>Ga0326728_10001077_pt1 | contig 99289 bp, 78 predicted proteins | sample MB3enrmetagenome_FD_207602 | JGI IMG/M metagenome (GOLD analysis project Ga0326728, IMG submission 207602) | Lab enriched peat soil microbial communities from McLean, Ithaca, NY, United States - MB31MN | ecosystem: Environmental > Terrestrial > Soil > Wetlands > Peat | place: USA: New York...
CGCAGAATGCATACTATCCACAACTTTCCGGCGCCCTTAGGGGCGACTCCAATAAGCGAGCTTGAGAATCGCCGACTTGGACTCAGGTCCCTGTGCTCGATAATCCTCGGTCGGCGCGCATGTCGAGTATCAAAATTCCGAATGACACATATTCGGCGCCGGGGGTAACTGCGGGGTGACGGCTGGGGGGGGTAACTTTGAGGGTAACCGAAGCAGCGCCGAAGGAGTTACCCCAAGCGGTGTTTTCCCTAGGACGCCCCATGAATTTTAGCCTCTCGATTTGACCGCTGACTCGGTGGCATGAGGAGCTCGGTTTGGTGGCCATGGTAATATTAGGCTTCATCTTTTGCGCCGGCATCAGGGATACGTAATGGCAACATCCGCGCTAAAACTTCCGCCGGCTCTCGAGCGGTTTGTGGCGGCTCAAGTCAAACAAGGTGCGTACAGCAGCCGCGAGGCCGCAATCATCGCAGCTGTCGTGAAAGAGAAACGCCGCACTGAGCAGCGGGCATGGTTGCAGACGGAGATCCAGAAAGGCCTGGAGTCCGGCCCGGCGGTTGAACTCAACATGGAACACGTGATCCGGCGCGGTCGCGCACGGCTCGCGTCGCGTAAGCGGCGCGCCCGCACAGGATAGTGCGTAAGATCGAGTCGACGCACGCGGCGATCGCAGACTTCGACGCGATATACGACTACATCGCCAACGAGAATCCCCGCGCCGCCGCCGATGTTTTGCGGGCCCTTGATCGTTCGATTCAATTGCTTGCGCATCAACCAAAGCTTGGCCGTAAATACCGCAACGGCTGTCATCGCCTCCGGCTTTCTCGTCCATGGTCACTATCTCGTCTTCTACCGTGAGCACCCCGGCGTTATTGAGGTTGTTCGGGTTCTTGACGCGCTGCGTCGCGCCAGCATTGACGTGGTGGCCAATATTGCCGCTAGCCTCGGTCCTTAGGCCTGAGTCTGCCCGTCAAACGCCGATCCCTCAGTTGTCCATTGCGGACGCCTCCGGTCCCTGCAAATGAGCAGCAATCTGTACAATACTTTGATGCGTTCGAATTCTTTCGATGGGCTCATGCGCGCGGCGGCAGCGATCTTAGCGCTAACCGCGGCGATGTCCCTGCGCATTGCCGCGGCCGAAAATTTGCAGCACGAGTACGCCCGGATCGCCGACTGGCGTGCCAAGCGCCTGGCGTCGTTGACCAGCGAAACGGGCTGGTTGACGCCCATCGCGCTGTACTGGCTCAAGGACGGCGAGAACAGCTTCGGCCGGGCGTCGGACCGAGCTTTCTCGGTGGATGATGCCGCACTAGCGGCCGACACGGGTGCGTTCGTTTTGAGGGATGGCCGCGTTCGATATGTCGCGCACGCCTCGAAGGCGATGACCTATCTCGGCAAGCCGGTCACGAGCCTCGACCTGGTATCCGACGTCGATGAGAAACCCACGGAGCTCGTCGCAGGCGCACTGCATTTCATGCTGATCGAACGGGCCGGCCATCTGGGCATTCGCGTGCGCGATAGCGTCAGCCCGAACCGATTGCAGTTCAAGGGTCTGCAGTATTTTCCGTTTCGGGCCGACTGGCATATCCAGGCGCACTTCGAGCCCTATGTGCCCGAGCGCCGCATCCCGATCGTCAATATTCTGGGTATGACGGAGGAGATGACCTCACCTGGGGCCATCGTATTCGAGCGCGAGGGGCGCTCCTGGCGCTTGGATGCGATTCTGGAAGCGCCGGGGGATCGGGAGTTGTTCGTGATGTTTTCGGATGCGACGAGCGGCAAGCAGACCTATGGCGCCGGCCGCTTCCTGTATGTCGGATTGCCCAATGCGGATCGCATCGAGGTCGACTTCAACGAAGCCTTCAATCCGCCGTGCGCATTCACGGACTTCGCGACCTGCCCGCTGCCGCCGCAGCAGAATCAGCTCGCCTTGGCCATCGATGCGGGCGAGCTCAAATATGAGCGCGCGCATTAGATTGCACCGCCGGCGGCGACAGCTCTCATAAGCACGTCTCGCGGGTCTCCTGGGCACTGCGATGGCAGTACGGTGGCGACGGCGATCGTCTTTCCGGTGAGGGCGGAACGATGAACCCTTGCGCTTGAACATGGCCGACAGAGCATTTCCGACCTTCCAATGAACCGAGGATGGTGCTATGCGCGCCGCGCCTCGCCCCGGCCGTGCCCGACTTCCCGCTAGAAGATCTTGCCGGGGTTTAGGATCCCGTTGGGATCCATCGCGCGCTTGAGCGTGCGCATCAGCGCGACTTCCTCTGGGCTGCGTGACAGGTGCAGGAAGTCCTTCTTGAGGGATCCGATGCCGTGTTCCGCGGAGATCGAACCACGATGCTCGGACACGGCACCGTAGACCGCCGCCTCGATGCGCTCGGTCAACCCGGCTTCATCGGTCATGCGTACCGACAGGTGGAGGTTGCCGTCGGCCACGTGCCCGAAATAGATCGTGAACAGATCCGGCCACCGAGCCGCCATGACCTCACGTATTCTGCCTACCAGGTCGCCGATTTCGCCGGTCGACACGCTGACGTCGAAGCTCAGCTGCGGCCAGTGGCCTGCTCGTCGCCATTCCCCCGGCGAGTCCCGCACCGCCCACAGGTCAATAGCCTCGCGCTGCGACTGCGCAACGACGGCGTCCTGAATGATGCCGGTCTCGAGTGCCTGCGCGATCACCGATTCGAAGCGCGTCGGGTCGGTGTTCTCGTCGGGTCCCATCGTTTCAATCAGTACGTAAAGGCCGCTGCTCTCGGCCAGTGGGGGCTTGCGCCCTAGCCCGCGGGTTGCGACTCCGTAGAAGTCCGGCCACATGACTTCGAACGCGGTGAGCTGCGAGGCAAATCCCGTGCGCGCGCGCTCGAGCAACGCGAGCACGCCGGCGTAATCGCGCAGCGCGCAAAGGGCCGTACACTGACTGCGCGGCTTCGGGAACAGTCGCAGCACCGCGCCGGTGATGATCCCGAGCGTGCCCTCGCTACCGATGAACAGCTGCCGCAGATCGTATCCTGCGTTGTTCTTGATCATCTTGCGCAGCCCGTCGATGACGGTTCCATCGGCAAGTACCGCCTCGACGCCGAGCACGAGGTCGCGAACCATGCCAAAGCGCAGCACGCGGTTGCCGCCGGCGTTGGTGGCGAGGTTGCCGCCGGTTTGGCAGGAGCCGCGACCACCCAGATCCAGAGGATAGAACAGGTTCGCCGCGTCCGCCGCCTTCTGCACCGCTTCCATGACGACCCCGGCCTCGACCGTGATCGAACCCGCTGCCGGGTCGATCTCCCGGATCGCACGCATACGCTCGAGCGCGATAACCACACAAGGTCCGACCGGCACGCCACCGCCCGCCAGTCCGGTCATCCCGCCCTGCGGCTGGACGCCGATCCGGTGCTCGTTGCAGTAGCGCAGAATCTTGGACACTTGCTCGGTGTTTCGCGGGAACGTCAGTGCGAGGATGCCGACGGCCGGGTTGGCTTCGACGTTGTAGTCGCGCGTGTGCCGGACGAGGTTCTCGGCAGTCGGTGCCACGACGATGTCGGTACCGACGAGCCGCGAGAGGTCGTCGATAATCGTTGCGCTCGAGTTTGTCATGGGTCTTCTCAGGGCGTTGCCGCTACGGCTGACAGTGCGGCCGGTTCACAACGGCTTCTCGCCGCCCACGGTGGTCCGGTACATCTCGCGGCGATAGCCCTGATAGTCGTTGTAAGCCTGGTGGACGCAAAGCCGGTTGTCCCATGCGGCGACCATGTTCGTTTCCCAGCGCAGACGGCAGCAAAAGGCGTGCTGGGTGAGGTGTTCGGCGAGGTACTGCAGTAAAGGCGCACTTTCCGCGTGGGACAGCCCTTCGATGCCGATTCCATACGACGGATCGAGGTACAGGGACTTCTCGCCGGTCACCGGGTGCGTGCGCACCATCGGGTGCGTGCTGCCACGGATCTTGCGCGCGAGATCCTCAGAGAGCGCCGGCGCATCGCGCGTGGCGGCGAGCCGGCCGATCGGGCTGTCGCGCACCTCGACGGCGTCGTAGACGGACTGCAGGACGTCACGAAGCGAAAAGTGCGTGCGCAGGCCCGCGACGATTCTCTGGTAGGTCTCGCTGAGCATCCGGTAGGCGAGGGCCGCATTGGCGAACGTGGTGTCGCCGCCGAACGGCGGGATCTGCACGGAGCGCAGGATTGTGATCGACGGGGGCTCGGGTAGGAATGGCGAATCGGTGTGCCAGCCCTCGCCGAACACCATCTCCGACCGGTCGTCAGCCTCCTTGATCAACGGGTGGACATTGCGGTGGCCGGGCACGCCCTGCGTATACGCGTCCTCGGCAAACGGACCGAAGCGCTGGCTGAACGCCTCGTGGTCGGCGTGCGACAGCTCGCCCTGGCTGCGAAAGTAAATCATCTTGTGGCGGAACAGTGCGTCGCGAACCTCCATGAACTGCTCGCCGCTCATCGTGGCAATCTGAACGCCGACAATTTCCGCGCCCATGGCGGCCGCGAGGGGCCGGGCTTCGATATGGCGATATTCGGCGGCGTGATTGTCGAATTGACCCGTCGGATGCAGGTGCACGTGTCTGAACCTCGGCGTGGGCGTCGGGTCGCAAGATACATGAGCCGACCGGCGGCGGCTATGCCGCTATCGCGGCAGAGCCGCTGCGCGGCGCCGAGAGCGGTGGATGAGCGCGGAGGGACCTCCGTGGACAGTGCGCCTTAGCGGCTACCGTGCCGCCCGTGCCCTATGCCGAACGCGAATAACTATTGCCTGTGCGGCCTAAGGCAGGTCGGTGTTTCCCATCAGATATCGATCGCACTCCCGAGCGGCGCCCCGTCCCTCATTGATGGCCCACACGACGAGGCTTTGACCGCGCCGGCAATCCCCCGCGGTGAATATGCCTTTGACGTTCGTCGCGAACCGGCCATATTCGGCTGCGATGTTCGAGCGTACATCGGTATCAATCCCAAGCTCCCTGAGCAGCGGCTGTTCCGGGCCCGTGAATCCCATTGCCAACAGAACGAGTTCCGCCGGAATTTCCCTCTCGCTCCCCAATACTTCCAGCGGCACGAGCCGCCCGCTCGAATTCGTTTGCCAGCAAATCTGCACCGTCGTCAGTGATTGCACGAACCCGGCGCCATTGCCGTTCAGCCTCTTGACCGTCGTGACGTACACGCGCGGATCGGCGCCGAATTTCGCCGCAGCCTCTTCCTGGCCGTAATCGAGTTTGTACACCTTAGGCCATTCCGGCCACGGATTGTCATCCGCGCGGTCCACCGGTGGGCGCGCAAGGATCTCGATCTGCGTCAGCGTCTTGCAGCCCTGGCGCATGGCCGTACCGACGCAGTCGGTGCCGGTGTCGCCGCCGCCGATCACGACGACGTGTCGGTCGCGCGCGTGAACGGGGCTTTTGTCCGGGCCGCCGTTGAGCAATGCCTTGGTGCTCGCCGTGAGGTACTCCATCGCGAAGTGCACGCCTTCCAAATTGCGGTTTTCCACATTGAGGTCGCGTGCCTGGGTCGCGCCGGTGCAAATGACGGTGGCGTCGAAGTCCTTCGGCAGCAGCATCGGCTCTACGTTCTCGCCGACATTTGCGTTGCAGATGAACTTGATGCCCTCCTTTTGCAATAGCTCGATCCGCCGCATGACCACCTCCTGCTTGTCGAGCTTCATGTTCGGAATGCCATACATCAGCAGGCCGCCGGGCCGATCGTCGCGTTCGAGCACCGTCACGGTGTGGCCGGCGCGGTTGAGCTGAGATGCCGCCGCGAGGCCGGCGGGGCCGGATCCGATCACCACGACCTTCTTCCCGGTTCGCACCGTCGGTACCACCGGAAAAATCCAGCCCTGTTCCCAACCCTCATCGACGATGGCGTTCTCGATGCTCTTGATGGTTACCGGCGGCGCGTTGATGCCGAGCACGCACGAACCCTCGCACGGGGCCGGGCACACGCGGCCAGTGAACTCGGGGAAGTTGTTCGTCTTATGCAGCCGTTCGAGCGCTTCGCGCCAGAGCCCTCGGTAGATGAGATCGTTCCATTCCGGTATTAGATTGTTGATCGGGCATCCGGATGCCATGCCGGAAATCAGCGTGCCGGTGTGGCAGAACGGCACGCCGCAATCCATGCAGCGTGCAGCCTGATTGCGCAGACGCTTCTCGTCCATGTGGTGATGGAACTCCTTCCAATCACGCACGCGCTCGATCGGCGTGCGGTCCAGCGGGAGCTCACGCAGATATTCAATGAATCCAGTCGGCTTTCCCATCCTGTAATTGATCTCGTTGTTAGTTTCCACCGATGCGCGCGAGGTCGCGCGCGTTCTCTTCGAAGGCCACCATGATGGCTTCGTCGCCGCTCAAGCCCTGCTGGTGGGCGCGTGCGAGCGATGCGACGGCGCGTTTGAAGTCCTTCGGCATGATGCAGACGAATTTGGGCAGCATGGACTCCCAGTTGTCGAGCACGTGCTTCGCGCGCAGGCTGCCGGTGAGTTCGCGGTGGCGCTCGATCATGCCGCGCACCTTCGCGATTTCTTCCGGCCCCTCGAGGGTCTCGAGGTCGACCATTTGCGTATTCACATGCGCGGCAAAGTCGCCCGCCTCGTCGAGCACGTACGCTTTACCGCCCGACATGCCGGCCCCGAAATTGCGGCCCGCAGGTCCAAGCACGACGATGTGACCGCCGGTCATGTACTCGCACCCGTGGTCGCCTACGGATTCGACGACGGCATCGACGCCGCTGTTGCGCACGGCAAAGCGCTCGCCGGCCATGCCGCAGATATACACCTCGCCGCTGGTTGCGCCGTAGAGGCCGACATTGCCGATGATGATGTTCTCTGCCGGCACGAACGTGGAGCCTACGGGCGGGAAGACGATGATCTTGCCGCCCGACAGGCCCTTCCCGAGGTGATCGTTGGCGTCTCCCTCGAGCACGAAAGTCATGCCGGGCGGCATGAACGCGCCGAAGCTCTGCCCGGCGGAGCCCTTGAAGTGGATGTGGACGGTGTCGTCGGGCAGACCCATCGGTCCATATTTGCGGGTGATCTCGCTGCCGGTGATCGTCCCGACCACGCGATTCACGTTGCGGATCGGCACCGCCGCGCGCACCGGCTCGCCGCGCTCGATCGCGGGTTTGCACAGCTCGAGGAGCGTGGTGACGTCCAACGCCTTGTCGAGACCGTGGTCTTGTTCGATTTGGCGGAAACGGCCCACTTCGGGACCCACGTCCGGCTGGTAGAGAATATTGCTGAAATCGAAGCCCTTCGCCTTCCAGTGATCGATGGCTGCTTTCGGCATGAGCCGGTCGACGCGCCCGATCATATCTTCCACCGTGCGAAAGCCGAGCTGCGCCATGATCTCGCGCATGTCCTGCGCGATGAAGCGCATGAAGTTCACCACGTGCTCGGGTCTGCCGGCGAACATTTTACGCAAGCGGGGATCCTGCGTCGCAATGCCCGCCGGGCACGTATTCAAGTGGCACACGCGCATCATGATGCAGCCCACCGCAACCAGCGGTGCGGTGGCGAAGCCGAACTCCTCGGCGCCGAGGAGCGCTGCGATGACGACGTCGCGGCCGGTCTTCAACTGTCCGTCGGTCTCCACCGCGATGCGGCTGCGCAGGTTATTGAGCACCAGCGTCTGGTGCGTCTCTGCGAGGCCCAGTTCCCAGGGCAGGCCGGCATGAGCGATCGAAGTTTGCGGCGATGCGCCCGTGCCGCCATCGTACCCGCTGATGAGCACCACATCCGCATGCGCCTTGGCGACGCCCGCGGCGATGGTGCCGACTCCGACCTCGGCGACCAGCTTGACGCTGATGCGCGCGTCGCGGTTGGCGTTCTTCAGGTCATGGATCAGTTCGGCCAGATCTTCGATCGAGTAGATGTCGTGGTGCGGCGGCGGCGAAATAAGCCCGACGCCCGCCGTGGTGTGCCGCGTTTTCGCGATCCACGGATACACCTTCGTACCGGGGAGCTGGCCCCCCTCGCCGGGCTTTGCGCCCTGCGCCATCTTGATCTGCAGCTCTTTGGCGTTGACGAGATAATGGCTCGTCACGCCGAAGCGGCCCGAGGCCACCTGTTTGATGGCGCTATTCTTCGAGTCGCCGTTGGCCAGCGTCGCGTAGCGATCGGAATCTTCGCCTCCCTCTCCAGTGTTGCTCTTGCCGCCGATGCGATTCATCGCGATGGCGAGGGTTTCGTGCGCTTCCTTGCTGATCGAGCCGTAGGACATCGCGCCCGTCTTGAAGCGCTTCACGATGCTCTCGACCGATTCCACTTCCTCGATGGGCACGGCATCCGACGGTTTGAAATCCAATAGCCCGCGCAGCGTCGCAAGATTCTTGGCTTGCTCGTCGATGAGCTTCGCATACGACTTGTACACCGCGAAGTTGTTGCTGCGCACCGCCTTCTGCAAGCGATGGATGGACTCGGGATTGAACAAGTGATACTCGCCGTCGGCGCGCCACTGATAGAGGCCGCCGCTCTGCAAGGCATGACCGTTGATCTGCCGTACCGGGAACGCGGCGCGGTGGCGCATCAACACTTCCTGCGCGATGACGTCCATCGCGACGCCGCCGATGCGCGATGCAGTCCATGTGAAGTATTGATCGATGACATCCTGGCGCAGACCCACGGCCTCGAATACCTGCGCCCCGTGATAGCTCTGGATGGCGGAGATGCCCATCTTGGACATCACCTTGACCACTCCCTTGGTCGCGGCCTTCATGTAATTCGCGCACGCGAGCTTCGAGTCCACGTTGGTGAACATGCGCTCGTGGATCATGCCTTCGATGGTCTCGAACGCGAGGTAGGGATTGACGACGGCGCAGCCATAGCCGATCAGCAGCGCGAAGTGGTGCACTTCACGCGCCTCGCCGGTCTCCAGCGCGAGGCTGACCCGCATGCGCAGGCCCTCGCGAATCAAATAGTGATGCAATCCGCTGACGGCCAGCAGCGCCGGCACCGCCGCGAACTCGCGGTTCACGCCGCGATCACTGAGGATGAGGATATTGACTTCCTCGTCCTCGATCATGCGCCGTGCCAGGAGGCACAGCTCTTCCATCGATTTGGTGAGCCCCTTCTCGCCGCGCGACGCGCGGAAGAGGATCGAGAGCGTGCCCACCTTTAAACTCGGCACGACCATGCGCCTAACCTTGGCGAATTCCTCATTGGTCAGAATGGGCCCTTTCAGTTCGAGACGACGGCAATCGGCCGGCTGCGGCCGCAGTAAATTGCCTTCCGAGCCGAGCCACACCTCCGAAGCGGTAATCAATTCCTCACGAATGCAGTCGATGGGCGGGTTCGTCACCTGCGCGAACAGTTGCTTGAAGTAGTCGTACAGCAAGCGCGGCCGGCTCGACAACGCGGCGAGCGGCGTGTCGTTGCCCATCGAGCCGACGGCTTCGACGCCGTTCTTCGCCATCGGCTCGAGCAGCAAGCGCTGATCTTCGAAGGTGTAGCCAAACGCAATCTGCCGCTGCAGCAGCGAATCCGGATCCAATGCGGGCACCTCCGGCGCGGCGGGTAGATCTTTCAGATGGACCAGGTGCCGATCAAGCCAGCGCCCGTACGGGTGTTCGGTTGCGACGGTTCGCTTGATTTCTTCGTCATCGATGATGCGGCCCTGTTCCGTGTCGACCAGGAACATGCGGCCCGGTTGCAGCCGGCCTTTCTGCACCACGTCCTCCGGCGGCACGTCGAGTACACCCGCTTCCGAGGCCATGATGATGAGGTCGTCCTTGGTCACGTAATAGCGCGACGGTCGCAGGCCGTTGCGGTCCAGCACGGCACCGATCAGCTTGCCATCGGTGAACGCAATGGATGCCGGCCCATCCCATGGCTCCATGAGACTCGAGTGATATTGATAGAAGGCGCGCTTGTCCGCATCCATACTCTCGTGTTTGGTCCATGGTTCCGGGATCATCATCATGATCGCATGCGGCAGCGAGCGGCCCGCGAGCACGAGCAGCTCCAGCGTGTTGTCGAGCATTGCCGAATCGCTGCCGTTCGGATTGATGATGGGCAGAATCTTCGGCGTGTCTTCACCGAACAGGTCCGATTCGAACAGCGCCTCGCGCGCCTTCATCCAGTTGTAGTTCCCACGCAGCGTGTTGATCTCACCGTTGTGGGCGAGATACCGGTAGGGGTGGGCTCGGTCCCAGCTGGGAAACGTATTGGTGCTGAAGCGCGAGTGAACGAGCGCCAGCGCCGTCTCCACGGCCGGATGCTGCAGGTCGGTGAAGTACTGCGCCAACTGCTCGGTGAGCAGCATTCCCTTGTAGACGATGGTCTTGTAGGACAGGCTCGGAAGATACCAATACTCGGCGCCGTCGATGGTCGAGGTGCGGATCTCGCTGTAGGCGCGCTTCCTGATGACGTAGAGCTTGCGCTCGAACGCCATGTCGTCCTTCATCGCAGGATTGCGGCCGATGAACACCTGACGGATGAATGGTTCGCTTGCCTTCGCCGTTTCTCCCAGAGAGGAATTATTCGTCGGCACCGTGCGCCAGCCCAAAACCGTCAGTCCCTCGGACTGGATGATGTATTCGAAGACTTCAGTGAGGCGGCGGCGCCTGGTTGGGTTGCGCGGCAGGAATACCAGCCCGCTGGCGTACTCTCCCGGCCCAGGCAGTGTCAGGCGGTCCTTCTTCGCCACCCGCTGAAGAAAAGCGTGCGGCATTTGGATGAGCACGCCGGCACCGTCTCCGGTGTTGGCCTCGCAACCACAGGCGCCGCGATGGTCGAGGTTGCGCAGCACTTCGATCGCCTGTTGCAGGATGCGGTGGGATTTCCGGCCCTTCATGTCGACGACGAAGCCGACGCCGCAGGCCTCGTGTTCGAACCACGGATCATAGAGACCCTGCATTCCCGGCTGCCCGGGGGGGCGGCGCGGGAGGCGCTCTTGCGCCCCGCGTTTGACGTGCATAGTCGGTTCCCGTAACTTTATTCGAAGGCGTACTGCGCACATGCCAGCGGCGTGGGGTCCCGCTGGTGGTGCGTCAATAAACGTCCCCAATAGCTTGCCGGCACCGCGCGTATCTTGAGTTCCAATCCTTGGCTTCCCTAGCCGCCCCTTAGCGAGGCGGAGTGCCAGGGGCACCCGGTGCACCGGTATTGCCGGTATTGCCGGGGTTACCCGTGTTTCCGGTTGCGCCGGTGTTGCCGGTTGCACCGGTGTTGCCCGTGTCACCCGTTGCACCGGTGTTACCGGTGGAGCCGGTCTCACCCGGTGCGCCCGTGTTTCCTGTGCTGCCTGTGTTCCCGGTATTCCCGGTATTACCAGGTGCACCTTGGGGTCCGGGAGGACCCGGCTGATTGCAAGCGCTAAACGCGAGCATGAGCAGTGAGGCTACGACAAATTTTGAGTAGTTCATGATGGTTCCTTTCTATTCGAGTGGCAGAATCGCTGTATTGCTTGCGAGCAATCCTCAAGACTGAATCGGCTTCCGACGGCAATATTATATTCCCTGCCGGCAGGTCAGCCGATCACAATTGCGGGATCAGATCAGCAAACGCGTATTCCGGTAACACACGCGTAATTTCAGCGCATTGCCGTCGCGAGGCTACGTTTGCTTCGCCGCGACGTCTGTACGCAAACGCACATACGCATCCGAGCGCGTAACTGAAACGCTGCGATACTTTCAATATTCTGTACGATCATCCGACGCTTGTTCATCGTCGACGGATTTATGGAATCAACGGCAACCGCCTGCGTGCCCACGAAGATCACGCCGGACTATCCTCAGGTCTGAGTTCGCGCCGAACGCGAGGCAGAAATTCACGTTGAGCGGCGGTCAATTCATACCGCACATGCCGCCGCCGCAGCAGCTGCCGCTGCCGCATACCGGCGCATCGCAGGGGGACTCTTTCGCCCCGGTGCTCACGAAGCCGGCAGACATCAGTTTCTCGACCGCCGCCTTGGGATTCGTTCGTCCGCGTGCGATGCCGGCGCGGTCACAGAGCTCTCCCCAAGTGTGCAGTTGTTCGGCCATCTTGTGTTGCACTTCGATTACGGCGCCATTGGCCGCACAGCGATATTCATAGGTCGGCACGGGTTCTCTCCACGCGACCTCTCCGCGAGGCCGCTTCTCTTCTTAGTCTAAACAGCGACGCGGCCGTGGGCAAAGCCAAGGTTGAATCGCGGTCTGTGACTCTGGTGGGCGTGGAGAAGGGCGATCGCGTGCCGGGCGTCCCCGACTATCCCATTGCAAATACCAAGCGACGAACTGAGGTCCCGGGTTCAGTAAAGCAGCGCCGTCTCGCGCGCCTCGCACCACGCCGCTTCGTCGGTGGTCGCGAGCGCTTCCAGATCGCCTGGCAGCGCCTGGTTGTCGTCCACCCAACGGCGCAGCACGTCGCTTCCATTGATTACGTCGATGGCGAGCCGTTCCTTTTCGTATTCGTACGGAAAATCGCGCCAGATCGGGTAATCCGGCCGCAGCCGCCGCAGTGCTTTGAACGCGAGCGTGAACAATCGCCAAGGCTTGAATCCATCGTGGTCGTAATGGGCGGTGTCTTCGACGTGAACCTGGATGCCCGCACACAGTTTGCCCACGTATTTCTGAAATGTGGGTTCGAACGAGCATGGCCGCAACCGACACCCGCCCATCCATGCCGGCGCGAGCGCACGCATTTCCGCCATCAGCGCGCGCGAGTCGAGATCCGGAGCACCGAGCAGTTCCAGCGGTCGCGTGGTTCCGCGGCCTTCCGACAAAGTCGTGCCCTCCAGCAGCACCGACCCCGGATAACAGCGCGCCATCCACAGATTGGGCGCGTTGGGACTCGGGTTGACCCACGTCCGGCGACCAAGGGGCCACCCGTAGCCAGGTGCTGTGGCAGGCTCCCAACCTTCCATGCGTATGATCTGACAATCGACGTCGAGGCGCAGCGTTGCCAGGAACCACCGCGCGAGTTCTCCGAGCGTGAGGCCGTGACGCATCGGCATCGCGCCAGCACCAACGAAGCTTTCGCAACCCGGACGCAGCATCAGCCCTTCCACCGGTCTGCCGATGGGATTCGGCCGATCCAGTATCCAAACCTCTTTGCGCGCTTTCGCGGCTTCCTCAAGCACGTAGCGCAGGGTAGTGACAAACGTGTAGATCCGGCAACCGAGGTCCTGCAAATCAACGAGCAGCACGTCAAACGTATCCATCATTGCCGGCGTCGGGCGGCGTACTTCGCCATATAGGCTGAAGACGGGAATGCCGTGCACCGGGTCGCGGTAGTCCGGCGACTCGACCATGTTGTCCTGCTTGTCGCCGCGCAGCCCATGCTGAGGGCCGAACGCCGCGCTCAGCCCAACGTCGCCGAGTGTCGCCAGCGCATCGAGCGAATGGCAGAGATTGCGTGTCAAGGAGGCTGGATGTGCCAACAGGGCTACGCGCCGCCCCGCGAGCGGCTTGCGCAGCTTCGGCTCATCGAGGAGTCGGTCGATTCCAAATTTCATAGAAGTCCTTGCAAGGAAACCCGCGACCGCTCTACATCGCCAGTTCGAGCACGAAGCCATCCGGACAATGGAAATCGGCCTTACCGGGGGCATGCCTTAGGGCCCAATACGAAAGCGTACCATTCTCTTCCTCGACGATGGCACTCAACGCGACCCGCAGCTTTGGCGTGCCTTGCAGACCGATCAAATCATGCAAGCGCACGGCAGCGTCAACCTCAAGCCTATCAGCGAAGCGGCGCACGGAGATTTCCGGGGACGCATCGAGGTCAGGGGACGATATTCCTTCCCGGTACGCATTGAATCGATAGACCGCCCATTGCCGTGACGGCGCGAAATTGAGCTCGTAATAATCCGCCGCACCAGGCGCTTTAATGAAAGCCTCGAAGCACGTGTGCTTCCATAAACCATCAGTGCGCTCGGCGGACAGCGCTCGCGGAATACGCACTTGAGAAATCTTGGCTCGGAGCACATACCGGAACAGGAGGGTGCCGGCCTCTCCGATTTGCGCTTGGGCGTCGATGCCATGCGCAGCGTCGCTCTGCGTCGAGGTGTGGCGGGTGAGCGTAGCCCATTCGGATTCGGCGAATTCCATAGGGTATTCTAGAGGATGTTACATGCGATATCGCTTTGAGTCGCAAGTACGGTGCGAGCGGCGAGATTTCTGTGTCCATACTCACGGCCTGTGGGAGGCGGCGACCGCGATGCTGTGCGTCCGGGCTTGCTGCCCGGAATCTCGGGCTGCGCGGTCGCATCGTCACCCTGCCTGTGGTGTGCACCGGTCGCAGCGACGTCGGCATCGGGGACGACTGTGGATCGTTTGGCGACGAGATTGAAGGTCGGACAAACTTCGGCTGCCGCCGGGCTTATGCCGGTCCGTTGAAGAGCGACCCGCAGGACCAGCGCGATATCACCGCCAAGGTTTCGGACCGCCTGCGCCAAAAATCCAGTGTAAATCCGGTCAGTCTGAACGTCCGCTATGCACGCCGTTCGCCTGAGGCTCGCGTGATCTTCACGATGGCAGCGGCGAGCGGGCGTGCGCCGCCGGCGTAATCCTTCCAAGCATGGGTTCTGCCGAGGAGGCGCGGCGCCGTTCTCACCGTAAACGCTTGCGGAGCCAGACCCGGCTTTACATCCTTCCAGGCGAGCGGCATCGACACGGTGGCTCCCAGCCGCGCTCGCGGCGACAGCACCGCGACCGCCGTGGAGGTTCGGTCGTTGCGCAGATAATCGAGAAAGATCCGCCCGGCACGCCGGCTTTTCGACATGGTAGCGAGATACGAGGCCGGACTGTCCTGCGCCATTTGCGCGCAGATGAGGTGGGCGAAATTCTTGGCCACCGGCCACGTCACGGCATCCTTAGCGGTCAGCGGCGTCACGACGTGCAGGCCCTTGCCGCCCGTGGTTTTGCAGAACGAGACCAGGCCCACCGCCTTCAATCGATCGCGTATTTCGTGCGCCGCCGCGATGACGGCCGCGAATTTCACATCCGGCGCCGGATCCAGATCGAAGACCAGGCGGCCGGCGACTTCGGGATCGTTAGGCGCGCAATTCCACGGATGAAGTTCCAACCCGCCGATTTGGGCGACGGCGGCCAGCGCTTCGACTCGGTCGATCTGCAGGTAAGCGGCGCTGTCGCCTCGCACCTTGACGGTATCGAACAGATTGGATATGCCTGGCATGGCGTGACGCTGAAAAAATTGCTCACCGCCAACCCCATCAGGCGCGCGTACGAGCGAGCAGGGGCGGCCGGTCAAGTGCGGCAGCATCCACTCGCCCACGGCTTCGTAATAGCGCGCCAAGTCGAGTTTCGTCACCGGCCGGTCGTCGCCGGCATCGGGCCACAGCGCCTTGTCGGGGTTGGAGATCGATACGCCCATGACGGAGGGGCCCGCCGAGGCAGCGGAGACCTTGGCGTGGCCGCGTTGGATCGCGCTTGGAGGGGTCCGGCTTGGCATCTCCGCAACGATGTCGCTCGCGTCCTTGTCCTCGCGCAGCGCTTTGAACGCCGCCTCGCGAATCATTCCCGATCCCGTCCAGCCGGCGAATTCGATGTCGGCGACGAGCGTCGGCTTGAGCCACCGCACGTTACGCTCCTTGGGCGGTGCATTGTCGCCGGCAAACGGGCTTTTCTCGCGCGTCAATTTTTGCAGGCGGGGCAACAGCGCTTTCACCACCGCGCGCCCATACCCGGTGCCGATGCGCCCCACGTAGATCAGGCGGCCATCCCGGTGCACGCCGGCGAGCAGCGAGCGCAGGGTGCCGTGTTCCGTGGTCCAGCCGCCCAGGACCACTTCTTGTCCCGCGCGGCATTTGGCCTTGGTCCAGCTGCCGGAGCGGCCCGAGCGGTAGGGCGCATCGAGTCTCTTCGAGACGATGCCCTCGAGTCCCATTTTGCGCGCAGAGGAGAGCACCGCCTCGGCGTTCGACTCCAGATGGGCGACGTAACGAATTCGATTGCCGACGCCGCCGGCCGCCAACAGTTTCTCGAGGCGGTCCTTGCGTTCCATCAACGGCAGCGTACGCAAGTCCTCACGTCCCTCGAACAGCAGATCAAACGCAAAGAAAACGAGGTCCTCGGATTTCTCCGCCGACAGCGCAGCCTGCAGCGCGGCGAAGCTTGGCAAGCCACGTTGATCCAGCGCCACGACTTCACCGTCGATCACGCAGTCAGGCAACGCGCTGGCGTCTCTTGCGATGGCGGCGAAGCGGTCGGTCCAGTCAAGACCGGTGCGGGTGCGGATGACCGCTCGGCCGCGCTGCACGTTGAGCTGCGTGCGATAGCCGTCGAATTTGACCTCGTGTGCCCAGCCGGGATTTTGCGGTGGCCGATCTACCAGCGTGCAGAGCTGCGGTTCGACGAACTGCGGCACCTGCCTCACGATAATCGGCTTGACGCGCGCGCCTCGGGCGGTTTTGGGCCGCGATCGAACTCGCGTAGCGCGCATCTTGATCGGATCCGTGCCGCTCCACACCGCGTCCGCCCGCGCCCGCTTCAGCGTCGCGAGCATGAAGGGTTTGGGTCCTTGGCCGACGCCGTCGGCGATTTCCCGCATCGTGCGGCCCGAGGCCACGGAGCGATCTTCGGTGAGCAACGAATCGGCGTCTCCGGGTTTGGCGCTCGCATCCCGGTGCTTGATCAACAGCCAGTGGTTTTTCTTGCTCCCGTATCGGTCGCCGCGCATTCGCACCAGAACCCAACCGCCGTGCAGCCGGCTGCCGTCCAGCGTGAATTTGAGGTCGCCGCTCTTGAACGCTGCGTCGCGCGATTTGCCGCCTTCCGGACTCCAGTAGCCACGGTCCCAGATCTGCACGGTGCCGCCGCCGTATTCACCTTTCGGAATCGTGCCCTCAAAATCCCCGTAATCCAGCGGGTGATCTTCGACTTCAATCGCCAGGCGCTTATCCGCAGGGTCGAGCGACGGTCCGCGGGTGACCGCCCAGGATTTGAATACGCCGTCCCATTCCAGCCGCAGGTCGTAGTGCAAATGCCGGGCGGCGTGTTTCTGGACGACGAATCGCAATCGCGGCGAGGGCGCGACCCGATGTTGACCGGCGGGCTCGGGGGTCTTCGAGAAGTCGCGCTTGGTCCTATAGACGGTGAGCGCCGGCAAGCCCAAGGTCAGGTGCCTTGTCGATCGATCATGCGCCGGTACGCCAATAAATGGCGCAACGAGGCCTGGGGATCTCGGGCCCGTTCGTAGAGCCGCGCCAGATTGAAGTGCGCATCGGCCAACTGCGGGTCGAGGGCGAGGGCTTCACGATAGGTCAGGATGGCGTCGGGCTCACGCCCCAAGTCTTCGAGCAGCACGGCGAGGTTGAACGCCAGCAGCGGCTCCGCCTTGGTGGCTGCGCGATAGACTTGCTCCGCGTCGGCAAGGCGGCCGGCGATATGCAGGAGCCTTCCTAAGTTGATGCGCGCTTCGAGGTGATTCGGGTCGGCGGCGAGGCACGCTTGGTAGGCCTCCCGTGCCGCCTGCGGGTCGGTGTCCTCGAGCGAAAACCCGGTTGCATAATGGTCGTCCGCCGAAGTCTCCGGCGCCGTGGCGGAATCTTGCCGAGCAATCACGTGGAGGCGGCCTTTCTCCTCGATGATTTCGAGTGCCAGCGCATACTGGCCGGAGTCGGATTCGCGCAGCGTTTGTCCCTCGCGGATGGCGATTCGATTGCCGAGCGCGGTAAGAGAAACCCTATTGAGCGCCGATCCCGGGGGCAAGGCCGCGCGTAGTCGTTGCAGGGTGCGATTGATTCTCTGCGACGGGATGTTCGCGGCGCGCAGCGCGCTCGCCGTGCGCAAAACCACCAGGTCGTGAAACGAGTAGTGCAGCCGCCCGGCGCGCAGCACCGGCTGGATGTTGCCGGCGCGCGCTAATGCGCGGACCGTGGATGCCGGCAATCCAAACAGCCGCTCGAGATCCTTCGTGTCGTAGGCATGCATTTCATCGGCGAGCGGATTTGCGCGATGCACCTTGAGCTGCCGCACGTTTGGGAGCCTTACGTTCCTTGAGGTCGGCAGTCTTCGATCCTCGTGCATCGATGCTCGCCCGCAATGCCTCCATCAAATCGATGACGTTGCCGCCCTTGGCGGAGACCGGGGCCTCGGCGAGGGACACCTCCTTGCCTTCGATCTTCTTCTGAATGGCGGCCTCCACCCGCGCCTTGTGCTCATCGGCGTATTCGTTGGGATCGAAGCGCTTCGTCGCCAGGTGGTCGATGAGTTGCTGCGCCAGTTTCAATTCGGGCTCCGACACCGGTGCCGCCTCTACCCCTAGGTCCTTGAAGTCGCGAACCTCGGCTTTGAAATGCAGTTGGTGCATCGCCAGACCGTCACCGATGGGCCGGATCACGACGATGTGTTCCTTGCCGCGCGAGATCCAGCGCCCCACGGCGCACTGGTGCGTCTTGCGCAGCGCCGTGGCGAGCAGTGTGTACGGTTTGGCACCCCCTTTGTCGGGCGCCAAATAATGCGTACCGTCGAAATATACGGGATCTACCGATTCGAGCGGGACGAACTGCCCGATGTCGATCGCATGACTGGTCGTGTCCTCGAGCGCTTTCAATTCCTCGGGACTGAACATGACGTATTGGTCCTTGGCGAACTCATAGCCCTTGACCATTTCAGAGCGCTCCACCGGCTTGCCATCGTTGACGGCGATGTACTGCTGCTTCACGCGGGAGCCGTCCTTTTGACGCAGCAGATTGAACGAGATTCGCTCCGAGGAGACGGTGGCTGAGTACAGCTTGACGGGAATGGCGACAAGTCCAAAAGAAATGGTCAGTGAGGCAATCGATCGAACTTGCGTAGCCATGACACCATCCCTTGAAGCCTAGTGCGGTCGATCTATCATTACTTATGAAAAAATGCGTGCAATGCCTTCGATTGCCTGCACATTATGGACTAGCCTAGAAACAATGGGGGCGCGTTTCAAGTGAAGTTCCGGCGATTTTCGTTGCCGCCCCTGCGGTCGCCATGATAAATGCGCATTTTGAGCGCTTGAATGGCCGAAATGAGCCCCAAGGAGATTCCATATGAAGATCGGCCTGCAGTTACCCAACTTCACGTGGCCGGGAGGACCGGCGCAGATTCCCGGCAAACTGGCGGACATCGCTCGGGTCGTCGAGGACGCCCGGTTTGACAGCTTGTGGGTGATGGATCACTTTTTCCAGATCAGCATGATTGGTCCGCCTGAGCATGAAATGCTGGAGTGCTATAGCACCCTCGGCTACTTGGCGGCGCTGACTAAAAGAGTGAAGCTCGGCGCCCTGGTGACCGGCGTGATCTACCGCTACCCCGGCATCCTCGTGAAGACGGTGACGACGCTGGATGTGCTCTCGAGCGGCCGCGCCTATTTTTCCATCGGTGCGGCCTGGAACGAGAAGGAAGCGAAAGGGTTGGGTACGCCCTTTCCGCCTATTGGCGTGCGCTTCGAACTGCTCGAAGAAGCGCTGCAAATTGCGAAGCAAATGTGGTCGGCCGATAACGGCCCCTACCACGGCAAGCACAATCATCTCGAAGAAACCCTGTGCAGCCCGCAACCGCTGTCGCGGCCCTACCCGCCGATTCTCATCGGGGGCGGCGGGGAGAAGAAGACGCTGCGGCTGGTGGCGCAGTATGCGGATGCGTGCAATCTGTTTGGGCCCCCGGAGACGGTGAGCGCCAAATTGGCGATTCTGAAGCAGCATTGCGACGCTGTCGGCCGAGATTACGGCTCGATCGAGAAGACCACGTTAGGCACCGTCGACTTGCAACCGGGCAAGATGAATGCGAACGACGTGATCGCACAATGCAAGGCGCTCGCTGCCGTCGGCGTGCAGCATGCAATATTCAACATGCCGAACGTGCATGAGATCAGGCCGTTGGAAATTTTCGGCCGCGAGATCATCCCGGCGGTCGCCGGTTTTTGACCGCTCAGACCCGCGTCAATAGGACCACGGGAATCTGGCGATCGGTCTTGGTCTGGTACTGCGCGTAAGGTCCATAGATTTCGACCATCTTCGGCCACAGCGCCGCGCGCTCCGCGGCGTCCGCGGTGCGTGCGCGCGCGGTGAACTTCTCGGCCTTCACTTGCACCTTGACCTCGGGGTTGGCCTGCAGATTCAAATACCAGGCCGGATGGGTCGGCGCTCCGCCCTTGGAGGCGACCACGACATAGTCCGCACCGGACCGGCCGAAAATCAACGGTAGGGTCAGGACTCTTCCTGACTTACGGCCGACGGTGGTCAGCAACAGCGTGGGTACCAGCCCGGTGCCGCCGCCGAGGCTGGCATCCCATAGGTACCCATCCTCGCCGTTGGTGGCGAGATACCGCGAGAGGTGATCTTTGATCCAATCCGGAAGGTCCGAAGACTTGTTCGGTTCAGCCATAATATTCTCCACCTCGGTGCTGCTGGGTCGCGACCATGCCCATTACGATACGCCCGCCATCGGCGTTATGCGACAGGAGCAGCTGGCCGTGTCACGCCTGAGTTGCGCGGAGCGTGTCGGCCGCGTGCAGCGCGGCGTGCGCCAGGCGCAATCGGTCATCGACGGTGTTCATGAGTGTCGCGGCTCTGAAGATCGTGACGCCCGGTAGAGGTTCCGGTATCGGATCTGCCTCGTCGATGACAAACCCGTCAATGATGCCCGCATAACGCCGGGCGACCGCCGCTGCGCTGACCTCGAGTCCGAGTTCGGCCATCATTTTGGCCGCCGGACCTTTGACGGCCTTGCCGCCAATGATCGGCGTCACGCCAACGAGCGGTGCGTCGGACTGCAGCATCGCAGCGCAAATGCCCGGCACCGCGAGGATGGGCTCGACGCTGACAAATGGGTTCGAGGGACAAATGATGATGGCGCGCAGATCATGGCGTTCGAGGGCGGCCAGTGCGTCGGGCTGTGCGCGGGCCGTCTCGGCACCGGCGAACATGAACTCGCGCACGGCGGGCCGGCATTGCCGATGGACGAAGTATTCCTGGAAATCGAGCCACCCCTCTGCGGTCAGCACGCGCGTGCGCACCGGGTCATCGCTCATCGGCAGCACCCGGACGGAAATGGCAAGGGCGCGACACAGGTGTGCCGTGACTTCGCTCAATGTCGCGCCCTGGGCAAGCCGCCAACTGCGCTCGACGTGCAGGGCCAGATCGCCATCGCCGAGTTGAAACCAACTCTCCCCGCCGAGACCCCTGAGCGCCTGCATGAACGTCCAGGTCTCATCGCGCCGTCCCCAGCCTCTGACCGGATCGGACAATCCCGCCAAGGCGTAAATCACCGAATCCAGGTCGGGCGCGATGCTGAGGCCGAGATGCTGGAAGTCATCGCCGGTGTTGACGATGATGGACAGATCTTCCGGCCGCAGCGCCAGACTCAAGCCATACGCGAGCTTGGCGCCGCCCACACCGCCGCACAGGGCAACGACGTGGCCCGTCATCGAAATAAATCCTGCTCGGGCGGCCGAAGGAGAGCGGGCGCCGGCTGGTAAGGGGCTCGCGATGCCAGGCCCCGCACCAGAATCACCGGGCGTGCCTCGCCCGCTTGTCCCATGAGCAGCGAGGCGGCTGAAGCGACCTCGTCGGCATGACCGACGACGGTGACGCGCAGCGGACGGCCGAACAGATCCGCTTGACCGCGCAGGTCGAGCGTCGCCGGAAATCCCGCGCAGCCGATCGCCACGCCGACCGTGCCCACGCGCCAGGGCCGACCGAAGCTGTCGCTGATCACCACGCCCGGTTCGCAGCCGGTCAGCGTGCAGAGTCGCGCACGCAAGCGTGCGGCGCTGGCATCCGGGTCTTCGGGCAATAGCAGGGCAAACTCCCCGCCGGCGGGATCGGCGACGTTGGATTGATCGATACCGGCGTTGGCCATGATAAGGCCCAGACGATGCTCGACGATCAGCACGTCTTTGGCACAGCGCACGATGCGCCGCGACTCGCGCAGCACCAGCTCGACCAGCCGCGGGTCTTTCCGCACGGTCTGCGCCAGCTCGAGCGCCGTCTCACTTGGCGCGACGGTGGCCAAATCCACCCGTCGGCCCTCCGCCTTGGAGATCACTTTCTGCGCGAACACCAGCACATCGTCGGCGTGCAGCGCGAGCCCGCTGCGTGTCAGCGCCGCCGCGGTCAAGGCGGCCAGATCATCGCCGCTCGCCACTTGCGGAAAGTCGGGCAATGCGATGAGGCGGAGCTCGGCCGCGTGGCTGCGCCGAGAGTCGGGCACGCACTCAGCCAAATGCCGCCCGCAGCCGGGGTAAGACTTGATCGGCGTATAGATTCAAGAACCGCGCCTGATCGGGGCCGGGCGCATGAAACACGAGGTGCCGGAAACCCATGGCGATGTACGGTCGAATCTTCTCCACCTGCTCGTCCGGATCCGCCGACACGATCCACCGCTTGGCCGCGCGCTCGGCCGGAAGTTGATCCGCGAGCCGCTCCATTTCAAGCGGATCCTCGACCGAGATCTTCTCCTCGGGCGACAGCGCCAGCGCCGCCCAGTGCCGGGTGTCCTCCACGGCTCGCTGCCGGTCGCTGTCGAACGAGACCTTCATCTCGATCATCATGTCGACGTCGTGCGGCGCGCGGCCCGCCGCTTGAATCCCCGCCGCCACGTTGGGCAGCAAGGTGTCCCGGTACAGTTCCGGCGCTTTGCCGCTGGTGCAGATGAATCCGTCGGCGAACTGCCCGGCGTACTTGGCGAACACCGGGCCGGCAGCCGCGACATAGATCGGGGGCAGGATCGTCGGCCGATCGTAAATCGTCGCCTTGTCGGTGCAATAGTATTGGCCTTTGAAGGTGACCCGCTGTTCGCTCCACAGCTGCCGGATCAGCGTCAGCGCTTCCTTGAGCCGCGCCGTACGCTCCTTCGGTTCAGGCCACGCCATGCCCAACGCGGGCACTTCATTGAGCGATTCGCCCGTGCCTACGCCGAGGATCACTCGCTCCGGGAACATCACACCGAGCGTGCCGAAGGCCTGTGCCACCACCGAGGGGTGATAACGGAACGTCGGCGTGAGCACGCTGGTGCCCATGACGATGCGCGAGGTGCGCGCGCCGAGCGCGCCCAGCCACGCCATCGAAAATGGCGCGTGGCCGCCGGTATGACGCCAGGGCTGGAAGTGATCACTGATGAACACCGAATCGAAGCCGCGCTGTTCGGCGAGAATCGAGAAGTCGAGCAATTCATTGGGTCCGAATTGCTCCGCCGACGCCTTATAGCCCAATCGCAGCGACACGCTTGCTCCTTTGCAATCAGTCGGCCGTGGCCGGCTCGGCGGCGGAGGGGGTGCGGATCGACCGCGTCACCGGTGCCTCGCCGGGATTTCCGTAGAGTGTGGTGCGCTGACGGGCCGGACGGCCGATGCGGTGGGCCAGTGCCTGCAGCTGCGCGGCGTCGAGTTCCTGCCCGTGCACGCCGCCCGCGGCCCGGGTGATCGACTCATTCATGAGCGTGCCGCCGAGATCATTGGCGCCGGCGTCCAGACATACTGCGGCACCTTGGGCGCCCATCTTCACCCAGGACGTCTGGATATTGCGGATGAGCGGATGCAGCACCAGCCTCGGCACGGCATGCATGAGGACGGCCTCGCGAAAACTCGGTCCCGAGCGCGTCCGCCCTTTCCGCCATAGCGGCGCCTCCATGTGCACGTAGCCCAGCGGCACGAATTCACTGATGCCGCCGGTCCGCTGCTGCAGCGCGCGCAGTCGCTGCAGGTGTCGGGCCCAGTGCACGGGCTGCTCGACGTGGCCAAACATGATCGTGGCCGTCGTGCGAAGACCCACCTCATGCGCGGTGCCGATCACGTGCAGCCATTCGTCGGCGCGGAGTTTGTCCGGGCAGATGATGGCGCGGATTTCGTCGTCCAGAATCTCGGCGGCCGTGCCCGGCAATGTCGAGAGGCCCGCATCGCGGAGCTGTTCCAGATAGATCGCAAGCGGCAACCCCAGAGTGCTCGCCCCGTGCTGGACCTCTAAGGGCGAAAACGCGTGCACATGCATCCACGGCACTGCCTCTTTGACGGCACGGACGATATTCAAGTAGGTCGCGCCCGTGAAGCTCGGATGGATGCCGCCCTGCAGGCACACCTCGGTCGCGCCCGCCTGTGCGGCCTCGACCGTGCGGCGCGCCACTTCGTCGAGGTCGAGAGTGTAGGGGGGGCCGCGTAGATCTTTGGCTCCCCGGCCCTTTGAAAACGCGCAGAAACCACAGTGGTAGAGACAGATGTTCGTGTAGTTGATATTCCGGTTGATGACGTAGGTGACGGTGGCGCCGACCGACTCGCGGCGCAATTGGTCCGCAGCGGCGATTACCTCATCGAGATCACGGCCTTCGGCACTGAAGAGGCGCACGATGTCCGCCTCACTCAGGGCATGTCCGGCACGCGCGGCCTGGATGAGCGCGCTCGTGCGCGGCGCGCCGCCGCGCGACGTCGCAGCGGCCCGAGGAGGCGAGTCTGAACGCTCCGCTCGCCCGCGGACGGCGGATGACCAGCGCGCTGCGATCGGCGGCAGTTCGCAGCCTGCGCCCGAGTACCAGCGGTCCGGCCGCGCGAAACCGCGACTATCGCTGAAGCGTCGTACGCGCGGCGTGATCGAGGGGTCGGTCCACTTCTCGGGCTGCGCCGCATAGGCGGGCACCAGGGCCAGGCGCTCGATGAGATCCCGCCCGGCAACATTCGTGGCCCGCGCCAGATCCGCGAGATGGGGCCAGGGCGCCTCGGGGTTTACGTGGTCGGGCGTCACCGGCGATACGCCACCCCAGTCGTTGATGCCCGCGCGCACCAGGCTGGCGAGTCCCTCGGGCTGTAGGTTGGGCGGCGCCTGAATCGACATGCGCGATCCAAACAGAAGGCGCGCCACTGCAACCGTCCAGAGTTGCTCTTCTATGAGGGGCTCGGCAGCTGCGGCCATTTTCGTGCCCATCTTGGCCCTGAAATTCTGAATGATGAGTTCCTGCAGATGGCCGTGGGCATCATGGACCGCGCGCAGCGCCAGCAGGGACTCGAGGCGTTCGCGGCGCGTTTCGCCGATACCGATCAGCAAGCCGCTGGTCATCGGAATGCCCAGCTCACCGGCAGCGCGCAGAGTTGCGAGCCGCCTCGCCGGAACCTTGTCGGGGGAACCGAAGTGCGGACCACCGCGCTGGCACAAGCGGTCCGACGCGCTCTCGAGCATCAATCCCATCGACGCGCTCACGGGCCGAAGCCGGCGCAAGTCGGCAGCGTCCATGACCCCGGGGTTCAGGTGCGGCAGCAGCCCGGTCTCCTGCAGCACGAGCTTGGCCATGCGCGCGAGGTAATCCAGCGTGCTCGCTGCACCCGCGGCATCGAGAGCGGTGCGGGCCGCGGCGTATCGCGCTTCCGGTTTGTCGCCGAGCGTGAAGAGGGCTTCCTTGCAGTCGGCCTCCCGGCCTGCGAGCGCGATCGCGACTACCTCCTCAGGCGTGAGGTAGGCGCTTTTGAGGCGGCGCGGCGCTTTGGCGAAGGTGCAGTAGTGGCAAACGTCGCGGCATAGCTGGGTGAGCGGAATGAATACTTTGCGCGAATAGGTGACCGTTTCGCCAAATCCGGCCAGCGTCAGCGACTCGGCGACCGGCAGCAGCTCCGCAGCCGGCGCCTCGGCCAGCCACGCCAGTGCCTCGGCCGAATCGGGCCGCCGGCCGGCCTCGGCCGCGCGCAGCAGCTTAGCTAAGCCTGAAGACGCGCGAGCCATTGCGGTCGATCGAGCTGGTTGAGATCGGTCGGCGAATCCACATCGAACGCCAGACCGGGGAGGCGGACCACCTGGGCCCTCAAGCCCGTGCGCTCGGCCTCCTGCAGATGCAACCGCCGGCTGCCGGAGCCAAATCGAAAACGAAAAGGATGCGCGGTCACGAGGCAGAGCGCATTCGTCCCCACGCCGGCCGCGTCGGGGGCAATCGCAAAACCGCCGCTGCGGCCGGCGTGCACCAGACCGTCGATTTCCGCCGCGGTGATATGCGGAAGATCAGCCGGCAGTATCACCACTTCTCGGCAACCGAATTCGCGCAGCACCCGATGGGCCTGCGTCAGCGCGCCGTTGAGGCACTCGCCGGAATCGGCAAGCACCGGGATGTCCGCAGGGACGGCGTCGCGCTCGGGGCTGACCACGATGACTTGACGCACCGTCTGGGCGCCGGCCGCGGCCGACAGGACCGCCGCGAGCATCGAGCGCACGAGTTGCAGGCGTGCGGCAGGGGCGAGCGACTCCGACAGTCGCGTCTTGCAGCGCGCACGCGCCTTGATCGCGATCAGGGCACAGGCGCCGCGTCGCTGATCAAGCCGGTGCGTCAGATCGCCCAGCATCGTCAAAGTCATCCAGGCCTCCTGGCGCGCACCCAGAACCACACGACCACGATACCCATGCTAGTTGCTTTCGGCTAGGGCGCCAACAGGCCGAGCAGACGCTCGTCGGGCTGCGGCGTCGGGCCGATGGCCTGGACGCAGACATGATCCGCACCCGCCTGCCAATGCTCGTCGAGGCGCATGCGGATCGCTGCTTCGTCGCCCCACACGATCAAGGCGTCGACCAACCGATCTGATCCACCACCCGCGAAGTCCGCATCGGCGAAACCCATACGCCGCCAATTGTTGACGTAATTCGGCAGGCCCATATAGACGGATAGAAACCGGCGGGCCAAGGCGCGCGCGTGGGCCGGGTTCGTCTCGAGAATCGCCGCCTGTTCGACGCAGAGGAGTTTGCCCGCACCCAAGAGCGCACGCGCCTGTCGCGTGTGTTCTGGGGTGACGTTGTACGGATGGGCACCGTCGGCCAATTCGGCGGCAAGCTCCAGCATCTTCGGACCGAGCGCGGCGAGGACGGTCTGCGGCGGCGATGCGGGCGGAACCGCCTTGTAGGGGGCCGCGGCCATGCCTTTCAAGTAGGCGCGCATCGTGGCGACGGGCTTGCCATATTGATGCTGCCGGATGCCCTCTACCAGAGGTATGTGCGAGACGCCCAACCCGAGCAGAAACCTTCCGCCGGACTGCTCGTTGAGGCCCTTCTGCGCGGCAGCCGCCGAGAGCGAATCGCGCGCGTAGATGTTGGCGATCCCGCTCGCGACGATCAGGTCGCTCGTCTTGGCCAACAGCCAGGCGGACGCGGAAAATACCTCGCGCCCCACGGCCTCCGGAATCCACAGGGCGCCATAGCCCCAGGCTTCCACGCGCCTCGCGAACGCGGCGGCATCGGCCGCCGAGAGGCCATCGATTCCGGCCCAGACTCCGAGTTTTTTCAGGTTCATCGCGTGTTCCACCTCGTGCATACCCATCAGCCTTGCACACCTCCCCGCGCCTCGTCCAATCATCCTGAATTGGAGCGGCGCTCGAGCGGCTTTCCAGTGTCACGCCCGACATCCTGACTGCGAGCAAGTAAATCCGTCGTAGTTGCACTGGCCGAGAGCAGCACTGCTCTAGGCCAGTGAGTTCTGCCGAAAAAACTCCGCCGCGGCTATGCGATGAGTTTGGGCAGCCTGGCGTGCATCCGTAAGAGGGGCAAACGCCCGTCATACGAGCCTCAATGCAGTGAGGCAAACGTCGATCAGCTTGATGCCGAGCCACGGCAACAGTGTCCCACCGAGTCCGTAGATCCACAGACTGCGGCGCGAGCGACGCGTGGCGGATTGCGCGCGTGGCTTGACTCCCCGGACTGCCAGCAGGAGGAGCGGCACCATGATCAAGGCATTGAAGAGCACCGCCGATAGGATCGCGCTGCGCGGGCTGGTGAGCCGCATGACGTTGAGCGCGTTGAGCCCAGGATATGTCGCGGCAAACGTCACCGGAGTGATTGCGAGGTACTTTGCCAGGTCGGCGGCCATGCTGAAGGCCGTGAGCGAACGGCGCCTCATCAGCAGTTGTTTGCCGGTCTCGACGATCGCGATGAATTTCGTCGGATTCGAATCGAGAGCGACCAGGGTGCCGGCGTCCTTGGCCGCTTGGGTACCGGAGTTCATCGCCACGGCGACGTCGGCCTGCGCGAGCGCCGGCGCATCGTTGGTCCCGTCGCCGCACATGGCGACGCGGTGCCCTTCCTGCTGGCAGCGTCGAATGAGCTCACGCTTCTTTTCCGGCGTCGCTTCGGCCAGAAAATCGTCCACTCCAACCTCGGCAGCGATCGCCGTCGCGGTCAGGCGGTTGTCGCCGGTCACCATGATGGTGCTGATGCCCACCCGCCGCAGTTCCGCACAGTGCTCGCGGATGCCCGCCTTGACGATGTCGTGCAGTTCGATGACGCCCAGGACCCGAGGACCGTCGGCGACCACGAGCGGCGTGGCGCCCGAGCGAGCCACTCCGTCAACCAGTTCGCTGACCGCTGCAGGCCAGCTGCCGCCTGCCTCCTCCGCGAAGCGGCGAACGGCATCTGCAGCGCCCTTGCGCAGCCTGCGACCTTCCAGGTCGACGCCGCTGATGCGCGTCTGCGCGGAGAACTCATGGAACCTGTGCGCCGTCTCGGACAGATCCCGGGGGTGTTGATCGGGCATCTGCGTCACGAGCGCGACGATCGAGCGGCCCTCCGGTGTTTCATCGGCCAGCGAGGCGAGCTGCGCCACGTCCATCAGGTCGCGGGCGGCAATCCCCGGAGCCGCCCGAAACGCGAGGGCATGCCGGTCACCGCGCGTGATCGTTCCCGTCTTGTCGAGCACCAGCACGTCAATGTCGGCTGCCGCTTCCAGCGCGCCGCCGGAGGTTGCGATGACGTTGGCGCGCATCAACCGAGCCATGCTGACGATGCCAATCGCAACGATGCATGCGCGGGCAGTGATCGGAATGCAGCACACGAGCAGCGCGATGAGGGCCGAGAGTGCCAGAACGCCGCCTGAACCCGCACTCGTAGGCGCGAGCGGCGCGATGGCCAGCAGGAACGCGATCGTTGCCGCGGCGAGCAACATCGAGCCGGCGATCTCCTGCGGCGTGCGGGAGCGCCGGCTGACCTCCGAGACCGTGACCATGGGGTCGAAAAATCCTTCTCGGCTTCTGACGCGCACGACCAGCCAGTCGGAGAGCACATGCGTGCCGCGGCGCACGGACGAAAGATCCCGGCGCGGCGCGCGCAGTACGGGTGCCGACTCGCCGGTCACCTCGCCTTCACTCACGGAGGCCGCCCCTTCGATCACCGTGCCGTCGGCGGGAATGATGTCGTTGGCTTCGACCAGCACGAGATCGCCACGCCGCAGCGTACCGGCTTCGACAAGACGGTACTCGCCGCGACTGGAGCCGAGCAGCCGCTTCGCGTGCATATTCCGGCCCATCGATCGCAGCGTCGCCGCTCGTGCCTTGCCCCACTGTTCGGCGAAGGCTTCTGCGAAGTTCGCCAACAGGATGCTCAACCACAGCCATGCCGCAATCGCAAGAACGAACGTCGCGCGCCGCGCGCCACCCGTCGCACCGAAGGCCGCGGCGAATCCGATGAGGGTCGCGAAGATGCTCGCGACGTAGGCCTCGAGCGTCACGGGGTTGCGGAACTGCACACGCGGCGCGAGCATCGCGAACGAATCCCGAATCGCCGCGAAGACGATGGCGCGGCTCAGCCCCACGTCATTGTTTCTCACGCGGCTCTGCAGCGCCCGGAACGGGTTGGGCGAGAATCCGGTCAATCCGGCGGCCGTCCATCGAGACGACCCTGAAGCGCCAGGTACCCCAATCAACATGCTCGCCGATATTCGGTATGTGCTCGAGCCGGGACAGCACGAAACCGGCGAGTGTCAAGAAATCGCCGGGCGGAAGCTCCTTCAACTCGAGAAGATCCTGGGCGTCAGCTATCGACAGCGTCGCGTCGATCAGAAGGGAGCCATCGTCGCGGCGGGTCACGCTGGGTTCCGAGGGGCGGTTGACCTTCGGTAAATCGCCGGCCACCGCCTCGAGAAGATCGGTTCTGGTGAGGATTCCCTGGATGCTGCCATATTCGTCGACGACGACGGCCGTGTGGGCCGGCGTGCTGCGGAAAAGGTCGAGCGTGCGTAGAATCGAAACGCTCTCGGGAATGATCAACGGCCGATGCAGCGCTTTCTCGATGTCGATCTCCCGTTGCACCAGGAATTGGTCCAGTAGATCCTGCTTGCGAATGATGCCGGCTAGCTCGTCGACCGACCCGCGGCTGACCAGCAACTGGGCGTGCGGACAGGCCCGAATCTGGTCCAGCATCTTCTCCTTCGGCACGTCGAGATCAATCCAGGCCACATCGGGCCGAGGCGTCATGATTGTGCGCACGGCGTTGTCCGCGAGAGCGAGAACGCCCTCGATCATTTGGCGCTCGGACGTTTGAATCGCGCCGGATCTTTCGCCCTCGGCAATTAGTGTGTGGATCTCTTCCTCGGTGACGGCTCGGTCGAAGCCGGGCTCCAGCCCGGCAATCCGGAGAATAAACGCCGTCGACAGGTTGAGAAACCACACCAGCGGGGTGGCGGCTCTGCTCACGAAGGCGAGTGATGGTGCAAGCCGGGAAGCGATTATTTCCGGATCTTTGAGCGCGATCTGCTTGGGCACGAGTTCCCCGGCAATCAGGGTCAGGTACGCGACTACAACGACAACGATGCCGATTGCCAGTGTCTTGGCGTAAGGCGACACCGCTGGGTAACTCTTCAGCCATGTCTCGATCGGGTCGCCGAAGGCCGCAGCGGTGAACGCGCCGTTGAGAATGGCGACCAATGTCATGCCGATTTGGACGGTGGCGAGAAAACGGGTTGGATCGGCTGTAAGCGCCAACGCCTCTTGCGCACCCGGCCGGCCATCCGCTGCAAGTTGCCGCAGACCGCTCGGCCGCGAGGACACGATTGCCAGCTCGGCCATGGCAAAAAATCCGTTCAGCAGAACGAGGAAGACTACGACCACGAGGTCGACGATGCGCATTGGTTCCTACGTCACGAGGCGCGCGAGCAATGCAATTTGTCTCGATTAGGTGCGCGTACGTTGCGTGTCAAGAATAGCGCTTTAAGATCGCCATTGTAGTGATTTCCAAAGGGATCGCGGCCTGCTGACCAGTGCCGATGCGAGCCCTTCGCAGGCTCATTGTCAGGTTTTTTACACCGGCTCACAAAAATATACCGCATATTGATCGCATTTTCCGGATTCTAGCCTGACTACGGGCGTCGCTCTCGATCTCGACCAGCACGGAACACCGACCCTGACGCACGAGCCAGCGCGAGTGCCACCTCGGCGTCCCGCCACGAGACTTTGTTGCTGCGGACCGGCAGCCATGCTATTTCCCTTAACCGGGTTAGCGGACTATGCTTCGGGACGGCATACGCGACGACTGGGGTAGCTCGATGGGAGTGACCGAAGTGCTGGAGCGGACGCGCGACTTGACCGCGCGGGCAATGCCGCACGCCGTCGTGACCGTGGTCAGGGCGATTGCACCAACCTCCGCGTATGTCGGTGCGCAGGCGATCGTGCTTGCCGACGGCACGATCCAAGGCTGGATCGGCGGCGGCTGCACGCAGGGCGTGGTCGTCGATGTGGCTAAAGCCGCCATCGATACCGGCGAACCCAAGCTGATCCGAATCACGAACGAGCGGTTGCAGGACGCCGACGAGGTCGAACAGCACGTCATGTCGTGCGCAAGCAATGGCACGATCGAACTGTTCATCCAACCGTACAGTGCCGGCCACGCACTGTACGTGGCCGGCCGCACTCCGGCGGCCGATGAAGCGCGCTTCCTCGCGGAACGGCTCCGCATCCGGCTCGTTGCCAGTGTCGCTGAGGCCCGGGTTGTGCTCATCGCGACCCAAGGCGAGGGTGACGAAGCCGCTCTCGAGAGTGCATTGCGCAGTCCGGCGAGCCATATCCTCATGATCGCGAGCCACCGCAAGGCCGAGAAATTACGCGAGCTCATGCGCATGCGCGGCATCGACGCCGCTCAGCTCGCGCGCCTGGAGGCACCGGCGGGTCCCGACGCGGGCGCAAAGACTCCCAGCGAGATCGCGCTCGTCGCGCTGACCGCCGTGCTCGCGCGGCTGCGGGGCCGGATGCTCACCAGCGTCGCGCGCGGTCCGCAGCGCGACGCGGCGCCGGATTCCGGGGGGGCTGCAACCGCCCGGGCGGGCGGTTTCGTCAATCCCGTCTGCGGCCGCACCATCGACACCGCGAACCCCAAGCACGTCGAGCAGTATGACGGCGCGTCTTTCTATTTCTGCTGCGATGGGTGTTGGAACACCTTTCTCGGCAACCCAGCGAAGTACGCATCCATCCACCAAGAGCACCGGAGGCATCCGTGATTCCCCCACCTTTCGAATACCACGCGCCGCATTCGGTCGGCGATGCCCTGGCGCTGCTGTCGACGCTCGGCGAGGACGCCAAGCTACTCGCCGGCGGCCATAGTCTGCTACCCATGATGAAACTGCGGTTCGCGCAGCCGAGCGCGCTGATCGACCTGAATCGAATTCCGGAACTGCGCGGCATCCGCGAAGAGCGAGGCCTCATCCGCATCGGTGCGATGACCACCGAGAATGAACTCATCGCGTCGAAAATGTTGCAGGATCACGTGCCTCTTCTGCCCGAAGCGGCGCACGTGATTGCGGACCCGCAGGTCCGCAATCGCGGCACGATCGGCGGCGACATCGCGCACGGCGATCCGGCCAACGATCATCCGGCGCTCGCGATGGCGCTCGACGCGACGTTCGTCCTGCAGGGGCCGAACGGCGAGAGGCGCGTGAAGGCGGTCGATTTTTTCCTGGGCCCTTATATGACCGCGCTCGCCGCCGATGAAATACTGACGGCCATCTTGGTCGCGCCGTTCGCACCCGGCACCGGCTGGGCCTACCAGAAGCTCAAGAGAAAGACCGGCGACTGGGCGACCGCCGGCGCCGCAATCGTGCTGCGCATGCAATCCGGAGTGGTTGCGGAGATTCGGATCGGGCTCACCAACGTGGCGCCCACGGCGCTGCGCGCGCGGGACGCCGAGCATGCTTTGTCCGGTCAGCCGCTCACCGATGCCGTGCTGGATGGCGCCGCGGAGGCGATCCGGCAGGTGTGCGATCCAGCGGAGGATCTGCGCGGCGATGCCGAGTACAAGACGGCCATGGCCGCCGAGATGTCTCGGCGTGCGATTCGCGCCGCAGCGGAGCGCTGCGCATAATCCCAACTGCATCACTGGAGAATGTCGATGACGAAGCAGATCGTGAACATGACGGTCAACGGCCGGAAAATCCAGGAACTGGTGGAGCCGCGAACGCTGCTCGTGCATTTTCTGCGCGAGCAGCTGAACCTGACCGGCACCCATATCGGATGCGAGACGAGCCACTGCGGCGCCTGCACGGTCGATATCGACGGTCAGTCGGTCAAATCGTGCACCCACCTCACCGTGCAATGCGAGGGCAGCGACGTGCGTACCGTCGAAGGTCTCGCGAATGCCGGGGTTCTGCACGCAATTCAGGACGGCTTCTACAAGGAGCACGGTCTGCAGTGCGGCTTCTGCACACCGGGGATGCTGATGCGCGCCTACCGCTTCTTGCAGGAGCATCCGAACCCGACTGAAGCCGAGGTGCGCGCCGGCATGTCGGGCAATCTGTGCCGGTGCACCGGCTACCAAAACATCGTCAAGGCCGTGCTGCACGCGGCCCGGGCACTCAACCAGGCCAACACCGCGCCCGGCGTTGCAGCCTAAAGGGAGTCATCCATGAGCGCACTGATCGATGATCGCCAGAAAGAACTGATGGGGATGGGTGTGGCGCGGCTCCGCAAGGAGGACGCGCGCTTCATCCAGGGCAAGGGCAATTACGTCGACGACATCAAGCTGCCGGGGATGGTCCACATGGACATCGTCCGGGCGAGCGTTGCGCATGCACGCATCAAGAGGATCAATAAGGACGCGGCGCTGAAAGTTCCGGGCGTGATCGCGGTCCTCACGGCTGACGACCTGAAGCCCCTGAAGCTGCACTGGATGCCGACGCTCGCCGGCGACGTGCAGGCCGTCCTCGCGGACGAGAAAGTCCACTTTCAGATGCAGGAAGTCGCCGTCGTGATCGCCGAAGACCGCTATTCTGCGGCCGACGGCGTCGAAGCCGTGGAGGTTGAGTACGACGAACTGCCCGCGGTGGTGAATCCATTCGACGCCCTCAAGGCGGACGCGCCGGTATTGCGCGAGGATCTCGCCGGCAAGACCGAGGGCGCGCATGGCAAGCGCTATCACCCGAACCACATCTTCACATGGGAAGCGGGCGACAAGCCGGCGGCGGACGCCGCGTTCGCCGCGGCCGCCGTTACCGTCAAGCAGGAGATGTTCTACCCGCGAGTGCACCCGTGCCCGCTCGAAACCTGCGGTTGCGTCGCATCCTTCGACCCGGTCCGGGGCGAACTGACCACCTGGATGACGAGCCAGGCGCCGCACGTGGTGCGCACCGTCGTGTCGATGCTGTCGGGCATTCCGGAGTCGAAGGTCCGGATCATTTCCCCCGATATAGGCGGCGGCTTCGGCAACAAGGTGCCGATCTACCCAGGCTACGTTTGCGCGATCGTCGCCTCGATCGTGCTCGGGCGCCCGGTCAAATGGGTCGAGGATCGCATCGAGAACCTCTCCTCGACCGGGTTCGCGCGCGACTACCACATGACGGGCGAACTCGCGGCATCCGCGGACGGCAAGATCCTCGCGCTGCGCACGCAGGTCTATGCCGACCACGGCGCCTTCGATGCCTGCGCCGACCCAACCAAATTCCCGGCCGGGATGTTCCATATCTGCAGCGGCAGCTACGACATCGGCGCCGCCCACTGCCGCGTCGACGGCGTCTACACGAACAAGGCGCCGGGCGGCGTGGCCTATCGGTGCTCGTTCCGCGTCACTGAGGCGGTTTACCTGATCGAGCGCATGGTCGATGTGTTGGCGCAGAAGCTCAACATGGACAAGGCCGAGATCCGGGCCAAGAACTTCATCCGTCGCGAGCAGTTTCCCTACAAGTCCGCGTTCGGCTTCGAGTACGACTCCGGCGACTATCACACCGCGCTCAAGAAAGTCCTCGATGCGGTGGACTACAAGGCACTGCGCGCCGAGCAGGCGGCCAAACGCGCCGATCCGAAATGTCCGACGCTGATGGGAATCGGTGTCGTGACGTTCACGGAGGTGGTGGGCGCGGGTCCGAGCAAGATATGCGACATCCTGGGCGTCGGCATGTTCGATTCCTGCGAGATCCGTGTGCACCCCACCGGCAGCGCGATCGCTCGCATGGGAACGATCACGCAAGGCCAGGGCCACCAGACGACCTACGCCCAGATCATCGCGACCGAAATCGGCATTCCCTCAGAGGTCATCCAAGTCGAGGAAGGCGATACCAGCACGGCGCCGTACGGTCTCGGGACCTACGGGTCGCGTTCGACTCCGGTCGCCGGTGCGGCGATTGCGATGGCGTCGCGCAAGATTCACGCGAAGGCCAAAAAGATCGCCGCGCACCTGCTCGAGGTCAGCGAAGCCGACCTCGACTGGGAGATCGACCGGTTCAAGCTGCGCGGCCGCGACGACAAGTTCAAGACCATGAAGGACATTGCCTGGGCTGCCTACCATGCGCCCCCGGAGGGGATGGAGCCGGGCTTGGAGGCCGTCTACTACTACGACCCGCCAAACTTCACCTTTCCGTTCGGCGCCTATCTGTGCGTCGTGGATATCGACAAGGGCACCGGCGAGACTCACGTGCGGCGTTTTTACGCGCTTGACGATTGTGGCACCCGCATCAATCCGATGATCATCGAGGGCCAGATCCATGGCGGCCTGACCGAAGGGTATGCCGTCGCGATGGGCCAGCTCTTGTCGTTCGACGCGCAGGGCAACATCCAGGGAAATACGCTGATGGATTACTTTCTGCCGACCTCGGCCGAAACGCCGAAGTGGGAGACGGACTTCACGGTGACGCCGTCGCCCCATCACCCGATCGGTGCCAAAGGCGTCGCCGAATCGCCGCACGTGGGCAGCATCCCGACATTCACCAGTGCGGTGGTCGACGCCTTCGCCCATCTGGGCGTTACCCATATGAACATGCCGCACACGGCGTTCCGCGTCTGGAAGCAGTTGAAGCAGCTCGGCATCGCCGGCTGAGCCATGGAGTTCAAACTCGACAAGCAGTACAAAGTTGCCGCCAGTGTCGACAGCGCATGGCAGCTGCTGACGAACGTTCCCGAAGTCGCGGGCTGCATGCCCGGCGCACAGATCTCGGAGCAGCTCGATGCGACTCATTATAAAGGCAATGTGCGGGTCAAGGTCGGACCCGCCGTGGCGGCCTTCGCGGGTGATATCGAGGTGTTGGCCCTCGATCCGGCGACGCGCACGCTGCGCATGTTGGGGAAAGGTGCGGACAAGGGTGGATCGTCGGCTTCAATGGATCTGACGGCCATTGTGACCGCGGCCGACGACGGTGGCAGCACGCTCAACGGTCAGGCGAACGTGATCATCAACGGCAAGTTCGCGCAGTTCGGCGGGCGGATGATGGTGTCGGTGTCCGACGTGCTGCTGGGACAATTCGCCGCCACGTTTTCAGACAAGGCGCGTGCACTCGAGGACGCGCGACCGAGCACCGGATCGGCTCCCGCGTCGACCGGCGACGCGGAGCCGTCGGGTACGACCGACGCGCCGTCCGACGCGCCGCCGCTGCCCGCGCCTGCGCCGCGGGCCGCTGCCGCGGCACCCGCGGCCCGCGAGCTGAACCTCCTCTCGTTGGTTTGGGCCATCCTGCGAGGTTGGATCATGGGCCTGTTCGGTCGCAAGGCTTGATTGTCCCGTGCTCGAGAATCTTGCGAGAAACGCCTTCGTTGCGGTGAGTTCCTCGTCTGAACTGCGCGAGCGTCTGTTCAACGCCGGCTACGTCGCCGACGAGGATCTGGCCGACCTGCTGTGGATGGGTCTCACGCTGGAACGCCCGATTCTGATCGAGGGCGCGGCGGGTGTCGGCAAGACCGCGATTGCGGGAGCCAGTGCCCGAGCGCTTGGCCGCCGCCTGCTGCGGCTGCAATGTTACGAGGGACTCGATCTCAGCCAGTCCGTCTACGAGTGGAACTACTCGCGGCAGTTGCTCGAAATCCGGCTTGCCGAGGCCGGGCAGATCGAAAGCGCTGCGCTGCGCGAGAATCTGTTTTCGGAGCGCTTTCTGCTCGAGCGGCCGCTCCTCCAGGCGATCCGCTGCACGGAACCTTGCGTACTGCTCATCGATGAAATCGACCGTGCCGATGAAGCCTTCGAGGCCTTCCTGCTGGAAATGTTGTCCGAGTACCAGGTCACCGTGCCGGAGCTCGGCACGCTCGTCGCGCTCAGCAAGCCGCTCGTCGTGCTGACGAGCAACGGCACCCGGGATCTGTCCGACGCGCTGCGCCGCCGCTGTCTGTTCCACTATCTTGACTTTCCGTCGCTCGCCCGCGAGATGCAGATCGTACGCACGCTGGTACCCGGCGCCGGCGCCCGGCTGGTCGAGGAAGCCGTCGCCTTCGTGCAGCGCTTGCGCCGCGAGGACCTGGACAAGACCCCGGGCGTCGCCGAAACGCTCGACTGGGTGCGCGTGCTGTTCGGCCTCGGTCACGCCGAATTGCCTGCTGATCCACGCCTGCTGGTGCCGACGCTGGCGGCGCTCGTCAAGACGCGCAACGACCGCTGGCAGTTGACCGCCGAGCGTCTCGGCAAACTGCTCGACGGACCCCGGAGCGCACCGGATCCGAGCGTTGCGGTGCCGCCGGCGTGAGCGCTGAGGCGCGTGATCCGCGCGAGCGTTTAGCCGAGTTCGCCGGCTACCTGCGCGAACACGGCTTCGCTCTGGGCTATGCCGAGGTCGAGCTCATGACGCGTGCGGCGGCCGACGTGCCGTTATCCGCATGGCCCCACGTCGAGGCGCGGTGGCGCGCGATCGCCGCCGGTAACCGGCCGCAGTGGCTCAAGTATTCCGCGCTGCATCGGGCCTTTTGGTTCCCCGATCGGGTCCAGGGTACGACGCGTATCTCGGGCGTATCGCGCCGCCGCCGCACGATCCCGGAGCTGATCGAGCAGCGGCGCGCAGAGGCGGGCGATGAGCCGCCACGATTTGCGCCGGGCTCGCAAAGCACCAGTCTCGGTGCGACCCAGGATTTGGCCGATGACGATCGCAGCACGACCGCACAAGGCGGAGCCAGCCGGACCGAAGCGCTGGAGCAGCGGGATTTCACCGATTGGACACCGGAAGACATCGAACGATTCGCACTGGTCGTGGACCAGTTTCAGCGTCGCTTGCGCATTCAGCTGCTGCGGCGTTGGCAGAAAAGCAAGGCCGACGGCGCGGTTGATTTGCGTCGAACATTGCGCAACGCGATGGGTACTGCGGGCGAACTGATCCAGCTGCAGCAGGTGCGCCGCCGCCGTGAGCCGCCGCGCGTGGTGCTCCTCGTGGACGTCAGCCGATCGATGGAAGTGCACGCGCAGTTCTACCTGAGGCTCGCCCGCGCGTTCGTCGAGGTGATGGATGCCCGCGCGTTCGTCTTTCACACGCGGCTCGCGGACGTTACCGCGCTCATGCAACGGGGCGGCCGCCGCGTGCAGGAGAAAATCAATGCCGCGACCTTCGGCTTCGGCGGTGGGACCCGCATTGCGAGCTGCCTGCAGGACGCGCTTCGCCACCACCTTAGCCGGACGCTGCGTCGCGGCGATGTCATGTTTATTTTCAGCGACGGCTACGATACCGACGAGCCCGGCGCGCTGGCCCAGGTGCTGGCGCAGATCCGGGCGCGCGGGACGCGCATCGTGTGGCTGCATCCCACGATCCAGGTACCCGAATCCGCGGCCATGGCGATGGCCCGCAATTGGGTCACCCGCTTCCTGCCCGCGCATAATCTCGCCAGCCTGGCACGCTTGCCCCAGGTGCTAAACTGAATCCCGGGCATTACGATCGAGTCATCACGAGGCGGCGGCAATGGGATGTTTGCTAAAACAGGGCGGTGGTCTGCACGCGCGGTGGCGCGTCGGCGGCGTGGTGTTGGCCGCAGGGGAGGGCCGGCGCATGGGAGGAGTCAGCAAGCCGCTGATCCGTCTCGAGGGGGTGCCGCTGATCCGGCGTCAGCTCATTGCCCTGAGCGGCGCCGGCGTCGATGAGGTCGTGGTCGTGACCGGTCACGCGCGAGATGCGATCGAGGCGCAGGTGCAGAACTTTCCCGTGACGCTCGCGCACAACGAGGCGCATGCTGAGGGTCAGCAAAGTTCGGTGCGGGTTGGACTCGCCGCACTCACGGGCTCCTTCGACGCAGTCCTGATCGTTCTCGCCGACCAACCGTTGATTGCCGCGAGCGATTTGATCGAGCTGATCGGCGCATTCAAAAAGCGTCCACAGGGTCACGTTCTGGTGCCGGTCATCGATACCGCGCGCGGCAATCCGATCGTGCTCGACGAGACGGCGCGCACGCAGGTGCTCGCGAGCGATACGAATCTCGGCTGCCGTCATCTGATCGAACGTCATCCCGAGCTCGTCCATGTTTATGAGACGGCGAACCGGCGCTTCCTCACCGATATCGACACTGTCGAGGACATGCAGGAGTTGGCTGCGCGCACCGGCTGGAGATTCGAGCTGCCGCCTGCGCAAATGGTCCGTTAGGGACCGGCTGCGTGGCCCGCTCCCGGGGCCCTCGCCGGCGCCTCCCGCTCCTTATTGGGACGACGACCTCGAAGAGGAGCCGCGCCGCCTACCGAACCGGTGATCCGTCGGCGGGCCCTGGTGTGTATCGACGGCATGGCGGTGCTTTCGATCTGCAGGCACGCCGGGTGCGCTTCATCGACGAGCTGCGGGAGGCGGCGAGCGCCCCACCTCAGCGCACCAGGTAGCGAAGCAACGCGTCGGTGATGCGCCCGTAGGGAGGTCGCACCAGCCGACCGGCATTCCACCGCGCTTGATCGAAGACGCCTTTCGCGTGGCTCAGCGTCAGAAACCCCTCCTTGCCGTGATAGGCGCCCATGCCGCTGTCACCTACACCGCCGAACGGCAGATCGTCTTGAGCAAAGTGCAGCAGCGTGTCGTTGACGGTGACGTTGCCGCTGGTGGTGCGTTCGAGCACGAGGTCGCGAAATGGGCGATCGCGAGTGAAGACGTAGAGCGCCAGAGGGCGCGGCCGTGCGTTGACGTAGTCAATCGCGTCGCTCACGTTCCGATACGGCACGATAGGCAAAATCGGTCCGAATATCTCCTCCTTCGATAGGGCCATTTCCGGAGCGGTGTCGAGAACCACGGTCGGGGGAAGCCTTCGATCTTCTCGAGGCCCATTGCGACCGGCAGCCTCGATCTCGATGATGCGCGCGCCGTGGGTGCGCGCATCGTCGAGCAGTCCGCGCAACCGGTCATAGTGACGCGCGTTGATGATCGACGCATACGCCGGGTCCGCGGAGCCGCCTGGAAACAGCTTTCGAACGGCATTGGTGTAGGCGGTCACGAATGCGGCGGTGTCCCCTTCATGCACCAGCGCGTAGTCCGGAGCGATGCAGGTCTGCCCCGCATTGATGAGCTTCCCGTAAGCAATCGAGGAGGCGGCCTGCTCGAGCGCCGGCTTCGGTTCCACGATCGCCGGGGATTTGCCTCCGAGCTCCAGGGTTACCGGGACGAGATGATCGCTCGCGGCGCGCATCACGCGCCGGCCCACGCCGGTGCTGCCCGTGAAGACGATGTGATCAAAGGGCAGTGCGGCAAATGCCGCTCCGACATCGGCGCCGCCAATGACGACGGTCACCTTCTCTTCAGGGAAGAGCTCGCGCAACATGTCGCCGAGAAGGGCGCTGGTTGCCGGAGTCAACTCCGAAGGCTTCAGCATCGCCCGATTGCCCGCTGCGATCGCGGTGGCCAGGGGCATCAAGGCGAGTGAAATCGGATAGTTCCAGGGCGAGAGAATCCCGATGACGCCGAGTGGTTGATAGATTATCCGCGCTCTTCCGGGGAAAAAGTGCATGGCAACTCGGCGCCGCTCGCTGCGCATCCATTGACGCAAGTGGTGCCGCTGATAGTCGATCCCTTGGACGACCGTGAGGATTTCCATGAGTGCTGTCTCATACGGCGAGCGGTGACCGAAATCCGCCGTGACCGCTGCGGCGAACTGCTCCCGCCGCGCCCGCAGGGCGTTGCGCAGGGCGAGCAGATCGGCGCGTCGCGCGATCAGCCCCGGCGGGGCCTCGCGCCGGAAGGCCGCGCGTTGTGCCGCGAGCCGAGTGTCCAAGTTGCCGGTATTCATAGGAGTTTCTGGAACTGACCCATTTCCATTGTTGCACGGGGAGATGCGGGAGGTAGGTGGTCGGGAATCCGGTAGACGATGACGACCTTCGGTCCTTCAGAGTCCTATTATAGAGGGGCGATCTTTGCTTTCATAAGCCCGGCGAGCTGCCGTCCGCCATCGACCGCTCGACGTGCTGCGCCGCCAGGGGCCGCCGCAGGCGCTGCGAACCTGACGACGCCGCGCCGATGCCGGTTATACTGCGAGGGTGGTGATCCGGCCGCCTAGAATGATGCAAGACCCCTCCAATCACGAGCTGCCGTTGCTGTTCGGCGACCTCGGCTAACCCAAGCGTGGCCCGCTCCCGAGCGCCTCGCCAGCGTCTCCTGCTCATCATTGGCATCGGCTGCATCGCCCTCCTCGCCGCCCTCATCGGCTGGGTGGTGTACCTCGACCGCGTCGTCACCCGAGAATTCCAGGGTCGGCACTGGTCCGTGCCGGCGCGCGTCTTCGCTGCACCGCTCGAACTCTACGTCGGTGCTCCGGTCGCTGCCGACGACCTCGAAGAGGAGCTGCGCCGCCTCCATTACCGAACCGGCGATCCGTCGGCGGGCCCTGGTGTGTATCGACGGCATGGCGGTGCTTTCGATCTGCAGGCACGCCGGGTGCGCTTCATCGACGAGCTGCGGGAGCCCACGCGGGTGTCGATCCGCGCGAGCAGCGACTCGATCACGGACCTCCGGCATGCCGATGGCACAGAGCTGCCGGTGTTCCGTCTCGATCCGCCCGTGGTCGGCAGTGTGTTTCCCATCCACGGTGAGGACCGTCTCGTCTTGTCGCCTGCCGACGTGCCGCCCTTGCTGCGCTCGGGCATCAAATTGATCGAGGACCGGCGCTTCGATGAGCACCACGGCGTCGACGCGTATGGAGTACTGCGCGCGCTCTGGGCCAACTTGCGGGCCCGCCGTGTGGTGCAGGGCGGCAGTACGCTGACCCAGCAGCTCGTGAAAAATTACTTTCTGTCGGACGAGCAGACCTTCGGCCGGAAGGCGACCGAGGCCGTGATGGCACTGCGGCTCGAGGCGCACTTTTCCAAGGAGGAAATCCTGGTGGCCTACCTCAACGAGGTGTATCTCGGCCAGGACGGCGCGCGCGCGATCCACGGCTTCGGACTCGCCAGCGAGTATTACTTCGCCAAGCCCCTCGCCGAACTCGATGCCGGTGAACTGGCGCTGCTGATCGGGTTGGTCAAGGGTCCGTCCTATTATGACCCGCGCAGACACGCCGACCGCGCCAGCGCGCGGCGCAACCTCGTGCTGCAGGAACTTAGCCTGGCGCATCTGATCGATTCCACGGCCGCGAAACGCGCCGCCGCGAGCTCCCTTGGGTTAAAGCCGCCGGGCGGCAGCTATGTGCCGGCCTATCTCGACCTCGTCCGACGGCACTTGAAGCGCGACTACGCCGAGGCGGATCTGGCCGCCGCGGGTCTCGCCGTGTACACGAGCCTCGACCCGCGCGCGCAGGCGGCCGCAGAGCGCGCATTGACCGTGAACCTGAAGCGCCTCGATGCGGCAAGCCGGATACGCGGTGCATCCCTCGAGGGTGCGGTGATCGTCGCCGAGCCGAACAGCGGCGACGTGGTTGCGGTGGTCGGCGGCCGCGATGTCGGCGCCGACAGTTTCAACCGTGCGCTGGACGCGCGTCGGCCGATCGGCTCGCTGGTGAAGCCCGCGGTGTACCTCACCGCACTCGAAACCGGCCGCTACAATGCGGCCACCCTGATCGAGGACGCCCCGATTGAACTCAAGCTCGCCGACGGCAGCGTCTGGGCGCCGCAGAACTATGAGCACCAGGTCTACGGTCGGGTGCCGATGGCGCGCGCGCTGGCCGAGTCCATGAACCTCGCGACCGTGCGGCTCGGGCTCGGCCTCGGACTGCCGCAGGTCGCCGATACCTTACAAAGCCTGGGGCTCGAAACCCGCCCAGCCCTCAACCCATCGCTGCTGCTCGGCACCGTGGAGATGACGCCGCTCGAAGTCGTGCAGGTCTACACCTCCCTGGCGAACGGCGGCTTTCGCGCCCGACTGCGGGCAGTGCGCGCGGTGCTCGACGAGCACGGCCGGCCGCTGAAGAGTTTCAAGGTGCAGGTCGAGGCCGCCGCGCCGCCGTCCGCCGTCTACCAACTCGACCGCATGCTGACGCTGGTGACGACGCGCGGTACCGGGCGTGATGCGGCCGTCCGCCTGCCGCGGGGCACGGTGGCCGCCGGCAAAACCGGGACGTCCTCCGATACCCGCGACAGCTGGTTTGCGGGATTCACCGGCAGCTACGTGGCGGTCGTATGGGTGGGCTACGACGACAACCGTGCGACCGGGCTCACCGGCGCGGCCGGGGCGCTGCCGGTGTGGGCCGACACTCTAGCGCATCTTAAGTCGGCGTCGTTCCAACCGGTGCCGCCGGAACTCGTCGAGGACCGCTGGATCGGATTCGGGGATGGACTGGAAACGACGCCCGCCTGCAGTGCGGACGCGGTGTCCATCGCGGTGCCGAGGGGCACGGTGTTGCCGGGCAGGCCGGACTGCAATGCCACGTCATCCGGCCCCGCGGCCGCGCAGCCCGGCACGGTCACTGATAAGGTCAAGGCATGGTTCAACACCCTCATTCGCTGACGAGGCTCGCGCTCGCACTCAGCGCAGCCGCCGTGCTGCTCAGCGGCTGCCCGGCCCCGGCACCGCGCCCGTCGTTACCGAGTCCGCCGGTGCAGAGCCCGCCGGCAACCGGGGCCTCGCCGTCTCGCCCGCCGCCCAGTGCGCTGGCGCCGGCGCCGAGGCCGCCGGCGCCGGCCCGCGAGAATCATTTGTCGCCCGCCAGCCGCGCGCTCGTGGCGCAGGCGCACACGCTGCTCGCGCGGGGCGACATCGACGCGGCGTCGTCGACGCTGGATCGGGCACTGCGCATCGAGCCGAACAATCCCTTGCTGTGGATCGAGCTCGGGCGGCTGCGGCTGGTGGAGAGCGATGCACACCAGGCCGAGGGCTGCGGCCGCAAGGCGCTGGCGCTCGCGAGCGGCGATCCCGGCACGCAGAGGCAAGCGCGGCGGCTGCTGGCCGACGCCTTGCGCGCCCAGCAACGCAATCAAGAGGCGCGCGAGGTGGAGAGCCAGGCGGATATCATTCAACCGTAGTCGTGGCGGCGTCGCTCGCGGCGGGATTCGGCGCCGCGGTGTTCCCTGCGCTAACGCCTTAATATCGGTCCGGCGATGTCGGCCGCGAAGGTTTCGGCGATGGCCAATACGGCCGCATGGATGGGTCCGGACGGGATAACCGGGATCACCGACGCGTCGACCACGTAAAGCTGCTCGAAACCGTGCAGCTTGAGATCGGCATCCACCACGCTGCCCGCCGCCCGGCCCATGCGGCACGTGCCGACGGGATGGTGATGGGTCATCACGGCGCGCTCGAGAAACGCTTCGAGATCCGCGTCGCTGCGGCAATCGGCGCCCGGATAGATCTCCTCCGCCCGCCACTCCGCCAGCTCGGGTTGGTGACCCACCCTGCGTGCCAGATCGAGCGCCTGCCGGACGAGCCGGCGGTCATGATCGGTGGATAGATACTGAGGATCGATCATAGGCGGGTCAGTGATTTCGGGACCGGTGAGGGTAATCCGGCCGCGGCTGGTGGGGTGAGTCACGCCGGAGAGAATCGTATAGGCGCTGCCCATCGCGGGCCGCTCGAAGCACTCGGTGACGGTGGGTGCCGCGACGCAGCCCAACACCACATCCGGAGCGCCGTCGGAGCGGGCCAGCTCGCCGCAATGGACGTAAGTCAAGGATTCGGAGTGCTGCAATCGCGACGGCGGCACGGGCTTCTTGGCGCGGTAGACGTTGCCTGCCGTCAGCAAATGGTCATGCAGGTTTTCGCCGACCCCGGCGTGGTCCGAGAGGCACGCGACGCCGGCGCGCTCGAGACTCCGAGCGGGACCGATACCTGAACGCAGCAGCAGCAGCGGGGTCGCGATCGCGCCGGCGCATACGATCGTCATGCCCGCCGCGATGCGGGTGACCTGGCCGTCGATCTGCGCGGTCACGCCGGTCACGCGCGCGCCCGACAGCGTGAGTCGATGCACCAGGGCGCAACTTATCACCGTCAAATTGCCGCGTGTCAGGACGGGTTCGAGATAGGCATCGGCCACCGTGACGCGGCGCCCGGCGCGGATGGTGAGTGAATTCGGCGCGACTCCGATGAGCCTGCCGGTGTTGTGATCGCCGAGCCAGGGAATGCCCGCCGTCAATGCGGATCCCATATACGCCCGCACGACCGGACTCACCTCGGCGTTGGGCAACAGCACCGGCAGCGGGCCGCCGGCGCCATGCTGCTCGCTCGCGCCGCCGGAAAAACTTTCGATCCTGCGGAACGCGGGAAGCAGGCCCTCGTACGACCAGCGCGCAGCACCGGTGACTTGCGCCCAGGCGCGAAAGTCGTCGTCGGCCCCTCGCACGTGAGCCATCGCGTGCAGGCAGCTCGAACCGCCGATCACGCGTCCGCGGGGCCAATCATGCCGGCGGCCCGCGGTTCCCGGCTGCGCCACCGTGCGGTAGGCCCAGTCGTAATCCCGCCCGGGGAGCATCGGCCATTGCTGCGGAATGGCGATATCCGGATCGGTCGCGGGGCCGCCCGCTTCGATCAGGCCAACCGTGATCCCGGGGATTTCGCCCAAGCGCGCGGCGAGCACGCAGCCTGCGGATCCGGCGCCCACAATGAGTACATCGAAGCCCATCTCGTTCTCCGTCAGCGTGCGTTACCCGAACCACCGATCAGGGCAGGGTTTTAGCCAACTGAACCATTATCCCCAAAGGGAAACCAGAATGTTGTTGTCTTACCTATGCCTCTACTATGCATAGTGCCACGTTTGAACCAATGGGCGAAGTTGGTTCGTGGATGAGACGCAGGGGCTGCTCCGCGCCCGCGAGTACATCGGCGGCTTCAGCTATGAATCTTGACCCCGCGAATCAGGTCGGCGGCTTTCTCGGCGATCATGACGACCGCCGCATTGATGTTGCCGCTCACGAGATCGGGCATGACCGAGGCGTCCACCACGCGCAGCGCGTCGACGCCGCGGACCTTAAGCTGCGTGTCGACCACCGCGAGTTCGTCGGCCGCGCTGCCCATCTTGCACGTGCCGGCCGGGTGATGGACGGTGATCGCGGTGCGGCGGATATGCGCATCGATGTCCGCATCCGACCGTTGATCGCTCCCCGGCGAGAACTCGCGCGCGATGAAGCGCTGCATCGACGGTTGTGCAGCCAGCTCGCGCGCCATGTGCACGCCGGCCCGAACCGCGCGCCAATCGGCGTCGGTGGCGAGAAAGCGCTGCAGAATTCGCGGATGCGCGCCCGGGTCGCGTGACTGCAGCGCCACTCGGCCGCGGCTTTCCGGATGCAGCATCACGATGCGGCAGGCGAAGCCATCGGTGAAGGGTGCCTTGAAAGGGCGCAGGTAGGGCCACGCGCCCAAGGGCGCGGCCGTCAGCAGCACCTGAATATCGGGCAGGCGTAAGTCGGCGCGGCTCTTGAGAAAGGCGACGCCGCCGCCGGGCACATCGGCCGCGAACCCCCTGCCGAAGAAATACGCTTTGCCGAGTTCGCGGGCAATGCGGTCGTAGCGCATCATCGGCAGAAACGGCCCGGGCTCCTTGCGGTGATACATCAATATCGCGGAGACGTGATCCTGGAGATTGCGCCCGACGCCGACGACTGCGGCCTTGACGGGAATGCCGTGAAGTTGCAATTCATCGGGATCGCCCACGCCCGAGAGCATCAGCAGCTGCGGCGTATTGATGACACCGCCCGACAGGACGACCTCGCGGCGGGCGCGCGCCGTTTGCGTCGCGCCGTTCTGCCGATACTCGACGCCGACCGCCCGGCCGGCCTCGATCGAGATTTGGGTGGTGAGCGCCGACACCTTGACCGTCAAATTCGGCCGCTTCAGAGCCGGACGCAGATACGCCGTCGCGGAGCTGCACCGCCGCCCCTTGCCGATCGTCATCTGGAGCCGCGAAAAGCCGAGCTGCTCCGCGCCGTTGTAGTCGTCGGTCCAAGCATGCCCGGCCGTCCGGCCGGCCTGGGCGAACGCATCGATCAACGGATCCTGGTACCGGCAGGTCTGGACGCTCAAGGGTCCGTCGCCGCCGCGATAGGCGCTGGGGCCGCCTTCCCAGCGTTCCAGTTTGCGGAAATAGGGCAGCACGTCGTCGTACGACCAGCCGCCGGCGCCGGCGGCTGCCCAGCGATCGTAGTCGCCGCGATTGCCGCGCACGTAGGCCATGGCATTGGTCGAGGAGCAGCCGCCGACCACTTTGCCGCGCGCGCATTCGACGCGGCGGCCGCCAACGTTCTCCTCAGGCTCGCAGAAGTAGTTCCAGTCGTGCAGACGATTCTGCAGGATCTTGCCCCACCCCAGAGGGATGTGGATCCAGGGATCGCGGTCCCATCCGCCGGCCTCCAGCAACAGGACGGAAACGTCCGGGTCCGCGCTTAGGCGGTTGGCGAGGACGCAGCCGGCGGAACCGGCGCCCACGACGATGTAATCGAACTCATCGATCTTGGCCATAGAATTGGTTCGTTGTTCGCACGCGGCCGGTATTCTTCCGAACCAATGCGCGGAAGTCTACTGGGTCGGGTCCGACGGGGGGAAAGCCTGTTCTTGGATGTACTGCCGCACGTCGCCGAGATGGCGCTGCATCTGCGCGAACGCCTCGTGACCGTTGCGTGCGGCAATGGCGGCGGCGATCGACTCGTGGAAGCCGGCATACACCGATTGGCGCTTGTAACAATGGGCATTTTCGCCCAAGCGGCGCCAGCCGACATCGCGCTGACTGGCGCGCATCGTATCGAAAAACGCCAGGAACAGCGTGTTGCGCGCCGCTTCGGCTATGGTTCGGTGGAACAGCGAATCGGCGCGCTCGTAGGTTTCGGCGTCGCTCGCCGTGCGAGTTTTGGCCGCTAGAGTCTGGAGGCGCTTGATCTCGGATTGAGATGCTCTCAAGGCCGCCAGGCGCGCCATGACCGGTTCGGTCGCCAATCGCACTTCGATCACCTCGAGGGGATTGGTCTGATCGAGAACGTTGTCGAGAGCCGCGCTCAAGGAGAGCCGGTTCGCCCCGCGCTCGATGGAATTCGGCGCCGAGATGACGGCGTCGGCGGAAGCCGGGCGGCGCGGATCGATGAAGGTACCGCGTCCCTGGTGACGGTGGATTCGGCCCTCTTGTTCTAGCACATCGAGCGCCCGCCGCAGCGAACGGCGCCCGACACCCAGCTCAGCCGCGAGCGTCCTTTCCGGCGGAATGCGTCCATCGACGGCGAAATTTCTCGTCTCGATGAAGTCGCGCACTTTGCTCAGAGCTTGATCGCCTTGATACATATCTCGTCGCCGATATCTTTACCTACAATAAGATACCACAGGCATCGCAGCAATGGATTCCGGTACGCCGGCTGCGGTTGACGGCGCTGTTGGTTCAAGTCAGACTCGGGTTTCTGACGATGATGGAACCACTTTCGAACTTGGTTCATGCGAGGCACCCGATGAGCGCGGAACAAAAGCTGAACGAGACCGGTGAGCTGCAGGCTTCGCTCGACGCGCTGCATCGCGACGTGTACGCCAACAACATGGCGCCCTACTGGGTCGTCGACCGCAGTGTCACTCACGACGAGGACCGCCAGGTGATGCAGGGCCGCAAGGCGGTACCCTTCATCTGGAAGTACAAGCGGCAAATCGAGCCCTTGCTGCATCGCTCGGCGGCGCTCATCAAGACCGAGACTTCGGAGCGGCGCTCTCTCGTCCTCGTCAATCCGGGCCTGGCGCCGCAACGCGCGACCGCATCGACGCTGTACGTCGCCTATCGCGTCAACGATCCGCGCGAGATCATGCCGCCGCACCGCCATTCGCCCAACGCCATCCGCCTGGGGTTGACCGGCACGATGAACTTCACGGGCGTCGAAGGCGAGAACATCGTGTTCGGGCCGGGCGATCTCGTGCTGACACCGCACGACACATGGCACAACCACGGCAACCAGAGCGATGAGCCCGCGATCAATCTGAGCGTCCTCGATCTGCCCTTGGCCGAGACCCTGAATGCGTTGTATTTCGAACATGACTACACGGAGGAGGAGGAGGGAAAGCGCATTCGCCGGGCGATGCAGACGGAGCGTTTTCCCCCGAACTATTCCCAGCGTGTCTACGGCCAGGGCGGCTTTCTGCCGCGCTTCGTCTCGCACCATCGGGGCGCGGGCGCTGCATCGCCCATGTACGTGTACCGCTACGATGTGATGCGCGAATTTCTCGAGAAATGCCGCGGCTGGGACGGCGACCGCCACGAGGCGCTGATGGTCGAGTATGTCAACCCCACGACCGGCCAGCCGGTCTACAAGACCATGACCTTTTTCATGCAGATGCTGCGTCCCGGGGAGCGCACGCTGCCGTTGAAACAGAGCGCAAACCTGGTTGTGTCGCCATTCGAGGGCGGCGGCTACAGCATGATCGGCGATAAGCGCGTGGACTGGGAGCCTTACGACACCGTCGTCGTTCCCGGCGGAACGTGGTGCGAGCACGTCAATGGGTCCGACAAGCAACCGGCGATTCTGTTCGTGGCGAGCGATGAACCCACCCTCAAGGCATTATCCTTCTATCAAAAGCATGGCAAGAATGACAACGGCGACATCATCCGGCTCGCTTAAGGTCCGGCACCGCGCCGTACCAAGCCCAAGCGTATCGGTTCAAGGGTAATGGCACGGTCCAAGAACACGCGGCTGGTGGCGCATATCGACTGTCCCGGCGGCGGGCAAGTCTGGGTCGACGGCACGACGCTCTACATCGGCCATATGCGCGAGCCGACCGGGACGAGCATCGTCGACGTGGCGGACCCGAAGAACCCGACGCTACTGGCGCGCATCAATCTGCCCGCCGGCTGGCATTCGCACAAGGTGCGGGTCGCCAACGGCATCATGGTCGTGAATCACGAACGTCAGGGCAAGGACGGCGATGCGTCCTTCGGCGGCGGTCTCGGCATTTACGACGTCTCGACTCCGGCGCAGCCGCAGTTGCTCTGCAAATGGCGCACCCAGGGAAAAGGCGTCCACCGCTACGATTTCGACGGTCGCTATGCGTATATTTCGCCCACCGCCGAAGGCTACGTCGGCAATATCATGATGATCCTCGACCTGAAGGATCCGGCCCGCCCCGAGGAGGTCGGGCGTTGGTGGATTCCGGGGCAATGGCAGGCGGGCGGCGAACCTTATCCGTGGGACAACGGACCGGCGCCGCGCTGCCATCATCCGTTGCGCATGGGCGAGCGGCTGTATGTCAGCTATTGGCATCACGGCTACCACATTCTCGACATCGCCGACATTCGTAAGCCGAAGCTCATTGCGAGCGGCAATACCTCGCCGGCGTTTCCTCATCCGACGCATACGTGTCTGCCCATTCCGCAGACACTCAAGGGCCGCAAGGTCATGGTGGTCGCCGATGAGGACGTCGCCAAGCTCTGGCCGTCGGCGCCCGCGTTCACGTGGATCTACGACATTACCAACGAGCGCTGCCCCGTGCCGATCTCGACGTTCCAGGTGGAAGGACTGGATACCGATGGCGCACCGCAGCCGCCGATGATGGGTTGCCATCAGCCCTCCGAGCGCTTCAAGGGGTCCATCATCCCGTTCGCGTGGTTCGCGAAAGGATTGCGGATTCTGGATATCGCCGATCCGTTCGCCCCGCGCGAGGTGGCGTACTACGAACCGGATGCGCCGCAGGGGTTCGCGCTCGCCTCCTCCAACGACGTCACGATCGACGATCGCGGTCTGTGCTACCTGATCGACCGCCAACGCGGCGTCGACATCATCGAAACTTCGGTACTTTAAATAAATAGGATGGCAGGCCCTTAAGTGAACGACAAGATCATCACGATCGGCAAGCGAAACCCGAATTTGCCGTTCCATCCCGGGGTTCGCGCGGGCGACTTCATTTACATTTCGGGACAGGTTGCCAAGGACGAGAACGGCAACATGTGCAGCGGCAATATCGAGGACGAGACGCGCTGGACCATCGAGAGCATGCGCCGGATTCTGCAGCTCGATGGTGCGGACTTGGGCGACGTCGTCAAAGTCACGGTGTACCTCGCCGATGCGCGCAATTTCGGGCGCTACAACAAGGTCTTCGCCGAGTACTTCCCGGACGGCCGAATTTCGCGAACCACGGTCGAAGCCCGCGCAGTGATCGAGTGCAAGATCGAAATGGACGCGGTTGCCTACAAGCCGCGTGGTTGAATAATTTCAAGGCTAGGCCGCGGTGCCGGAGAGAAGAGCATGGTGAAAATTCTTGGTCGTAGCACGTCGGGCAATGTGCAAAAGGTCGTCTGGTTGCTGGAGGAGTTGGGACAACCCTACACTCGGGAGGACTACGGCCGGCAATTCAACAATACCCAGACCGAGGCCTATCTGAGTCTCAATCCCACCGGCAAAGTGCCGACGCTGGTGGATGGCGACGTGGCGGTGTGGGAATCGAACACGATTCTGCGCTACCTATGCAGCAAGTCGGCCGGCGGCGCTGCGCTCCATCCCACCGACCCTGCGGCGCGCAGCCAGGTCGAGCGCTGGATGGATTGGCAGCTCGCGTCGCTGAATGGACCCTACCTCGGGGTCTTCAAGGAGTCCAGGAAGAAGGAGGAAGAACGCGCCGCCAGCTTCGCCGCCGACATCAAGGAGTTGGCCGCGCAACTCGAGCTCCTCGAGAAGGGAACGGCCGGGCGCCCTTGGATCGCGGGAGCGAATTTTTCGATCGCCGATATTTGTCTCGGACCCATCGTCGATCGTTGCTTGGCCTTCCCCGTCACGCTGCCGGCGGTTCCGGGCGTCAGAGCCTGGCGCGACAAGGTAGTGGCCCGCGCCGCCTACCAGAAGTCCAAATCCTGAGCCGCGCTTGCGGTCGGAGAGCGAGATGAAGAACGCGGCCGTCATCGGTCTCGGCACGATGGGGCCGGGCATTGCCGCGACCCTGGCGCGCGCCGGCATGAATGTCGCGACGTTCGACGCCGATCCGGCCAAACGCGCCAAGGCCGGCCCAGGTTTCGCTGCGGCCGCGGTGGCGCTGACCGCGCTCGCCGTCCCCGATCACACCGCCGGCGCCATCGTCGTTCACGACAATTTGCCGCAATGCGTTGCCGGCGCCGATCTCGTCATCGAGACGGTGCCCGAAGATCTCGCCCTCAAGATCCAGGTGTTTCGCGAGATCGAAGCGCAGGTTGCCGAGGATTGCGTCCTTGCGTCCGACACGTCCGGAATTCCGATCACGCGCATTCAAGCCGGCACCCGCACCCCAAGCCGGGTCATCGGCATGCATTGGTCGAACCCGCCCCACATCATTCCGATGATCGAAGTCATTCCGGGCGAGAAGACGGCGCCCGAGGTGGTCGGCAGGTTGGTGGAGACGATCCGGCGTACCGGCCATTTGCCCATCATCATTCGTAAAGATGTCCCGGGGTTCGTCGAGAATCGCGTGCTCTATGCGGTGATGCGCGAATGCCTCGATCTCGTGGAGCAAGGCGTCATCGAACCGCAGGACCTCGATGCCTGCGTCTCTTGGGGCATCGGCTACAAGCTGGCCGTCGTGGGACCGATGGCCTTGCTCGACATGGCGGGCCTCGACATCTATGCCGCCGTCGCCGGCTATCTGAACAAGGAATTGTCCAGTCGGAGCGATGTTGCTGCCTACATCACGGAACGCACGTCGCAGCGCAAGCTCGGCATCAAGACCGGCAGCGGCATCTACGACTACACCCCCGAAAAGATCGCGGAACTTCAGAGCCTGCGGGCGCGCAAGCTGGTGGCCGTGCGCAAGGCGTTGCAGACATGACGCGTCGGATGAAATTGACGGCGCGCACAGCTCTATTGGTCACCCTCGCGTGGGTGCTCGGCGCCGGGTCAAGCGCGTCGGCCGTAGCGCTCAAGGCGCTCGCGATCATGATGCCGGAGGAGCCGACCGATTACGGTTGGAACCAGCAGGGCTTCAATGCCGCGAAGGCGGTGGCCGCGAAATATGGCTTGAGATTCATGCCGGCGACGGGACTCGGCTACGGCGACGTGCATTCCGAGCTGCGCGAACTGGCCGATGACGGGGCGAGCCTGATCATCGCCCATGCCGCCGGCTACAACACCGCGGCGCCCGAAATCGGCGCCGAGAAGCACGTGCCGGTGGCCATCGTCGATCGTCCCAAAGACAGCAAACCCGGCGCCGTTGCGGACTACACGCTGTCCGGCCATCAGGGGGCGTACCTCGCGGGGGTTCTGGCGGCGAAGACGACGCAGACCAAAGTGGTCGGCGTCGTCGTGTCGGGCGAGCCACCCTCTTGGAATTCCCAGTCGGCGGCGTTCGCCCAAGGCGTGCATGCGACGGATCCCGCTCTGCGAATCGTCTATGCGGTCATCGGACCGGCTGCGTATTCCGACGCCGCCGGGGGCCGCCGAGTAACCGAATCGGTGATCGGAGCGGGTGCCGACGTGATCTTCGGCCAAGGCGACGGCGCCAGCTTCGGCATGCTGCAGGCGGTGGAAACCCGGAAGTCGACCAGCGGCGGCAAGGTCTGGTTCATCGACGTCATCGGCGATAAGACTCCGGTCGACAAGGGCCATCTGCTCTCGTCCGTGGTTTGGAACCTCGTGCCCGTGTATTCGGCGATGATCGAGGATCTCAAGGCCAACACGTTCGGCACTCATTCCTATCCCATCCAGTTGGTGGACGACTCAGTGCACTTGCTGCACTCGAAGTACATTCCCGAGAAGGTCTGGTCCGACGTCGAGGCGGTGCGCAAACAGATCATCGACGGCCAGTTGAAAATCGAGCCGATCTTCGATGCCGTGAAGGTTCGCGCCCTGATGACCTCGGTGACGGCGCCGCCGAAGTAGCTGGTGGCAATTGCTGCGGCATGTCCGCGCAGCGCAAGCTCACGCGAATGATCAAAGACGCAACGCAATCAGGACAGTCAGCGGATTCGCCGGGGTCCGGTCAATCTGCCGTGGCGGCGCTGCGTCACGTCACGAAGCGCTTTCCCGGAATCGTGGCCCTCGATCGCGTGTCGCTCGAGTTCCATGCCGGCGAGATCCACGTGTTGTTGGGCGAAAACGGCGCCGGCAAATCCACACTGGTGAGTCTGCTCGCCGGAATGCAGCAGCCGGACGAGGGCGAAATCCTCATCGGCGGAGCGCCGGCGATCATCGACTCGCCCCGACGCAGCATGGATCTCGGCATCGGTGCGGTCTTCCAGCACATACTGCTGGTCCCGAGTCTCACGGTCATCGAAAACCTGATGCTCGGCGGTTCTTGGCTGCGACCGCTCGCGCGCGCCGCCACCCTGCGCCGCTTCGGGGAGCTCTCGACCTTGCTCGGCACCCGCATCGACCCGGATGCCCCGGTTTCCGGGTTGTCGCTCGGCGAGCAACAGCAAGTGGAAATCATGCGCGCTCTCTGGCGCGACGAGAAGTTGCTGCTGCTTGACGAGCCGACGTCGATGCTCACGCCGCAAGGCGTGGCCGATCTCGGCCGCATGATGCGCCGGCTGAAGGACAAGGGTGTCGCGCTCATCCTGATCACTCACAAGCTCCTCGAGGCCTACGAATTCGGCGACCGCATCTCGGTTCTGCGCTTAGGGACGCTCGCCGGCGAAATCGATCCGCAGCGGCTGCAGACGATGAGCGAGGCGAAGAGGACCGAATCGGTGATCCGGATGATGTTCGGCGTCGCGCCCGGCGTCGATGCGGCGCCCGAGCCGGGGCACGAGGAAGAATTGGCGATTCTCCTCGGGCGCAAGCTGCCCCGCGCCAATACGGTGGATCGCAACAAGCCGGCGACGCTTGCGGTGCGCGCTCTGGCGACCGCACCTGATTTCGCGGAGACTCCGCTGCGCGAGGTGAGCTTCGATCTCTGGGCGGGAGAGGTACTCGGGATCGCCGGCGTGGACGGCAACGGTCAGAAACACCTCGCCGAGGTTCTGGCCGGGCAGCGCTCCTTGGGGCAAGGACGCATCGATCTGGCCGGGTCGGATATTACCCAGGGGCGTGTGCCGGAGCGTCGGCAGCGCGGCGTCCGCTATGTGACCGACGACCGGCTGGGCGAGGGCACCGTAGGAGCCTTTTCCGTCGCGACGAACCTCGTGCTCAAGGAGATCGGCGCCCCGCCGTATTGGCGGCGCGGGATCACGGATTGGGAGCTGATCCACAGCAGCGCCCGCGAGACGATCCTGCGCAACGACATCCGCACGCCGTCGGAGCGCACGCCGGTCGGCAAACTCTCCGGCGGCAACATCCAGAAGGTGTTGCTCGCGCGTGAACTCGACGCCGAGGCCAACGTCGCCATTCTCAACAAACCCACGTACGGGCTCGACCTGCATAACCAGCGCCTTGCTCTCGACCGCATCGTCGCTGCTGCCGCGCGGGGCGTCGCGCTCATCGTGATCTCCACCGATCTCGACGAGTTGCTCGAGATCAGCGACCGCATCGGCGTGATGTTTCAGGGACGTCTGGCGGGCATCGTCGACAACGGCGGCGGCGCGGGGGACAAGGTGCGGCGGCTGATGACCGGGGCCGCGGCGACATGACGGCGGAAAGCGAAATCGGCGCGGGAGCGCAGGCCACGATGCTGCGCGTTCTGATTCCGGTCGCTCTGGCGCTCCTCGTCGGCGGGCTCATTCTGCTGGCGCTGGGCAAGAATCCGCTCGACTATTACGGCTACGTGATGCAGCGCAGCTTGCTGCGCTGGGGCGGCCTTCAGGAAACCCTGACCCGAATGGCGCCGCTGCTGCTCATTGCCGCGGGACTGATCGTCGCGTTTCGCGCGGGGATCTGGAATCTGGGCGGCGACGGCCAGTTCCTGCTCGCGGCCGTGACGAGCGCCGCGCTCGCGCCGGTGCTGATCGGGCTGATTCCCCGCGGTCTGACGCTCGTCGTTTGCATGCTCGTCGGCATCGGAGTGGGCGCGCTCTGGTCGTTGATTCCTGCGATGCTCAAGGCGCGCTACGGCGTCAACGAAATCATCACGACGCTGATGATGAGTTTTCTCGGCACGAGTTTGGCGAATGTGCTGATCAAACTTGTGCTGCGCGACCCCGATACCACGGTGCCGCAGACGCGCAGTCTTCCCGTCGAGGCGCGGCTGCCGCGCTTGTTCGATACGACCATTCACTGCGGACTTGTGCTCGCCGTCCTCGCCGTGATCCTGGTGCATCTGATGATGAATCGAACCGCCTTCGGACTGAAGCTGCAGGTTCTCGGGGCCAACCGCGCGGCGGCGATCCACGCGGGGCTGCGGGTCGAGCGTCTGACGATCCTCGCCTTCGCGGTGAGCGCCGGACTGATCGGCCTCGCGGGGGCCGTGGAGGTTCTGGGTGTATGGGGCACCGTTCGCGCGGACTGGAATCCGGCCTTCGGTTTGCTGGTCGTGCCGCTGGTGTTTCTCGCGCGTTTCAACGGTTATGCCGTCATCGGCTTCACGCTGTTCTTCTCGGCGCTGATGGTGGGCGGCGAAAGCGCCGCGCGTCGGGTCGGCGTGTCGCAGCACTACGTGCTCGTGCTGGTGGCGCTGTTGCTGCTGTTCCTGGCGCTGGTCGAATACCTGGGTCAATCCCGCCGCAAGCGCATTGCCGCCTGAACCATGAATGCATTGTTCACAGAACCGTTTTTGGTCTCGCTGCTGTTCGGCGCGGTGACGGCCGGCTTGCCATTGCTGCTCGCGGGTCTCGGCGAGCAAATCTCCGAAAAGGCGGGCGTACTGAACATCGGTCTCGAAGGCATGATGCTGTTCGGCGCCTATACGGGCTTCCTCGCCACGTACTGCACGGGCTCATTCTGGCTGGGCTTTCTCGCCGGCGGAGCCGGGGGGATGGCGGTCGCGCTCATCGTCTTGCTGCTATGCATACGCCAAGGCCTGAATCAGATCGTCATCGGCATCGCCCTGACGGTGGGGTCCGAGGGTCTGACCTCGCTGCTGCACTTCGTGCAGTTCAGCCGGACCTATCCGCGCCTTCCCGCAGCGCCGGTGCTCGCGCTGCCGATCTTGAGCCAGATTCCGATTCTCGGGAAAGGATTCTTCAGCCACCATCCGCTGGTGTACCTGAGCTGGATACTCGTCGCTGCGCTGACGTGGATGTTCCGCTCGACGTACCTCGGCCTCAGCCTCGAAGCGGCGGGGAACAAGCCGGCGGCGCTCGATGCAGCCGGCGTCGATGTCGTCCGCACGCGCTCGTTGGCGGTGTTGGCCACGGGCTTTCTCGCCGGGCTCGGCGGCGCGTACATGGCGAACGTCGGCGCGGGACTGTTCGTGCCCTTCATGACGGGTGGCGCCGGCGTCATCGGTATCGTGCTCGCGATGCTCGCCCGCGGACGGCCGCTCTGGGTATTGATCGGCGCCTCGCTGTTCGGCGTCAGCCTCGCGATGACGACGGCCCTGCAAGTCGCAGGCATCAATGTACCCACGGACGTGGTGCAGATGCTGCCCTTCGCCGTCGTGATGCTGGTGTTGGTGATCTTCGCCCGCAATAGTATGTTGCCGCCGGCGTTGGGAGTGCCTTACGTGCGCGGTGAGCGCTGAGAAAACGGGAGATTGCCGATGTCGATCACACCAGATCAAGAGCCGATTTTCACGCTGACGACGGGACCCGTGGATGCCTATCCGCAAGTGCTGCGCGGGTTGTCGCGGCCGGTCCTCTATGACTACGACCCGGCGTTTCTGGGCTTCTACGAAAGGGTGGTGGAGAAGCTTCGCGCGGCGCTCAGGACCCAGCATATGCCGGTCATTCTTCAGGGTGAGCCGGTGCTCGGGCTGGAGGCGGGTGCGGCGTCGCTGATCGCCCGGGACGATGTCGTGCTCAATCTCGTGTCAGGCGTCTACGGGGCGGGGTTCGGCTATTGGGCCAGGCGCTACTGCGCCGAACTCATCGAGATCCGTGTGCCCTTCGACGAGGTCATCGATGCGGACCGCGTCGCTGCCCTCCTGAAGGCGCGCCCGGAGATCAAGATCGTCGCCGTCTGCCACCACGACACCCCATCCGGAACCATCAATCCGGTGGCGCAGATCGGCCGGATCGTCGCGGCGCACGGCGCCTATCTGCTGGTCGATGCGGTCTCGTCGTTCGGCGGCATGGATATCGATCCGGATACCTGTCACGCCGATTTGTTCGTGACCGGACCGAATAAATGCCTCGGCTGCCCGCCCGGCCTGTCGCTCGTCGGCGTGACGCCGCGCGCCTGGGAGAAGATGAAGAATAATCCGGACGCGCCGCGCGATTCCGTCCTGAGCATCCTCGACTGGGAACATGCCTGGCGCCGAGACCGGCCGTTCCCGTACACCCCGTCGGTTGCGGAAATCAACGGTCTGGATGCGGCGCTGGACCTCTACCTGACGGAGGGGCCGGAGCACGTCTGGGCGCGCCATGCGCTCACCGCCAAGGCGTGCCGCGCCGGCGTCCTCGCGATGGGCCTGCGCCTCTGGCCTGCCGACGAGCGGACGGCGTCGCCCACCACGACGGCCGTTCGGATCCCCGGAACCATCGAGGATGCGGCGCTCAGGGCGGCCGCACGCGCGCGGTACGGCGTGGTGTTTTCCTCGGGGCGCGGCGAGACGCTGGGCAAGCTCGTCCGCATCGGCCATATGGGCCCGACCGCCAGGCCGATGTATGCCGTCGTAGCCGTGGCCGCGCTCGGCGGTGCGGTCCGCGCGCTGGGCCACTTGGTCGACGTGGCGGGCGGGGTTGCGGCGGCACTCGCCGTCATCGACGAGGACGTCGCCAACGAAGCGCGTGAAACCACTTGACCGCATTGGTTCACGAGGCTTTTCGCGCGCGCGCCGGCAGCGGGCCCATGGAGCCCATGACGCGATGTGACGATGATCGGGCCGACCGCGACTTACCGGAAATAGAACCCCTACATTCGAGGCACCTATGCACGCGGGATGGAAATTCATTGTCTTAGCCGTCTTGGCCGGATTGGGTCCCCACGCGAGGGCATCCGCCAGCGATCTATTGCTGCTGCACGGGCATATCTATACCGGGGCGCAGAAATCGCCGTGGGCCGAAGCGCTGTCCGTGACGGGTTCCCGCATCGACGCGGTCGGAACCGATGCGGAGTTGCTCGCACGGCGGGGATCTCAGACGCGCGTGATCGACCTCCACGGCCGCACCGTGATTCCCGGCATCGTGGATGCGCATATTCACGTATGGCTGGGCGCAGTGGCGCTGCACGGATTCAATCTATCGACCCCCGAAGCGAGCATCACGCCGGCCAAGCCCAAAGTTCTGATCGCGCGGATTCGAGAGTACGCCGCGAGTCATCCGACCGAGAAGCTGATCTTCGGCCGCGCGGATTTCAGTCCTTCGCCGCCCTTCGCACCGACGTATGAGCTTCTGGATCAGGCGGGGGGCGATCGGCCCATCATCGTTCACAACATTTCCGAGCATGCCATGTGGCTCAACTCCAAGGCGCTGGCCGTGGTGGGAATCACCGACCAACCGCTGCCCGATCCGGTGGAAGAACGCAACGTGGTTCGAGACGCCAGCGGACATCCCACCGGAATACTGATCGAGGCGGCCATGGAGGCGGTGGAGCGGTACGTCAGGGCGACGCTGCCGGTGGAAGAGCAGTTATCGATGCTCCAAGTGGCTATGCGGCATTTGAACAGCTACGGGATCACCAGCGTCGTCAATGCGACCGGGAATCTGGCGGAGATCAAATTGTATGCGGCGCTGCGCGACCGCGGTGCGTTGACCGTGCGAACGCGCACCGCTTTCGGTGCCGTCGCCACGCCGCACCATCTCACGCCGCAGTTTCTCGCCGATTTGGATGAAGCGCGAACGACGTATCACGATGAATGGGTGTCGGCGAACCTCGTCAAATTCTTCGCGGACGGATTCACGGGGCTTATCGCCCCGCTGGTCTACCAGCAGGATCAATTCAGAACTCTCGTCGTGGAATTGGACCGACGCGGCTATCAGCTCATGACGCATGCCACGCGATTCGACACCGTGCACATGGTGCTGGATGCCTATGAGGAGGCAGAGCGCGCCAACGGACCGCGAGACCGGCGCCTGCGGATCGAGCACAGCTCTTCGGTCCGCGACGCCGATTTCCCGCGCTACGCGGCGCTGTCGGTGATCAACGTCACATCCCCCGGCTTTTGTTGCGGCGAGTCCGGCACGAACGCCGACCCCAAGGAACCCACTCCCAGTGATCAGTGGCAGACATTCCTCAAAAATGGCGTAGTGCTGGGATTCAGCAGCGATTGGCCCTGCTCCTGGCCTCCCAATCCCTTCGTCAGCATTCAGGAGGCGATCACGCGTGAAATTTGGCATTCCGACGATACGGCCGACATCATCGATCTGCCATTGGACGGAGCAGCGCTGGCGGGCGCACGTCCCACCGGCAAAGTGTATACGCCCGAACAGCGCGTCTCCGTGCGGCAGGCGGTGGATGCGTACACGCAGGGTTCTGCCTTCGCCTCGTTCGCAGAGCGCCAAGTCGGGAGCCTCGAGGTCGGCAAGTTCGCCGATCTCGCCGTCCTCTCTCAGGACATCTTTACCGTGCCGCCCAAGACGGTCGGGAAAACGGACGTGGTCTTGACGATGGTGGGCGGCCGGATCGTCCATGGGACGGTACCGTGATGCGTCGTGCCCTGTTTTGGTTCTCAGCGCGAACCAATACCCCGAGAGCGAAACCATGAATGTTATTGTCACGGAGTTTGCTTAGTGACACTATTGAACCAACGGGAGAACTTGGTTCACTATTAAAAATTTCGATGACGATTGATGCGATGAGCACTTAAAGGGGATCTTTCAATGCAGCGGACCGGAAACCAGAGAATATCGTGGATCGTAGGGGTAATTCTGCTCGCGCCCGTGGTTGGGGTGGCCGCCTCCGACTCGTCGGACCAACTCGAAGGCATCGTCGTCGTCGGTCAGAAAGAAAACCAAGAGATCCAACGGGCGCCCGAAGCGATCACGGCGCTGTCGGCGGATGTCCTCCAGGAGAACGGGATCAGGAACTCCACGGACCTGAACGGCATGGTGCCAAGCCTCGTCATCGGCGAGAGCGACGGCTACAACTTCGACCTCTCCATTCGCGGCATCGGCCTCAATTCCCCCCAGGACGACGGATCCCCGGCGTCGGTGTCCCTGCACCAGAACGGCGTCTTCATCCCGAACCCGGTGGCGTTGAGCTTCGGCTTCCTGGATGTGGATCATCTCGAGGTCTTGCGCGGGCCTCAGGGCACGGTCTTCGGTCAGAATTCGGTGGGCGGCACGCTCAACGTCATCACCGTTCAGCCCACGCTCGACGCGGTCAAGGGCTACACCGACGTGGAGTTTGGTTCGTTCGATCTGATGCACCTGCGCACGGCGATCAATCTGCCGCTCTCCAGCACCTTTGCGATCCGCTTCGCCGGCGATTTCATCAAGCAGGACGGCTACGTGGTGGCCACCGAGGTTCCGGGCGATTTTCATCTCAATGACGCGCACAACTACCACGTGCGCCTGTCGGCGCTGTTCGAGCCCAACGACGACTTCAACATCGTCGGCTCGGTGGAGTATGCCAAAGTCGTGCAGCACGAGCCGGAGAGCAAGAACATCCTCGATCCGAATCCGAATCCCTATCAGGAATCCAGCGATTGGCCGGGCCTCTACAACATCGATCAGACCATCGGCACGATCATCGCGACGTATAACTTCGACTCGATGACGTGGAAGTCCCTGTCGAGCGTGCAATACATGAACCAGGGCGGATCGAATTCCGAAGGCGGCCTCGACGTGCCGCTGTCGACCACGCTCTACGGCGGCGAAAACGTCCAGTTCGTGCTGCACCAGAATTATGCGTTCACGCAGGAGTTCGATTTGAGTTCGAAGCCGGGCGGTCGGCTCGACTGGGTGGTGGGCGCGTTCTATCTCGATACCCGAACCACCGACGGGTACGATCAGTACCTGCGCAATCCCCAGGAACCCGGCGCGCCGGACATTCTCAGCAATGAGCTCGAAAGCCTCGTGGCGCCCGAGATCGCGGCCGGCACGCTGTATTTCGAGAGCTCGAATTCCTTCCGGCGTACCTCGGTTTCAGGCTTCGGTCAGGGCATTTACCACATCACGGACGACCTTCGGGCCACCGCCGGCTTCCGCTATACGGTCGACCACAACAGCACTCTGCTCGACAACTACTTCGGCGATCCGACCATCGGCGGCGGCATCGTGCATTTGCATCAGGGGTCCGACAAGCTGACCTGGAAGACCGGACTCGATTATCAGGTCACCCCCGAGAATTTCCTCTACGGCAGCGTGTCCACCGGCTTCAAGCCGGGCGGCGGCAACCCGGGCACCGCGCCCGCCGTGGTGCCGGCGAACTATGCGCCCGAAACAATCACCGCCTTCGAAGTGGGGTCGAAGAACGAGTTCTTCGACAAGACGTTCATCGCGAATCTCGCCGGCTTCTACTACATCGACAAGAACATGCAGTATCACGCCGAGGACCTCATCAACTTCGACGGCGGCGTCGACAACCTGCCGAAGGTCAACGTCTACGGGATCGAGGGTGAGTTCACCGCGCTGCTGCCATACCACTTCCGCCTCAACGCCAACTTGACGGCGGAAAAGGGCAAGATTGCGACGCATGTCTCCACCATAGACAATCTGGCCGGCAATGCGGCCAACAGTGCATTCGCAGCACAATACGGCTATCCAGCGTTCATCGACGCCGAATTCGGCATACCGAACCCTGCGCTGCCGAATGGCGTGGCGCTTCTGACGGCGCTGCGGGCCCAAGGCTATCGCGACGTGTACGGCAATGCGCCGCCGAACCTGCCCACCTACACGGCATCGCTGGCCCTATCGCAAACGTCCACCTTCGGCGACGGCTCGAGCCTGCTGTCACGACTGCAGGGCAACTATCGGGATCATTATGCGGATACCGTATTCGGCAACTCGTTTTACTATACGACGCCCAGCTACATCTTGATGAACCTCTTCTTCGATTACACCTTCTCGAGCAAGAAGCTGGATTTGACGTTCGCCGTCCAGAACCTGGCGGACCGGAAAGAGGTGAGCTATCGTTTCACCAATCAGTACGGCGGCGAGACCACCCAGACGTGGTTCCCGCCGCGCGAGTACATTCTCGGCTTCGGTTACAAATTCTGATCCAAGGAGTTGCTGCGGACATGCGGCGGAGGACCCTGCGGGGGGCGCGCGCGGCCTTGGCCCTCGCCGCGGCGTTGGCGGCCGGCGCGGGATTTTGCGCCTCGGCCGCCGAGGTAACCACGCTCGCGATCATGCTGCCGGAAGAGCCGACCGACTTCGGCTGGAATCAGCAGGCCTTCGAGGCGGCCAAGGCCGTCGCCGCGAAGTACCACTTGAAATTCATGCCCGCATCGGGACTCGGCTACGGCGACGTGCATTCCGAGCTGCGCGAACTCGCGGACGATGGCGCGAGTCTCATCATCGCGCATGCCAGCGGCTACAACACCGCGGCGCCCGAGATCGGTGCGGAGAAGCACGTGCCGGTGGCCATCGTCGATCGTCCCAAGGACAGCAAGCCCGGCGCCGTCGCGGACTACACCTTGAGCGGACGGGAGGGGGCGTACCTCGCCGGCGTTCTCGCGGCGAAAACGACCCGGACCCACGTCGTGGCCGTCGTCGTGGCGGCCGAGTCTCCGCCGTGGAACAGCCAGTCGGCCGCCTTCGCGCAAGGAGCGCGCGCGACGGACCCGGGCGTGAAGGTGCTGTATGCGGTGATCGGTCCGGCGGCCTATGCCGACGTCGCGGGCGGCCGCCGCGTGACCGAATCGGCGATCGGCGCCGGTGCCGACGTCGTCTTTGGCCAGGGCGACCGCGCCAGCTTCGGCATGCTGCAGGCGGTGGATACCACGCAGTCGACCGCCGGCGGCAAGGTGTGGTTCATCGACGAACTCGGCGACAAGAGTTCGCTCGACAAGGGCCACCTCCTCTCATCGGTGGTCTGGAATCTGGTGCCCGTCTATTCGGCCATGATCGAGGATCTCAAAGCCGGCAAATTCGGCACGCATCCGTATACCATTCAACTTAGCGATGACTCGGTGCGGCTGCTGCATTCCAAGTACATTCCCGACAGCGTCTGGTCCGACATCGAGGCCGTGCGCACGCAGATCATCGGCGGCAAAGTAATGGTCGATACGGTTTGGGATGCGCTTCACGTGCGAGCCATGATGACGTCGGTGGCGGCACCGCCGAAATGAACGGAGACAGGCTCCCAGCGATGATTGGCGCGAGCGCCCAACCCTAAGGCCACAGGAGTTCCGATTCATGACCGACACGAAGGTGCATCTGCTCGACGGCGGGACGTTGGTGATCGACGGGTTCCATGCGTTCTGGAACCGCGGTCCCGCCGGTGAGGTGCGGTTCCCCTGTTACAGCGTGCTGATCGAGCACGCCGACGGCTGCTATATTTTCGACACCGGCTATGATTTCGACCACGTGATGCGGGTGCTGCCCTTCGAGAAGCCGATTCAGGCCGCGTCGCAAACCATCCCCGGACAACTTGCCGCTCTCGGCCTGAAAACCGGCGACATCAACTACGTGATCAACTCCCACTATCATTTCGATCATTGCGGCGGCAACAAGCATTTTCGGGAGGCATGCACGCTCTGCCACGCCAAGGAGTTGGAGGCCTGCGGCAACTGTCAGCCGTTCGAACATTTGGGCTATTCGGACCTGAGCTTTGCGCCGAGCTTGGCAGATAAGCGCGGTTTAAAACTGCCCCCCGATCCGGTGCTCGACATGTACACGCCCACATTTGAAACGCTGACGGGGGATCAAGAGATCGCGAAAGGCTTGTGGCTGTTCGAGACGCCGGGCCACACGGCCGGTCACTACAGCTTGATGGTCGAGCTCAAGAATCGGCGCCCGATGCTGTTCACGGCCGACGCCTGCTACAGCAAGAAAAACATGGACATGATGTGCATCTCCAGTTTCCACCTGGACCCCACCGCGAGCCTCGCGTCGATGAAGCGCCTGAAGGCGCTGGCCGAACAGCACGACGCCGAACTCTTTTATTCGCACGATCTCGAGAGCTTCGCGACCTACCGGACCGGCGCCGACTTCTACTCCTAACGGCGCTTGCGGCCTGACAGCACCGCCTACCAGCGCACCATGCCGGCATCGACGTTGAGCGCCTGGCCGGTGATCCAGTGGGCCTCTTCGGAGGCGAGAAACGCGACCGCCGGCACCACATCAGCAGGTACGCCGCGGCCCTTGATGGCCTGCAGCGTTTCGACGAAATCGAAAGCCTCCTTGTGAGGCGTGGTTTGCACGCCTTCCGTATCGATCAGGCCCGGGCAGATCGAATTGGCGGTGATTTTGTGGGGACCGAGCTCGGTGGCCAGAGCCCGGGTGAACGTCAGCACACCGCCCTTGGACGCCACGTAATGCGCCATGTTGGGCGTGCCGGCGAAAATGGAGTTGGAGCTGAAGTTGACGATCCGGCCGTATTGTCCTTTGCGCATCAAGTCGGAGCCGGCCTTGCACATGAGATAGAGTCCATCCAGATTGACGCGAAGCACGCGCCGCCATTCCGTGAAGGTGAGCTCGTCCCATTTCACGAAAGGCACGATGGCCGCCACATTGATCAGGATATCCAGCTTGCCGAACTTGCCCGCCACGGTCTCGAAGAGCTGGGCGACGGAGGTTTCGTCGCCAATGTCGCAGCGCGCGGCGAACGCAGCACCGCCTATCGCCTGCGCGGTGGCAGTCGCACCCGCGCCGTTGATGTCGACGGCGACGACCGTGGCGCCTTCAGTCCCGAGCCGCAACGCGACCGCCTTGCCCATGCCCTGTGCGGCACCGCTCACCATGGCCAAGCGGCCTTCGAATCGGCGCATTGCTTCGTCCCTCCACCTTGATTTTTGATGTCCGCATGATACACGCGGCGTGCGATTCGGCCTATGCGGTGGCAGATGTGATTGTGATTCACGACGGGGAACGCTACGGTAACTTCGGGAGGCCATCGAGTGGCAACAGGAGGTGGGACAACCATGAGAAGAATCGATCGTGCAGCGCGTGCGGCGGCCGCGCGTGAGGGTTGCCCGTGAGCCAGAGCGAATCAGCCGGCTGGGACCTGCCAGCCCCTTACGCCGCGTTGCTGGCCGTCGCCGGGGCGGACATCGATGCCTATGACCACGTCAACAACGCGGTCTATATGACGTGGTTCGACCGCGCCGCCTGGGAGCATTCCGCGGCGCTCGGTCTCCCGATCGAGAGATGTCTGCAACTCGACCGGGGCATGGCCGTGTTGCGCAGTGTGATCGCGTACCTGCGACCCGCCGTGCTGGGCGACACGATTGGTGTTGCGACGTGGCTCCTGCCGGCCGACGGCAAATTGCGCGTGAGGAGACGCTTCCAAGTGCGGCGCGAGGCTGGCGGTGAGACGCTGGCCCGAGCCGAGATCGAGTATGCGTGCATCGAGTTGTCGAGCGGGCGCCCCGCGCGGTGGCCCGCGGAATTCCGCGAGCGCTATGTCGCGCTCGACGAGGTGGTGCGCGCGAGCGCAATGCTCGCGCCGGTCTAACCCAAGGCGCCGAGAAAGTGATCGCGCGTCGGCAGGACCAACGCATCGAGGCGGGTCGCGTCCCGGCGTTTAATTGTGCGCTCGTCGGGCGCACCCGTGATTCTCGGATCCTTTGTCGGCGCGATCTCAATGCGCACCGGAGCGCCGACCTTCGGCAAGCCGGAGGCCACCCAGATGATTTTCGCGACCGCGCAGCTTGCGCGGCGCCTCGGCGTGCCGTGCCGCAGCGGCGGCTCGCTGTGCTCATCGAAGATCGCCGATGCCCAGGCCGCCTACGAGAGCGCGCACACGCTGCTGCCGACGCTGCTCGCCGGGGTCAACCTCGTCACCCACGCGGCGGGCTGGCTGGAGAGCGGCCTCGTTGCCGGCTACGAGAAGTTCGTCATGGATGCGGACCAGCTCGCGATGATGCAGGCGCTGTCGCAGGGAATGGACCTGTCGGCGCGCGGGCAAGCGCTCGATGCGCTGCGCGAAGTGGGTCCCGGCAGCCACAGGCCGGGAATTGAGGGGGACGAGCATCATACGAATGTCTTGTATTTTTCGAGCCAACGTACCGGCTTCGACAGCGCGTCGCGGCGGAACGGATCGCCCAACTCCTGCGTGACCATCACCTCGAGCACGGTGGCGCGGCCCTCGCTCTGCGCCTGCGCCGCCGCCCGCAGAGCGGTGCCCACATCGGCAAGCCGATCCACGGTCACGCCCTCGCAGCCAAAGGCGCGCGCCACGCCTGCCCAACTCGGGTTTTCGAGGTTCACGCCTTGATAGCGTCGTGAGTAGAAATCGACATGATTTTTCTTCTCGGCGCCCCACTGCCCGTTATTGAACACCACCGCGGTGACGCCGATCTTCCGGCGGGCGCAGGTGAGTAATTCATTGAAGCTGATGCCCCACGCACCGTCGCCGACGTAAGCGAATGCCGGCCGGTCAGGGCTAGCCATCTTGGCGCCGCAGATCACGGGAAACGCGTAGCCGCAATTGCCGAAACTCATGGCCGCGAACATGGAGCGCGGCGCGTCAAAGCGCAGATAGGAATTGGCCACCGAGCAGATATTGCCGATATCGGTCGAAACCATCGCATTGGCCGGCATGGCCTTCTCAAGCTCCCTCAACATCTCACGCGGATGCATGTACCGGGAGTTGCGCGCGACCTCGAGGGAGTAAGGGTCGCGCTCGTGCGTCCAACCGTCAAGCTCGGTCTCCCACGCTTGCTTCGCGGCATTGATTCCGGCGGCCCGCTCAGTGCGATTGGCTGCGGCGGCGAGCGTGCGACCCTTGAGACGCTCAAGCAGCGCCCCCGCGGCGGCGCGCGCATCCCCATGGATGCCGACGGAGATCGGCTTGACCAGGCCGAGCATGCGCGGGTCCGTGTCGATCTGAATGATCTTGGCCTGCTTCGGCCAGTAGTCGAGCCCATGCTGCGGCAACGTACCAAAAGGCCCAAGGCGCGTGCCGAGCGCCAAGACCACATCCGCCTGCGCGATGAGCTTCATCGCCGCCTTGGAGCCTTGGTAGCCGAGCGGGCCCACCGCGAGGGCATGCGATGCGGGAAACGAATCGTTGTGCAGGTAACTATTGCAAACGGGCGCTCCCAGCAATTCCGCGAGCGCGACCGCCTCGGCGGTGCCGCCCGACATGATCACGCCGCCGCCGGCGAGGATTACGGGAAACTGGGCGGCGGCGAGCGTTGCGGCGGCAGCATCGAGCGCCGTGGAATCACCCGGCCCGTGGGCAATCCGCATTGGCGGCGAGATCGTCGCTTCGATCTGCCCATAGAAAAAATCCCGCGGAATGTTCAGCTGGGCCGGACCCATCTCGAGCATGGCACGGTCAAAGCAGCGCGCAGCGATTTCCGCCATGCGCTTCGGATTGTTGACGTGTCCCTGATATTTGGTGATCTTCGAGAAAATCGGCAGCTGCTCGGTCTCTTGAAACCCGCCGAGCCCCATGGACATCGAACCCGTCTCCGGCGTGATAAACACCACCGGCGAATGCGCCCAGTAGGCCGCGGCCACCCCGGTAACGAAATTCGTGACGCCCGGTCCGTTCTGCGCAATGCAAACGCCGTGACGGCCTGACGCGCGGGCGTAACCGTCCGCCATGTGAATCGCGCCCTGTTCGTGTGCGACGGGCACGAACTCGATGCCGGCCGCCGGAAAGATATCGAGGGCGTCCATGAAGGCGGAGCCGACGATCCCAAACACATGCGTGACGCCGTTGATGGCGAGGGTTTCAACCAGGGCCTCTGAGGGCCCCATCTTCTGCGACGACTGACTCACGGCGTGCCGACTCCCTTGTAAGGTCTCTTTCATGGAAACATAAAATGTCGTTGATGAGTCATTACAACTCTTGGTATTGATGGGGTTCCATCGCAAGCGCCGCAATATCGGGCTTTCCGCCGAACCGGACGCGTGCGCTGAAACCCAGCAGCAAGATGCCGAGGCTGATGACGCCGAATATGAGCGGCGTTCGCTGGTCGGGGATGAAGGCCATCGCGAGGACGATGCCGAGCATGCCGGCGATCGCCAGATAGGTCAGGTACGGATACGCCCACATTCGCAGGCGGAGCCGCGCCGGATCCTCCCTTTCCAAGCGCGCGCGCAGGCGCAGTTGCGAAAATGCGATCAACACGTAGACGAATATCGCCACCGTTCCGTACGAATTGACAAGGAAAGCAAATACCGTATCCGGCGAGACGTATGACATGACCACGGCGCCATAGCCGAAGAGTGTCCCCAGCAGAATGGCGCGGGTCGGCACGCCATTGCGGCTGAGCTTGGCGAGACCTTCAGGAGCATCGCCGCGCCGGGTCAGAGCGAATAGCATTCGCGACGACGCATACAGCCCCGAATTCAGCGCCGACAGCACCGCAGTGAGGACCACCGCGTTCATGATCTGCGCCGCGGCGGGAATGCCCATCGCATTGAGAGCGCTGACGTAGGGCGTGGTGATTCCTGCCGAATTCCATGGCACCAGGCACACGACCAGGAGGATCGAACCCACGTAGAAGAGCAGGACGCGCGTAATGACCGAGTTCGTCGCCTTGGCGACCGCTCTCGCGGGCTCGGCCGCTTCCGCCGCTGCGATCGTGACTATCTCGGCGCCAAAGTAGAAGCCAGTGGCTGCCACGGCACCGGTCATGATCGGAAGTATGCCGTTCGGCGCGAAGCCGCCGTGCGCCGTGAGGTTGGCAACGCTGGGAGCAGCTCCTGGCCACAGGCCCAGGACGTACACGCCGGCAAGCATCAAGAAGGCGACGATCGCCGCAACCTTGATCGAGGCGAACCAGAACTCGAACTCGCCATATGACCTCACCGAGATGAGATTCGTCAGGGTCAGCACTATAAGCAACGCCAAACTGATGAACCACGCCGGTTCGTTCGGTAGCCAAAAGCGAACCAGTCCGGCACCGGCGACCGCCTCGAGTGCCACGACGATGACCCAGAAATACCAGTACATCCAGCCGGTCAGGAAGCCGGCGAGCTCACCGAGCCGTGGCCGGTCACTCCACGCCAGGCGGGCGTATTCGTAAAATGAGCCTACCGCCGGCAGCGCGACGGCCATTTCGCCGAGCATGCGCATCACCAGCACGACCAGCAGCCCCGTGATCACGAAAGAAACGACAGCCGCGGGTCCTGCCGCTTTGATGACCACCCCGCTGCCGACGAAAAGACCAGCGCCGATGACGCCGCCGAGAGCAATCATCATCATGTGCCGCTGCTTCAAGCTATGGCGCAGCCCACTTGAAGTCGCAGGAGTGCTTTCCACTTTAGGTTCTGCAGGGATCCCGATAATCAACGAGTCACGTGGGCGCCTGCGCCACGCCCGCCAAACTCAAATCCCGCCGTGCCTGCGAACGCTTTCCGAGCCAGTAATAGACGGGAGAGGTAAAGATCAGGCCGATGATCCACGATAGATCTATGCCGCCGATTGCGCGGGCGAGCGGCCCGGTATAAAGCGGACTTGCAACGAAGGGCAGCTGCAGCAGGATGCCAAATCCATAGCACCCGATCGCCGGCAGATTGAACCGGCCGTAGATGCCTCCGTCCCGCCTCAAAAATGCGGCAACGTCATACTCGCCGTGACGCAGCAGGTAGTAGTCGACCAAGTTGATGGCGGTCCACGGCACGAGCACGTAGAGCAGCAAGAGGATGAAATCTTCGTAGTTGGCAAGGAATGAGTCCTTGCTGAGCAGCGCCCCGGCGAGTGCGACAGCGGTGAGCCCCAGGCAAGTCAGCGTCCGTGCAGTCGCACCCGGCGACCATGAGGAAATGAGCGTCTGGCCGAAGGTCAGTACGCACAGCGCCCCGCAGTAAAGGTTCATGGCGTTACTGACGGCCATGCCGACGGAAAAAACGATGAGCACCGGCGGCGCAATGCCGCCCGTCAACAGCGCCAGCTGCGCTACCAGGTTGCCTTTCCCGGTCATTGTCAGACCGACGATCACGCCAAGGATCATCGGCAGCACCGAGCCCAAGGTGCATCCCCAGTAGCTGGCCCAGAATGCGGGCCGTGAACCGGTTTCGCGCGGCATGTAGCGCGAATAGTCTGAAACGTACGGGGCATACGACAGTTGCCAGAGCGCCGCGGTGGACACGGTGCCGAGGAACCCAGACCACGTAAACTCGTTGCGGGTCAGGATGCTCGGGGATAATCCGTGTACCCAAATAACCCATGCAGCGGCAACCAAGAGCACGATGCCTGACAGGCAAGCCATGACGCGAGCGTAAGCATGGATGAGGTCATGACCATAGATTGCCGCGACCACCCCCAACAGGGCCCCCAGCACGATGCCGGGTGCAGCGGATGCCCCGGGAATGAGACTGGCGAGAGCTTCGCCGCCCATCACCAGATTCGAGGCTAAAAACCCGACGTACATGATGATGACGATGCCGACGACGAGCAGTGAGCCAACAGAACCGAATTGCCCGCGCGTTTGCACCATCTGGGGTACGCCGAGTGTCGGGCCTTGCGCGGCATGCAGCGCCATGAAAATTGCGCCGATCATGCTGCCGACGACGATGCCGACGATGGCCGCTTCGAGGGGCAACCGAAACACGGTGACCGCCAGCCCGCCCGTGACGATAGTCAGCAAATGCAGGTTGGTGCCGAACCATACGGTAAAAAGATCCCGCGCCCTGCCATGGCGGCTGTCGAAAGGGATCGGCTGAATGGTGTTGATTTCGAGCCGTGTGGCTTGTTCGCGATTTTTCATGGCATGCCTTTCAGGCTGTATACCGCGGCCAAGCTCCATAAGGCAATTATTTTGTATATAAATTTGTAATCAAACCGGCGTGATAGGCTGTTGCTGCGCGAGCTGTTCAACGGAGTCATCGACCGAGCGAGCGCGGTCTTCGAGAACGTCTTCGTGCCTCGAGACTGACCCGTGCATCGGGGCGACGAGAAGGAGCTTTATGGGCAAACATAGTTACGAATCCGGGCGTCTCAACCTGCCTTTCGTGGGTCATTGCACCTTCGCGAAGAGCCCCCCGGTGCTCGATTGGGACGAGATCGACGCCGACGTTGCGGTTCTCGGCGCGCCGTTCGACATGGGCACGCAGTACCGCGCAGGTGCTCGTTTCGGCCCGCGCGGCATCCGTGAGGCATCGACGCTGTATTCTTTCGGTCACGATGGTGCGTATGACCACGAGGATGACGTGGTTTACATGCCGAAAGACCAGGTCAGGATGGTCGACATCGGCGATGCGGACATCATTCATACTTGCACCGAGCAGAGCCACGCAAACATTGAATTTGCGGTGCGGAAGATTCTTGCTGCCGGGGCGTTGCCGGTCGTGCTCGGCGGCGACCACTCGGTAAATGACCCGTGCATTCGTGCCTTTGACGACCAGGCGCCGATCTACATCGTGCAATTCGATGCTCACCTCGACTACGTCGACGTCCGGCACAATGTCCGCCACGGGCACGGTAACCCGATGAAGCGCGCGGCCGAGAAACCCTACGTGCTCGGCATCAGTCATCTTGGCATCCGCAACGTGTCTTCGACGGCTCGCGAGGGCTATGAGGACGCGCGTCGAACCAAGTCAAAGATTCTGTCGGTGCGTCAGGCAAGGGCAATGGGTCCCGAACGAGTGCTCGCTACGATCCCTGCGGGGATACGCTATTACGTGACGATCGATATCGATGGCTTTGACCCGTCGATCGCCGCCGGAACGGGAACACCGAGTCATGGCGGCTTCCTCTACTACGAGGTCATGGAAATTCTTCAGGGCCTCGCAAAGCAGGGCGATATCGTTGGCGTCGATCTTTGCGAGGTCGCGCCTGATTATGATCCGAGCGGCAGCACGTGCTTTCTCGCGGCACAGGTGCTCCTCAATCTGTTGGGCTATGTGTTCCACGAGCGCGGCAAGCGCGGCGCTGCCGCACTGCCGGGCACCTAAAGAAGATGCCGCATGTCGCCTATGTCATGCTGCAGAATTGCAGCAACCTTCAGTTGAGTCTTGCTCAACTCTTTGAAATCGCAGCGTTTGCGTTGCTGGCACGGAATCTGCCCCTGACTAGCAGCATGCAGACACGATTATTGATCGACGGGAAATTCGTTCAGGGCGCCGGCGCCGATGGTGTGGATGCGGCGACCGGTTTGCAAATCGCGGAGGCGGCGGCCGCCACCGACTCGCAAGTCGACAGCGCAGTAGCTGCCGCGGAGCGCTTTTGCCGGCTGGTCGCAGACCCCCCCCGGCTTCGGCCAATGACGCGGCATTGGGCTGGAGAGGCCAGTGCCCGGCGACGTTAAGCGGGCCTCTCTGCCAGCCGCTATGATTCCTCGCGATGCGTGTTAGCATCGGGAATGATGCATTTTTGCAGCACACCTGGGCGCTGTCGTAGGATAATCGAGAGAGACGAGGTTGGTGTGTTCGATGCCGAAAAAATCGTTGCTCACGATGGGCTTTTCTCGCTGATCGCGGATGCCGGCGGCCGCATTCTTTCCTGCAATTCCGAACTCGCGTTGGCGCTTGGCGTGCCGCCCGGAACCGTGACCCAGCTGACGCTGTGGGATCTCTCCGACCGCGAGAGCGTACAGCGACTGCTCGACCAGGCTCGCGACGTCGCTGCGGACGGCGGACACCAAACCGCTCGCATGCAATTGGCGTGTCCTGGTGGGCAAACAATCCGAATCGCTGCGCTCATTAGTACGAATCAGGACCTCGTTGGCACGCGCATCATCCGAATCGTTGGCTTCGACGATACGGAGAACTTTGCGCATGTAGCGAAGCTCGAGTATGCAACTGAGATGCTCAACGGCTTTACGGACGCGTCGACCGAGGCCATGTGGTGCATTGAATACACTGAACCGGTCGACCTAACCGCAGGCGAGCAGGAAATCGTGCGCCAAGTGTTCGAGAACGAATGTCATTGGAGCATGTGCAACCGCGCGATGGCGCAGATCTACAACTTGCCGGAAGGACTCGACCTCAATCGCCAGCGCGTGTCCTCTTATTTTAGACGCAGCCCCACCAACGAGGCCTTTGTACGAGAGCTGATCGAATCCAGCTTTCACATCGATTCCGCACCCAGTGTTGACGTTCGGCACGACGGCACTGTGGCCTACATGGAAAACAGCGTCCGGTGTCGCATCGAGGACGGCAAGATGCTGCGCATGTGGGGTACGGTTCGCGACACCACGGAATTCCGGACGGCCCATAACCGATTGGCACAACGCGAACGGGAGGTGCGCGAGGTTCTGTCGGCGATCCCGGATGCCGTGTTGGTCGTCAATAAAGCCAAGCACCTCCTCGCGGTCAATCCGGCGTTTGAGTCGGCGTTCGGCTGGCGCGCTCATGACGTGTTGGGCAAGGACGTCTCCGCCATCATCAACCTTGACTCAAGGCGGGAGGACGATCACCGCTGGTTTGCGCGCGCGGAGCAGCGCTGGATTGCCGACATAGCGCAAGCCGACGGAACCGTCGTCGCTTGCGACGTGAGAATGGCACCTTTCCCGGACGACGAATTCAGCCGATTCGTGCTGTGCCTGCGTCCAACCGCGGCAACACCCGCCGAACTAGCCTCTTCCGCCCGCGCGCATCGGCCACGCCGCGCTAAATCGACGGCTATCCGGCGATGAAATTCGTCAGCCCGTCGAGCGGCGAATCCGATTCACCCGTTGTTCTGGATCTCGACCATTTATTGTCCGACGCGCGCTGGGAGCAACTCGTGGATCTGCTGCCGGATGGGCTCGTACTCGTCGATAGGACGGGGTTTGTCCGCTATATCAATTCCGCCGCTGAAAGCATCATTGAGTTGCTCCGGATCGAAGCGGTCGGACGGCCGCTTCAGCAGCTGGTCAAGCAGTCGGCGCTGGATTGCGATGTGTTGTTGGAAGCCTTCGCCGAGGGTTTGAAGATCAACCAAATCATCTCGGCTCGGACTCGCCAGCCGTACGTATTGAGCACGCGCTGCGTACGCGACTGGAATGGCGAGGTGACGTGTTTCGTGATTGTCCTTCGGGACATCGAGCAGCTGACAAAGCTCCAGTCGGACGCGCCTGTCGGGCAATGCACTGCCGAAAGCGATGCCGCGTCAATCGCTGCCGGTGGCGGGGACGGCGAGGAAAGCATGGTTCTCTGCGATGCAACTGCGCTCTTGGTGGAGCGGGCACTAAAGGCAATGTCTTTGGGAAGTCGATTACTGCTGCTGGGTGAGTCGGGTGCCGGTAAAACCGAATTTGCTCGCTTGCTCCACCGCCGATCAGGCGCTGCTTCCCGGCCCTTCATCCATGTGAATTGCGGGAGCATCCCAGAGAGCCTGTTCGAATCGGAGATGTTCGGCTACGAGCGCGGTTCCTTCACGGGCGCACTGTCGAAGGGCAAGCGGGGTCTGGTCGAGGCCGCGGACGGGGGCATCCTATTTCTTGACGAGATTGGTGAAATTCCGCTCTCCTCGCAAGGCAAAATGCTGCAATTTCTCGAGGAGAATGCGATTCACCGCGTCGGCGCGACTCACGCAAAGCGACTCAGAGTTCAAATCATCGCGGCCACTAACCGCGACCTTCGCGAAATGGTTGCTGCGGGCACCTTTCGTCGTGACCTCTATTATCGGCTGAGCGTAGTGCCGCTGACATTGCCCCCGCTGCGCGATTGTCCCAACGTGGTCAATCGACTGATTGACCGATTCGTCGCACGCGTCGATCGGCGCCGACCCTCGGGTCTGCGCTTTGATGCGGCCTCGCGCCGTCGCCTCGTATCGTACGGTTATCCCGGCAATGTTCGCGAATTGCAAAACCTGGTCGAGCACCTTGCCGTCGTCTGCGATCAAGTCGTGCTCGTCGACGATGTCGACAGGGCATTGAGTGAACTGGACAATCCCGGCGAGTCACCGCGAGCACTGCCGCCTCCGCTGGAGCCCGATACTGGGAGCCGGCACGGCCCGCTCAAAGACGTCGTGCGGCGGTACGAGTCGCACATCGTTCAGGATGCAATTCGCCGAACCGGCAGCAAGCGCAAAGCCGCAGAATTGCTCGGCGTGGATATTGCAACGATTGTGCGGAAGAGCCGGCCCTCGGCTCTTTGACCGCGTTTCGGCAGCGCGGTCGCTATCACTGATGCAGATCTGCAGCGCGCAGCCGTCGAGACGCCTCCAACCTTGGCTGGGCATCCCTCCTAGATGCGCCGTAACTCTTTGATTGTCCGGTGATTTGGCCCGTCCAGCGAAAACGCGCTGGGTATGGCACGAGCATTGCAGCCCTTCAAGTTCAACACACCGTTGGCGTGTGCGGGCCCAACAGCAGTCAGGAGTACCCCGGCAATGGCGCGCGATTCCAAGTACGACATCCTCTTTGATGCCGTCAACATCGGTCCGAGAACCGCAAGAAACCGATTTTTCCAGACGGCGCATTGCGCGGGTCCGGGCTCCGAGCGTCCGGGCGCCAACGCCGCTTTGCGCGGCACCAAGGCAGAGGGCGGCTGGGGCGTCGTCTTCACCGAGTATTGCTCCATCCATCCCGAAGCGGATGAGTACCCGTATACGGCGGCGCGCATCTGGGACAATGGCGATGTTCGCAACCTGGCGCATCTGTGCGACGAAGCGCACAAGCATAAGAGCCTCGCCGGCATCCAGCTGTGGTACAGCGGCGGGCACGCGCCGTGTCTCGAGTCCCGTGAGGTCGGACGCTCGCCCTCCCAGTTTCAGTCAGACATGTTTGCCACCCGCACGGTCTACGGTTACGAGATGGACGAGGACGACATCAAGGCCGTGATCAACATGTACGTCGAAGCCGGCAAACGGGCGGAACAGGCGGGATTCGACTTGCTTGAAGTGTCTGCCGGTGATGACACCGTGCCCATTCAATTCTTGGAGCCGCGCTACAACAAGCGGACTGACAAGTACGGCGGCTCATTCGAGAATCGCTCGCGTTTTTACCTCGAAGTCCTAACGGCGCTCAAGCGAGCACTCGGCGATCGGTGCGCGATTACCACGCGATTCGAAATGGACACACTGCACGGCTCAGCAGGAATGGAGTCGAGCGAGGATGGGCTGCGGGTCCTGGAGCTTTTCCGCAACGAAGGGGTCGTCGATCTCGTCTCTCTCAAGATTGGTAACTATGTGGAGTGGGGTGAAGATGCGGGCGCCTCTCGTTTTCGCAAGTCCGGTTGGGTCACTCCGTTCATCAAGCAGGGAAAATCCATTCTCGGCCCGAATATCCCTGTGGTCGGCAACGGACGATTCACGAGCCCGGATGACATGCTCGCTCTCGTCCGGTCCAACACCCTCGACTTCATCGGAGCAGCCCGTCCGTCGATCGCGGATCCTTTCCTCCCGAATAAGATCGAGACCGGGCGGTTCGAGGACATCAGGGAATGCATCGGCTGCAACATCTGTGTCTCGAAGTTCAATCAGGTCGGCCAGATCATGTGCACGCAAAACCAGACGCTCGGCGAAGAGTACAGGCGTGGATGGCACCCGGAAAAGTTCGACAGTACCAAGAATCCTTGGTCCGTTCTCGTGGTCGGTGCCGGTCCATCGGGAATGGAGTGCGCCCGGGTGCTGGGAGAGCGTGGCTACACCGTACACCTGCGTGACGCGGAGACCGAGCTGGGGGGGCACTGGAAATGGGTGTCGCGCCTGCCGCGTCTGAGTGAATGGGGCCGTGTAATAACCTATCGGCAGCTCCAGCTCAGCAAGCTCAAGAATGTCGAGGTGCATCTGGGCATTGGACGGATGAGCACGGACGACGTGCTCAATTATGGTGCGGACCGCGTGATCATTGCGACCGGATCGCGCTGGAGAGGCGACGGCGTGGGGCCGGGCTGCGGTCCGATACCGGGTGCAGACGCGGCGCTACCCCACTGCCTGACCCCGGAGCAGATCATGGCCGGAAAGCCGGTACCCGGCAAGCGCGTGCTGGTGCTCGATGCCGAGGGTCATTTCGTCGGTATATCGCTTGCGGAAATGCTGGCTGACCGGGGCAAGGAAGTCACGTACGTCTGCGACGCTTCGGAAGTGGCCGAATATGGGGTCTTTACGCTGGAAGCGCCAAACAATAAACGCATGCTGTTCGAGAAGAAAATCCGCACGTATCGGAACCACTGGCTGTCGAGGATTCAGGCCGGTAAGGTCACGATGAGCTATCTTTACAAATTCGGACCGGATCTCTTGGGGCCTGGAACCGGCGATGTGCCCCGCCGCGACAATGGCGGCGACTTCGAACTGGATATCGATGCGGTCATTCTGGTCACCTCGCGCAGCTCCGAGGACGCTCTCTACCGTGAACTGAAATCCCGCCGCGCCGAATGGGCGGCGAACGACATCCAAGCGGTTTTTCGTATCGGTGACTGCAAAGCGCCGATGCAAGTGGGGCAAGCAATGTGGGAAGGTCACCGGCTGGCGCGGGAGTTCGATAGTCCGCACCCCGCACATCCCCTGCCTTGGATTCGCGAGCGACAGTTGTGGGGCGCCGATACGGCTCCCGAGCTTGGCGACAAGCGCCCCCAGGTCGAGATCGATTGATCGCTTGCCGAAGGGCGGGGTTTGCCGTGTCCGACTCCTTCATGGGCGTTCGACCGGACCACCCGCGCGGTGCCGCTCACCGCGCGATGGATTCGTTGCATGATCAGCGTGAAGTCGGCTCCCGCCGCCGCACGAAGGCGTTGTGTCCGGCATAGACCGCTGACTTGCCGAGGCTTTCCTCGATTCGAAGCAGCTGATTATATTTCTCGATGCGCTCGCCGCGACAAGGTGCACCTGTTTTAAGATGGCCGGTCGCAAGCGCCACGGTCAGGTCCGCGATGAACGAGTCCACGGTTTCGCCGCTGCGGTGCGAGACCATCGCCCCCCAGCCCGCACCGTAGGCCAAGTCAACCGCCGCGATGGTTTCGGTCAGCGTGCCGATCTGGTTGAGTTTGATGAGTACCGCATTCGCGGCATTCTCTGCGATGCCGCGTGCGATACGCGTGACGTTGGTGACGAACAGGTCGTCGCCGACCAGTTCGATCTTATCGCCGAGTTCCCGATTCAGGATCTTCCAACCCGTCCAGTCGTCTTCGGCGAGACCGTCCTCGAGCACCGCGATCGGGAATTTACGCACCCACTCCACATAGAGCGCCACCATCTCTTCCGCGCCGATGGAGCGGCCTTCGGTGCGCAACTGATACAGGCCGTCCTCGAAAAAGCCGCTCGAGGCGGGATCGAGGGCGAGGACCACGTCGTCGCCGGGCCGGTAGCCGGCGGCTTCGATCGCGCGCAGGATCAGGTCGACCGCGTCCACGTTGCGCTTCAGCACCGGCGCGAAGCCGCCCTCGTCGCCGACGCCGGTCGAGAGGCCGGCATCCTTCAGCACCTTCTTGAGTTGATGATAGATCTCCGCTCCCCAGCGCAGGGCCTCTGCGAAATTCGGCGCTCCGACCGGGGCGATCATGAATTCCTGGAAGTCCGTGCCCTGCCAGTTGGCGTGGGCGCCGCCGTTGAGGATGTTGAACATCGGCACCGGCAAGCGGTTTGCCGCAGCGCCTCCCAGATACCGAAAGAGTGGCAGCTCCAACGCCGCCGCCGCTGCCCGCGCGACGGCGAGGCTCACGCCAAGAATGGCGTTGGCGCCGATCTTGCCTTTATTTGCGGTGCCGTCCGCCGCGCACAGGGCGCGATCCACTGCGCCCTGGTCCAGCGCCTCCAAGTCGCTGACGGCGGCGGCGAGGGCGCCGTTGACATGGGCGACCGCGAGTTGCACCCCTTTGCCGGCGTAGCGAAGCGGATCGTGATCGCGCAGTTCGACGGCTTCATGGATACCGGTCGAGGCGCCCGATGGCACGGCGGCGCGGCCCCGGGCACCGCCGGCTAACGTGACGTCGACTTCAACCGTGGGATTGCCGCGAGAATCCAGTATTTCGCGCGCGTGAACCGTTCGAATCCGCGGGTCCATCTTGAACTCCTAACGCAGCGGGCAGATCGAGTATACAAATGATTCTCGCTGACCGATATAACTGTTGCTGGTACGATGCGCGCGGCCCAGGACCAATAACATCGGCGAGGGATCATGATGACCGCAAGCCCATTGGAATTGGACGCATTGCCGCAGCCAGCATCGCCGGCACGTCAGCTCACGGCAGGCAAGTTACTCGCGTGGGGCGCATTCGGTCTCCTGCTGTATGTCGCGCATGCCGCTTTCGTGCCTATTGCCTTAGCCTTGCTGCTGGCGCTGGTCCTCTCAGGTCCGGTCGAGGCGTTGCATAAATATCGCGTCAGTCGAAGCTTGAGCGCGATGCTCATCTTGGTGACCGTGCTCGTCGTGATGGCGGGAACCGTGAATTTGATGTGGGAACCGACCCAGGAATGGTTTGCCAAAGCGCCGCAAACCGTGACCATCATCAAGCGCAAGATCCGGCCCGTCGCGCAGTTCATGAATCGACTCGACGACCTGCGCAAAAACGCCGGCAACTTGACTTCATCGGGCCGTCAGGCGCCTGCCGCATCGCCCACGGCGGTCGTCGCCGGCGAGAGTGCGCCGGCCATGTTCTTGGACGCGACCGGAGAGTTTCTCGCGGGACTTTTGACGTTCGTCATCGTCACTCTTTTCTTGCTTGCCGGCGGACCGCCGATGCTCGCCAGAATGACTGCCGCCTTCGCAGACGATCTCAATGCATCCCATGTACTCGGCGTCATCGAAAAGGTGCGGCGGGAAGTGGGACGTTTCTATGTCACCACCACCTTTATCAACCTGGGGCTGGGCTGCGCAACCACCGCCCTCATGATGGCGTGGGACATGCCCACGCCGTATCTATGGGGAGCGCTCGCAGCGCTCCTGAACTTCATTCCGTATGCGGGCGCCGCGACGACGCTGCTGGTCATTACGCTCGTTGCCGTGGTGTCTTTCGACACGCTGGGTCACGTACTCGGAGTGGCCGGCAGCTACGTTCTGTTGGTGATGTTGGAGGGACAGATCTTGCAACCGTTGTTGGTTGGCCGGCGCCTCGAGGTCAATCCTCTGCTGGTGTTCTTGGCATTGTGGTTCGGCGGGTTGTTTTGGGGCGTCGCGGGCATCATTCTCGCCACACCGGCGCTCGTCGCACTCAAAGTGATCGCGGAACACGCCAGCGGCGGCAAATCGGTCGTCAAGTTCCTCGGGCCCAATGATCAATCGCCGGACCGTGACAAAAAGCTCAAGCAGCTTGCCGGGCGCCTGGAGTGATGCCTCTTCCGTGCGCTACAGTCATACGTTACGGCCAATCGCACACGCCCGCCCGCCGGCGCGCTGATCCCCAGCGAAACGCAGGTATCGGCCAAGAAGCGGTGAATCTAGACGAGCGTTTCGAATCTATGCCACATTGCCCATCGCCTGCCAGTCGTTGCATCTTGCACCGGCGCGGACCTGCGGCGCGGACAGCAGGAGATCTTGCATGAGTCGAGGCATGGAGTGTCGCGCGACCATTACCTGATCGTCTGCAAGGGGCCTGGAGATCAGGTAGCCTTGCAGATGGATCGATCGATATTCCGCCAACGCCGTCAACTGCTGGGGACGCTCAATGCCTTCAGCCGTCATCTCGAGGCCGAGGCCTTTGCACAAGCCGATGAGCGCCGCGGCGATGGCTGCCGAGCGTGTATTGCTATCGATGTTGGCGATCAGGCTTCGATCCAGCTTGATTCGCGACAGCGGAAGATTCTCCAACGAGGCAAGTGAGGAATAGCCGGTACCGAAATCGTCCAAGGCGATGGCGATATTGAGAGATCGCAGGTGGCGCAGCGATTCCATGGTCGCAGGGCCGGTTTGCAGAATGGATTCCGTCAATTCGAGTTCGATGCAACACGGTGGCAGGCTGAACTCCTTGAGCAGATCCTGAAGGTGGTCGGCAAAGCGTTGATCCATGAGTTGCCGCGGCGACACATTGATAGCAACCCGTGCGTCCGGCCACTCGCCGTGGTGCCAACGAGCGGCGGTTTCAATGGCTTTCCGCAGTACCCAGTTGCCCATTTCAATGATGAGCCCGGATTCTTCCGTGACCGCGAGGAACTCGGCAGGCGGTGCTTGGCGGCCATCGGGAAGACGCCAGCGAACCAAGGATTCGACCAGCACCATTTGCAGTGACTCGAGACAGACCTCAGGCTGAAAGACGAGTTCGAACTCACCGCGTTCGATGGCGCGCCGCAATCCCTGTTCGATGCCGAATTTTCGGGTCGCAGTCTCGTGGAGTTGGGAGGTGAACACCGCGAGTTGGCTGCGGCCGAGCGCTTTTGCCTGGAAGAGGGCGGCGTCGGCCGCGCTCAAAAGATCTTCCACGCGACGTCCGTGGTCGGGGTACCAACCAGCGCCGACGCTGGCTCGAACCATCACGTCTCGACCATCGATCGAGAGCGGTTGGTCGAAACTCTCGACCAGCGCTGAGCCTGCCGCGCGGATGACCTCAGCGGAGGGTGCATCTTCATAGACGACGGTGAATTCGTCGCCGCCCAGGCGGCTGGCAAAGCCGAAACTTTGCGCAGCTTTTCTTAGGCGTTCGGCGATTCCAGCCAACACTTTATCGCCGAATGCGTGACCCATGCTGTCATTGAGATTCTTGAAATTATCGATGTCCACGAAAAACACACCGACGTGGCGTCGATTCTGGGTGGCGCGCTCCAGTGCATGGTTGAGAAGAACGAACAACTGCCGGCGATTCGGAAGATGGGTCAAGGGATCGTGTCCCGCCAGATGTTGCAGTTGACGGGTGCGCTGCTCGACCTTTTCCTCGAGATGCTGCTGATAGTCGCGGGTCATGTCTCTTGCGGCCGCGAGTTGCTTGGCCATGCGGTTGAAGCTCGCGCTCAGCGTGTCGAGCTCTTTGAGTCCGCCGCCCGGAACACGCACGCCGACGTCGCCGTTGGCGATTCGTTCGGTCGCTCTGAGCATGGCACGGACCGGGAGGATGATGCTGCGAACCGTCGACACGGAAACGGTTAATAGCACTCCCAGAACCGCAGCCGTTATCAATGCCACCGTGCGGCGTGCGTGATCGTCGGGGCCTATGGTCGTCGTAGTCACCGTGTCGACGAAGGGAGAGGCGATCGGCGCGACCGTCGGAACGACCGTTGTCGGCGCCGCGCCTGGGATGGCCGCCGATGTGGCGTTCACCGCCTTGACGAGAGGCGGGCGTGGCTTGGGTAGCGCCTCCGCAAGTCGCTGGGCGGCGTTGTCGAATTGAACAACCCTATCATGCGATTGACTGTCGAGATTCACGATCGACCGCCGCAAATCAACGATCTTAGAGAAATCGCTGCGCATTTGCCGGACCCACTCGGCTCCCTCGGAGCGAGAGAAACTGGCGGCATGTCTGGTGAATGTCGCTGAAAACTGAGCCTCTCTGGCCGCGATCGCCTCGAGGTCGGTGGTTCGATCGCCCTCGGCTCTACTCAGCCCGGCAAAGCTGCGACGGATGTCATCCAGCTCGGTGTGCAGTTGCATGAGTGACTGGCGGGCGAGCACGCGGCCGAAAATTTTCCACGCGCCATCCAACGATGCCGTCAGATGCTTGTCCATGGCGTCCGCGCAACGAACATAGTCATCGACGGCGGAGCGGCGCTCGTCGGCGACTTGGATCAGAGTGGTTCCTGCAGCCTCGTACGCCGTGGTTCTATGCTCCAGGAGCGTCGTCCCAAAATCGTGTGTCGAATCTACCGTAGACTGCAACGATTTGGCGGCGCTCATCAGATTCTTGGCGGCAGCGAGGCTTTCTGTCGCGGCGCTTGCTGAATTCATCGAGGCTCGAACTTCGACGGCTCGTTTGTAGCGTTCCGCAGCGGCCAGCATCAGATCTGAATCGATGGTCGGCACTTGCGCCACGGATGGCGGGCTTTCCGTCACCACGAGAGCCGCCGGACGCTGCGCCATCGGCGGCATTGGAGCAGGCAGGCTGCGCGCCAGGTGGCTGGTGCGGATGACGGCAATCCCATGCTCTGCGATCACATTGGCAGCCGCAGCGAGAGCGGCCACGGCGGCAAAGGAGAAAATCAGGCGCCCCGCAATACCCACGGCGATCGGACGGGTCAGCCGAGACCGCAATCGTCCTCGGTTGAGCCGGAAATCACCGAAACCAGGCATACGCACCAGGTGCTTTTGATTGAACGTGCCTATAGTGCCGATTGCCGCGAGCGTGCGTGCGCTGAACACACAAAACTGTGGAATCTATCGCGGAAAAACTGCTGTCCTACAAATTAGATGATCTGCTAGATCTACCATGTAGGCGCGCGGCCACACACAGTTGCGGTGGCGGCCCGGGCCTTACATAACGCCATCAAGATGGCGAGCCCCAATCTACTTGCAAGCTACGAGCAGCGTGCGGCGCACGCGCAGCCCGACGCTGCTGCGGTCGTCGACCAGGGACTCCCCCACGCACGCGAGCGCATCAAGGCTGGGTTGACTCGAGCGCGGGCGCCGTCTCCTTCAAGGCGAGCGCGAGCAGTCCCGATGCCGTGCACAGTCCCATCATGATCCATAGCGGCGCCGACAATCCCGCGACATCCGCCGCCCAACCGGCGAGCGCCGGCGACAGCACGCCGCCGAACACTTCGCCGGCTCCCATCACCAGCGCAATCGCCGTCGTCATGTGAATGCGGCTGACGCTCTCCGATGGAATCGTGCCCATGAACAGCGGGAACGTGCCGTTCAATGCCCAACCAAAGAAAAACAACGTCGCCAATATCCAGACCGAGCCGGAATAGTACAGTGCGCCCAACGGCAGGATGAGGCCCAGAAAGGAGGCCACGATCAGGACGGGCTTGCGGCCGATGCGGTCGGAGAGGCCGGACACGGCAAAACTGCCGACCGTGGCGGAAATGCCGAGGGTTCCCATGAGCCAACTCATCTCGCGAGGCGCAAACCCGCGCACTTTCGTCAAATAGAGCGGCGTGAACGTCCAGCAGATCACGAGATAGGACACGAGCAGCACAGCGATGGCCGCGCACAGCGGCATATTGCGGTGGCCGAAAATCAGCCTCAAGCGACGCTGCAACGGGGGAGTCTCTACCGCCGCGTGCGCCATCGGCTCCGGTTCGCGGATGAACCGCCACAGGAGGAGGGCGGAGATCAGCCCCGGCACGCCTGCGAGGTAGAAGGCCTTGTGCCAGCCGTAGGCAGCCGCGAATCCCACGAGCAGCACCGGCGCCGCGAATGAACCCAAGAGGTTCGATCCGAAGTTTTGCATCACGCCCATGGCAATGCCGCGGCGCTCCGGCGGCACCGCCAGCGCCGTGATGGACTGCGAGATGGGCGCAATGCCGCCGTCGGCCACACCCATCAACAGGCGCGAGCCCACCAGCATGAAAAATGAATTCGCAAGACCGGTTGCAAACGAGCACAGGGAGAACGCCACGGTGGCGGCGACGAGATAGCCCTTGCGCCGCCCGCTGCGGTCCGCGCGCGCGCCGATGAACAGCGCGGACAGTGCCCATGCCAGCGACAGCGCCGATGAGGTGAGTCCCACCTGGGTGTTGTTGAGGCCGAGGTCGGGTTTGACGAAAGGCATCACGAAGCTCAGCGCATTGCGATCGAAAAACAAGATGCCGAAGTTCAGGCTGAGGAGCGCCACCAGGATCACCTGGTAACGTCCGGACGTCGGTGATGCCTCGCCGCGCGCACTCGATTCGACCGCCAGCATGAAGAACTCGGATTGTTGTTAGTGTGTGTTCGAAAACATACCACGGCGACGTCTGCGCGACGCAATTCTCGCGTGCTTCATGGCGGCGGAGAGCGCGTGTTTGATCTGCGATGAGCTACGCGCCTACACTATAGATTGGCGTAGTATCCGTCGGCTGGCCCCAGGATACGCTCATGGAAGCCTATTCAACGACGACTGTACATAAGAAAGAACGAGTCGAGTATTGGCAGGACCTGTGCAGCCGTACGTATGCCGACCTCGCACCGCGCGACCACCGCAACTTCGAAGGCGAACTGCGTCGCTCGTTCGCGGGGCCTTTTTCCTTCGCGAAGGTGAGTTCTTCGGCGGCGTGCGTCACGCGCTCCGAAGCGCACGTCACGGACTCCTCGAGCGACCGCTTCGAGGTCTTTCTGACCCTGCGGGGGGACACCGTCAGCCTGCATAACGGACAGCGAGCCGTGCTGCGGCAGCCGGCACGCGCCGTGTGCAGATCCGCACCTACATCGAAGCGCACTTGCGCGATCGATCCTGGCCTGTGGCCGTCGAGTACGCGATTCGATGCGGGGCAAGGGCTGCGCTTGGTCGTGCAAGGCAGCGAGATCAACAAGTACCCCAAGGCGTCGGCGCACGTCTATTTTCGTCACGAGGATACGGTCAATCGCGGCGTGCATGTCATCCACACGGGTGCGCAGTGCGATTCGTATCTACTGGTGCCGACGGTTTCGTGAACGTAACGGTGGCGGGTGAAGTGGATTACCCGAGCCGCGGCGCCGCGTGGTACGCGGTCACCGTGTTGATGGTCTGCTATACCTTTTCCTTCGTCGATCGGTTGATCCTGGCGTTCCTGGTGACGCCCTTGAAGCACGACCTGCATCTCAGCGATACCCAGATCGGGCTTCTGCAAGGGTTTGCCTTCGCCATCTTCTACTCGGTCTTGGGAATACCCTTCGGTCTGGCGGCCGACCGCGTCAATCGACGCAACTTGGTGGCCGCCGGCGTGATCGCCTGGAGCCTGATGACGAGTTGCGGCAGTGTGGCCAAGAGCTTCGGCACGCTCGCGCTCGCGCGCATGGGCGTGGGCATCGGCGAAGCCACCCTCTCGCCCGCGGCTTTTTCCATGATTGCGGATTATTTCCCACGAGAGCGGCTCAGTTCGGCCATGAGCGTGTACTCGATGGGCGTGCAAATCGGCGCGGGGTTCGCGCTGATCTTGGGCGGCTTCGTCGTTCAAACCGTGAGTCATATGGCGCCCGTCACGTTGCCCTTGGTCGGCACCGTGGCGCCGTGGCGGCTGACGTTTCTCATCGTCGGGGCGCCCGGTGTGTTCATTGCGATGCTGCTCGCCAGCCTGCGCGAACCGGTTCGCCGCCTACTACCCGTCGCGGCAGGCGCCGCGCGGCCCAAGGCCGGCTTCTCGAATGCGATCGGTCAGTTGCGGGTTCGCTGGCGTTCGACGCTCGGCATTTCGGTCATCATGGCCTGCCAGGCGATGAGCAACTACGCCTTCGGCAGCTGGTGTCCCGCCTTCTTCGAGCGGCTGCATCACTGGCCCAAGAATCGAATCGGTCTGGTGTTGGGCTCCCTCACCATAGGGTGCGGTTGCATCGGCTTGACGTGCGGCGGGCGATTGTCCGATCACTGGCTTCGCACCGGAATGTTCGAGGCGCCGCTTCGCGTCGGCTTCTTGAGCCTGCTGGGCGTCGCATGCACGCTGGTGCCGGCCATGCTGGTACCCTCGGCGGCGCTGACCGTTGCCTTGCTGGTTCCGGCGGTATTCTTTCTCGCGCTGCCCATCGGCTGTTCGTTCGCATCCATCCAGATGATTTTTTCGAGCGAGGTGCGCGGCACCGTATCGGCCATCATGCTGCTCATGCTCAACTTGTGCGGCCTGACGCTCGGCACGCTGTTGCCGGGATTGCTCGACGATCGCCTCTTTCACGATGAGCAGATGCTGGGTCAATCCATCGCCATCACTGCGGGTTGCGCCTCGCTGACCGGCCTTGCGGCGGCGTTGCTCACCTTCGGACCATACCGGCGGGACTTCGCAGCCCAGCGAGTGTGATTCGACCATTCGGTGGGCCCGAGACCGCCGGCGGGCGCCTGGATGAATCCTCGAGGCGGAAACGGCCGTTAAATGAGTCTTGCCTATACAGTGGATAATGCAGGGACCGACCGGTTGGGCGAGAGGGTGGACATTCATGTATTTCATCGTCAAAGCCGTGCTGCGCAGCTTGCTGCTGCCGCCGGCGAGTTCACTGATTCTGGCCACGATCGGCGCGCTGCTGATGTGGCGGCGGCGGCGATTCGGGGGGGCGCTGCTGGCCTGTGGGCTGGCGTCGCTCTGGCTGTTCTCGACGCCCATCGTGGCCGATGCGGTGTCGCGTCTCGCCGAGCGTTATCCGGCCCTGGATCTTTCCAAACCCACGCATGCGCAGGCCATCGTCATTCTCGGGGGTGGCGGATCACGCACCTTCGCTCCGGAATATGCCGGCCCGGACGCCGACTTCGGACTGCTCGAGCGGTTAGGCTATGGCGCGTATGTCGCCCGGCAAACGGGACTGCCGATCTTGGTCTCGGGCGCACCGAGCGAAGCCATTGCCATGCGCACGTCCTTGGCGCGCGACTTCGGCGTTGCGCCGCGCTGGGTGGACAATCAGTCGCGCGATACGTATGAGAACGCGCGGTTCTCGGCGCGCATGCTGGCCCCGGAGGGCATCAGGCGCGTCATTTTGGTCACCAGCAGCACCCATCTGTTCCGTGCGGCGCACGAGTATCAGGGCGCCGGGTTCGAGGTGGTTCCGGCGCCGGCGGGAGTGTGGGCGCCGCGGGAAATCGGCGTGTTTCGCTTGGTACCGGGCCCCGCTGCGCTGATGCGTTCCAATCTGGCCGTGTACGAATTGATCGGCGAGCCGGTACGGCAGTTGCAGGCGGCACTCGGCCTTCGAGAGCGGTTCGACAAGAAAGCGGCGGGAGTGGCGGTCAACTAGCCGCGTGACCTGCCGCTCGCCGCGCTGGACTCCTATACCGGAAGGCAGTCGGCGATTTGCGAAAATGCCTGCGCAGATCGCAACGCCGGGCCGGTGTCATCGACGCCCACGATTCTCGGACGATCCAGTGCGTGGCGGACGTGCACATTGGCCGTCGGTGACGGAGAGTGTTCCGCCACATCGACACTCTCCGCGCACCGGCTGAGCACGGCATCGAACACCCGATTCTGGGCCTGAAATACCACCGCGCGTCCGAGCGCATCCAGCGGAACCGCAAGAGTCGCCAACAGATCCTCGAGCGTTGCTCGGAGAACGAGTCGGTGCTCCGGATTCAGCATGGAGCGCCATCGCGCGGAGTCGCAATTATCCAGCAACACGACCAGTTCCAGTCGGAACATCTCGAGCCGCAGCTCGATGACGTCCGGCGACTGATCGGTTGTTGCCGCAAGCTGATCGCTCAATATCTCGAGGTCCGCCCAGAGACGGCTGTACAACTGAATCGATGCGGCAGCGTAGCCGGCGATTGTCTGTCTACCCGTTGACTCCACCATGCGGCTTCCCCTGATCGACGCGGGGAATGATCGCCCCGGCTGATGACCGGAAGAATACAGCGACGTGTCCGATTCGCGACGTCATCAGGACATCGCGGCACAGCCCGCGTCATGACCGCACGGTGCAGTTTTGCCGAACCTCGCGTATCGTTCACCCCCGGCGCCGCAAGCCGGCGTCAAGGGTGGATCGTCACTGCAGTCAATAGGGGAGTTAATAGTGCTATCAGATATCGAGATCGCCCAGAAGGCGACCATGAAACCCATCGTCGACGTCGCCGCGCGCCTTGGCATTCCGGCCGACAGCATCGAGAATTACGGCCGCTACAAGGCCAAGATCTCGATGGACTACATCGACAGTTTGAAAAGCAAGCCGGATGGCAAACTCATCCTGGTCACGGCCTTGAGCCCCACCCCCGCGGGTGAAGGCAAGACCACGACGACGGTCGGTCTGGGAGATGCACTCAACAAGATCGGCAAGAAGGCGATCATCTGCCTGCGCGAGCCGAGCCTGGGTCCCGTGTTCGGCATGAAAGGCGGAGCGGCCGGCGGCGGGTATGCCCAGGTCGTGCCCATGGAAGACATCAATCTACACTTCACGGGCGATTTCAACGCGATTGCGCTCGCCAACAATCTGCTCGCGGCGCTCATCGACAACCATGTCTATCATGGCAATGAACTCGGTTTCGACGTTCGGCGCATTACTTGGAAGCGCGTGCTGGACATGAACGATCGCGCCCTGCGCAACATTACCGTCGGCCTCGGCGGTCCCGGCAACGGCTTCCCGCGCCAGGATGGCTTCGATATCGTGGTGGCCTCCGAGGTCATGGCGATTTTCTGCCTGGCGACCAACCTTGAAGACCTCAAATCCAGGCTCAGCAACATCGTGGTGGGCTACAAGCGCGACCTCACGCCCATCCGTGCGCGTGATCTGAAAGCACAGGGCGCCATGACGGTGCTGCTCAAGGAGGCGTTGAAACCGAATCTCGTGCAGACGCTCGAGAACAACCCGGCATTCATCCACGGTGGACCGTTCGCCAACATCGCTCACGGCTGTAATTCGGTCCTCGCCACCCAGACGGCGCTCAAGCTCGCCGATTACGTCGTGACGGAGGCGGGCTTCGGCGCCGACCTCGGGGCGGAGAAGTTCGTCGACATCAAGTGCCGGAAATCGGGACTGCGTCCCTCGGCGGTGGTGATCGTCGCGACCATCCGCGCGCTCAAGTACCACGGCGGCTGCGACCTCAAGCAAATCAACCAGGAAAACCTCGATGCGCTGGAGACGGGCATCGCAAACCTGGAGCGGCACGTCAACAACGTGAAGCACCAGTACGGCTTGCCTTGCGTCGTGTCGGTGAATCACTTTACCCCCGACACCGGCGCGGAGCACGAGCTGCTCGCGAGGAAGATGAAGGCGCTCGAGGTGCCGCTGGTGCTCGCCCGCCACTGGGCCGAAGGCGGCGCCGGCGCGGCCGACGTCGCCCGCAAGGTCGTCGAGCTGATCGATAAAGGCGGGTCCAACTTCCGCTTCGTCTACGACGAGAAGCAGACGCTGTGGGAGAAGATCAAAACCGTGGCAACGAAGATCTATGGCGCCGCCGACATTTCAGCCGACGCCTCGATCAAGAGCCAGCTCGACAAGCTGCAGGCGGACGGCTACGGACACTATCCGATCTGCATCGCCAAGACGCAGTACTCGTTCTCCACCGATCCCTCGAAGCGCGGCGCGCCCACCGGCCATGTGGTCAATGTGCGCGAGGTCCGGCTCGCGGCCGGCGCCGAGTTCATCGTGGTGGTGTGCGGGGACATCATGACCATGCCGGGATTACCCAAAGTGCCTTCCTCCGAACGGATCGACGTCGACGCGGACGGCCGGGTGGTCGGCGTGTTCTGATCGGTCCGGAACGCACTGCGCGAGCTTAAGCCAACCCCCGCATGGTGATGCGTTTATTTTCATTTGCGATGCTGTTGTTGTGTTGCTTGGGCGGCACGCACGCAGCATCCGGGAATACGCCGGCGGAAGCGCAGATTGGAGACGTGTTGCGCGACGCGGCCCTGCAGGGACTGAACGGTCCTCCGAAAAGGCTGGCGGAATTCCGCGGCAGGCCGCTGATCATCAATGTCTGGGCGAGCTGGTGCGGGCCGTGCAAATCGGAAATGCAGTCGTTGGAGCGGTTGGCATGGTTGGAGCCCGCCGGCCGGTTTGCGGTGATCGGCATTTCGACGGATGACTATCCCGATGAGGCCCTGGGCCTGCTCAAGCAAACCAATGCGACCATCAGCCAATTTATCGATACCCAACTGCAAATGGAACACCTGCTCGGTGCAACGCGGCTGCCACTCACGGTATTAGTCGGCGCCGATGGCCGCGTGCTCGACAAAGTCTATGGTGCGCGGGAGTGGGACAGCCCCGATGCCCTGCGGCTGATCGGCAAGACATTCGGAATTAAATTCGGCGCGCCGCCTCGCTAAGGAGGCGGCGCCGATGGCCGCGCGGCCGGGTTGTATCAACCCCCGGGTCCCGAAGGGTTGGCTTGGTGAGGGGCGTCTGCGGCGTTGCGCGGCTTGGCCAAGCGCTTAACTTAGTCCTGCGCCGCGCGCCTTGCATCCGCACCCTCACCAAGCCAACGCGGCTCACGCGGAATACTCAGACGGGTTCCTAGTGCATTGTTGTTGGACCATTCGAACTACCAGTGTCTTTGGACAGACGGAAGGCCATCCAGCCGAGCAGCGCCATCGTGAGCAGCAGCGCGCTCCACAGCAAGATACGCACCCACGGGAACGCCGCCGGCTTGGGCGCAAGCCGGTTGGCGCCGCCGACCACCTGCCGCGTATCGACGGTGGCGGCGGCAATCTCCACGTCCGCGGGTATTTGCGTAAGATCGGCCTCCGCGCCGGCCGCCGTCGCGTTGCCATACACCAGCAGGAACGGCGCCTGCCCGCGGGCGAGAAAGGTAACTTCGTTGGGTACCCACTCCACGTGCAAGCGCAGGGGGCGCAGCGGCAGACCACCACCGCGGATGATTCGAGCGCGCCAGTAGCGGTCGCGATCGACGCCGATCTCGATGGGCGCATTGCGTTGTTCGCCCTCCTGGGTTTTCAGACGGTAGAAGCCTGCTTTGGCGATGGTGCGCCAGGGGTCGCTCGGCATTCGGCGCGATGACAATTCAATGGTGTTGACCGTGTTCTCTTCCGGCAGCGTCACGTTCAGGCGCGACACCGGCGGATGTGCACCCAGGTCGAATAAATCGGCATCCGCTTCCGTGGGGTTCGTGGTGCCCTCGACTTCGAGGCTGGCATGCACCGACTCGACCGGGCTGTCGGCGGGTTCAGCCAACACCGACGTCAATTCGAATGACGGCGGCGGGCCCACCCAGGAGATGCGCCAGAACTTTGCTTTGGTGGGCGGCAGGCCGACTCTATTCTCGATCAACGCCTGGCCATTGGCGTGAAGATTGGCCGTGGGCGCGGCCGCGACGATGGTCTGCCATGTGCCTAGATCGTCGCTGACTTCAATCTTCACGCGGCCCGAATAATCGGAGGCCGTCTCCGGCCAATTGAGACGCAGCGCCGCCACCGCTGCCGTCAGTGCGCGGCCATCGAGAATATACTGGTTGACGGCGGCGTTGACGACGCCGCTCTGCGTCTGGAGATTGACCGCGGACCCCGGCGAGTCGATGGTCAGATGCACCCCGTCGATCACTACACGCGCACTGCCGTGAAGAGGGAAGAGCGGCAAGGCCGTCGCGGCCGCGTCGGTTTGCGGGGGCGCTGCGCGCCGCAGCAGTGAATAGGGCACCGACTCGCCCTGCGCGTTGAACAGCCGCACGTCGCCGAGATCGTCTCGGACTGTGCCTTGGTAGACGGCAAGGGGAAGCGGGAATCTGTACACCGCTGCTTCCTTCGTGGTCACCACCGGCAGACCAAAGGCAAAATCCTGCGGCGACAAGTCCGCTGCGTCACCAAGGATCGGGACTATCATGAGCCCGATCAGCCACCCGAGGATGCTTTTCATTGGAGCGCTTTGGCGGCCGGCGGCATGGGTGAACTCTATCACAGGGCTTTGCGCCGCAAGGTCCGCGGTGTTCGCTAGCGAACCGCCATTCCCGCCGTCCCATTGAAGGTCGGGTCGTTGAGCGTCGTGCAACCGCCGAAGCTTCCATCGGCATTGAGCGGGCACGCCAAGACCGTGGCCGCAAGGGTGCTCACGTAAGCGGTGCTGCCGACGAAGGCGAGTCGGGCGGCGTTTGTGCCTACCGCCGTGACGAGGAGTCGTCCGCCACGTAGAGGTACGGCGTGATCGCGTTGTAGGCGATCGATACCGTGCCCGTTTTCATGAAGCCCGCGTCGTTCGTATAGCCGAATCCCAGACTTAAGGTTCCGGCGGCGGCAGCCGTGGGCGCAAGGTTGAGCGACAGGACACAACTCGTGCCGACGCTTACGCTAGGGCAGGTGAAGCTGTTCGATGGGCTGCTCCAGCCGCTGGGAAGCGACGCCAGGTCGGTGGTCACGGACAGACCGCTCGCGGGATTGCCGTCGTCGGTGGTGAAGGTGACCGTGACGGTGGTGTTGCTGCCGGTGCGCACGGCAAGCGAGCTCTGATTGGGGGTTCCGACGACGTTGTCATTGGTGGTGGCGCGGTACGCGATGTTCACCGTGCCGGTCTTGGATTCGCCGGCATTGTTGATGCACGAGTAGACCAAGCTCAAGGTGCCGCCGCCCGCGGCGGTGGGTGCATACGTCAACGGCAGAGTGCACGCCATATCGGCATAATGCTCGGACCGTTGAATCCCGGGGTGCTTGTGCCGGCCATGCCGCTGGTCGTGCCGCTGGCCGCAACGGCGGCGGCGCCTAGACTACTGCTGTAAGAACTGGATCCGCAGCCGTGGCCCGAGCGCGAGACACCCGAGGAGGAGTAAACGATGGCCGTGTAGCATGGTCTCTCGCCTCGCGCGCGAGGAATCGCAGGCCCACATAATCGGGCGGCGTCAAAGTTATGCTGTGCATAACCGTCATGGCGTTAACTGCGTCACGCAATTTGTGTGAAGCGGTTATCGTTAAATGTCTGTCTGGACCGACAGCATGCAGAGGTGGCCAATGATCCGACGACTCGCGATCTGCGTCGTTCTCGCGCTTCTGGCCGGCATGCCCGCGCTCAGTGCCGAGCTTTTCTATATGGATCACGATGCCTTCACCGGCAAATACATCCGACCCACCGGACCGCTGGTCATCTCCGGCGGCATCGCGCGCGGCGATTACGAGCGGCTGTTGTCCAAAATTGCGGAGGATGAAAATCGCTTTTTGTCGCAGAACAAAATCATCGTGGCGTCGACTGCGGGCGATGTGAGCGAAGCGCTGAAAATCGCCAAGCTCATCAAAGCGCTACACTCGGAAGTCAGCGTCGGTCCGCTCACCGGCAAATGCGTGGGGGCGTGCTTTCTGATCTATGCCGCGGCCGATCAGCGCGCGACCGATGGCGAGCAGCTCATCGGCATCAGCGGTCTCGATCACGCAGACCCCACAGGGGGGACGCCGCTCCTGGCGTCGGCAGTGCGCAAATTTCTGCGCGAAAACGAAGTGCCGGATTATCTGGCCGAGGCACTGTTTCAGCATGCGCCGGGCAATGTGTATTGGCTATCCGATCAGGACGAAGCGAATCTCAAATTTAGAGCGCCGTCGTTTTCTCGATACCTCGCCGCCAACTGCGCCTGGGATGACGAACTGGAGCGAGCGGCGGCCATGGGGAAGCGGTCGTTCGCGGACCTGCAGCCGATGTGGGCATGCCGTACTCGGATCACGCAGGCCGACGCACGCAAGGCTCTCGCCGCCGCACGCTGAGTGCGGGACTGCAATCAACATCGCAACGCTGCATTTTTTCCAAATTCAAGCCGCGCGCCGTCAATCCGTCTACGGGCGCCAAAGGCTTGATGCAACTGATGGCCAAATGGCATCAAGATAAGGTGCTCGGTGTGGGAGGTGAGTCCTCGCTGCTGCTGATCGCTCCCAACATCAATGTAGGCGCAGCCATTCTTGCCGAGTATGTGGATGCGGAAGGCGGCAATGTGACCGGCGCGCTCGGCCACTACTTGGGAGGTGCAGGCGCAGATAGCTACGTAAAACGGGTGCGTCTCGAGATGGCGCACTTGGCGAGAGTGCTCAAGTCGACCTAAGCGTTCAGATGGCGGGCCGCCGCTAATACCGGCTGGCCGCGTTGAGATTCCCGATCGCTTCCTTATCCAGCTGCAGCTGCGCCCCTTTGATGAGATCGCTCAACTGTGCAACGCTGGTGGCGCTCGCGATCGGTGCGGTCACGCTCGGCCGCGCGATCAACCACGCCAAGGCAACTTGGGCCGGTGTCGCGTTGAATCGGGCGGAGACTTGGTCCAGCGCCGCCAAGATGCGCAAGCCGCGCTCGTCGAGGCGATCAGCCATCCGGTCGCCGCGCGGACTTTTCTTGAAATCCTCTTTCGACCGATATTTGCCGGTGAGGAACCCGCTGGCGAGCGAGAAGTAGGTGATGACGCCGATGTCCTTCTCCAGGCACACCGCCTCGGCGTCCCTTTCGAAATCCGCACGGTCGTAAAGGTTATAGTTCGGCTGCAGACTTTCGTAGCGCGGCCAGTGGCGGCTGTCGCAGATGCGGAGCGCTTCGCGCAGGCGTGCTCCGGAGTAATTGGACGCACCGATGGCGCGGACCTTGCCTTGTTCGATCAACCGGTAATGCGCCTCCAGCGTTTCCTCGAGCGGTACCGTGGCGTCGTCGAGATGCGATTGATAGAGATCGATGTAGCCGGTTTGCAGGCGCTTCAGGGACGCTTCCACCGCCTGCATGATGTAGCCTCTCGACAAGCCCTTGTGAGCGGGCCCCATTTCCATCCCGACCTTGGTCGCGATGATCATCCGTTCGCGTCCGCCGCGAGCCTTCAGCCACTTGCCGATGATGGTTTCGGACTCGCCGCCGTGATTGCCGGGTACCCAGCGCGAGTAAACGTCCGCGGTGTCGATACCGTTGAATCCCGCCGCCACGAACGCGTCGAGCAGTTCGAACGACCGCGCCTCGTCCGCCGTCCACCCGAACACGTTGCCGCCGAAGATCAGCGGCGCGATTTCCAACCCGGACTTTCCGAGCTTGCGTTTTTCCATGGGGCACCTCGTGCGGCAATCGCCCCGATAGTACGGTATCGTCAGCTCACGATGAAACAAAATAAGCGGCATCGCGTTCTCGCCATCGACGTCGGCGGCAGCCACGTCAAAGTGCGCGTCTCCAACCGGCGGGACATGCGTCAATTCGTGTCGGGGCCCGATCTCACGCCGGCCCAGATGGTTGCCGGCGTTCACAAACTCACCGGCGATTGGAACTACACGGCGGTTTCGATCGGCTATCCGGGAATCGTCCTCCACGGCAAGATCGTGGCCGAACCCCACAACCTCGGGCGCGGCTGGGTCGGCTTTAATTTTCGCGAGGCGTTCGGGCGCCCCACCCGCGTCATCAACGATGCTGCGATGCAGGCCATCGGTAGCTACGAAGGCGGACGCATGCTGTTCCTGGGACTTGGAACCGGGTTGGGCTGCGCGATGATCGTTGATGGGGTCGTCGAATCGATGGAACTGGCCCATATGATCTACAAGAAAGGCAGGACCTACGAACACTCCATCGGCGATCGCGGCCGCCGTCGTTTGGGTAAGAAGAAATGGCGGCGCACCGTCGCGGACATCGTCGAGAAATTGCGCACGGCCTTGGAGGCGGATTACGTAGTTCTCGGCGGCGGCAACGCGCGCAAGCTCAAGAAAATGCCGACAGGCGCGCGTCTCGGCAACAACGACTTCGCGTTTGTCGGCGGATTCCGCATGTGGCGCGCGGGCGGAATATTTCCGCGCGGCGCGGCGCCGCGCAGAATTAACTCGGACCGGCCGTGAGCCGCGGCTACCGGTCGACCCAGTGATGGTCGCAGCCCGCCAGATCCCGGATCGCATCGACGACCACGCCGGGACTGTCGCAATTCGCCGCGCAGCTCAGCGACGATGCTGGCGGCATCGCGCGCCGCAACCGCCGGGTCGCTACCGATGTAGCCCGCGCGATTGTAAGACAAGGTGCGAGCGCGGTTTGCCGCCACGCGTGGTTGAATCGTCTGCCAAATGTCCAACGTATCGCCGAATCCCGATTCGAGCACGATGGTTCGGGGTCCCGCGCCTGCGTACCCGATGATGGGGTGCGTCGTCGCCTGCGCCATACGCCGCCGCGCAGATTCCGCATAAGGCGATGCTGATGGCTAGCTTGGCCAACACGCTCATTCCACGATGATTGGGTATGGTAGCGGAGCGCCCGGACCTGGCGCTCAATAATGCATCGGCTCTTCGCCGTGCCCGATCGTCAGGCGGTCGGCGGCACGGCACCGATGGTGGGAGGCTTGCCGTCGGTAGCGGTAACAGCATCGGCGGCGTGGGTGTCGGCAGCGGCGTCGGCGCCCGGGCCGGCGTGGCGGGCGGGGTTGTGGTGATAGGGCAGCCACGCGTAGATTTCCGGCGACGTCTGCGGATATGCCAAGAATTCCTCGCGCGTCTCGGCCGCCTGACCCAGCCTGCGGCGGTATACGCGCCAAATCGTGAACAGCGTGAAGGCGAGCGTCAGTGCGATGACGTAGACGAAGAACGCTCGTGGTGTCGTCAGCTGAATGGCAAACGTGCCGGTGGTGGGTCCGATGGATGCGCCCAGCGCCCATACGAACAGCAGCGTCGACGACAGCCCGACGTAGTCGGCGATGACCGCGCGGTCGTTCGCGTGCGCTACGCCCACTGCATACAGACTTTCGCCGAAACCGCCGAAAATCGCAAACAGCACGGCGAGCAAGAGGAACGGCGTTTGCCGGTCCACCATGACCAGGCCCGCCGCCACCGCGAGTATGCCGCAGCCCAAGCCGATCAAGGCATATCGCCGGTCCACCTTGTCGGAGAAGTACCCGATAGGCCATTGCAGGAACAATCCGCCCAAGGAGACGCAGGCCATCAGCACGACGATGTGCCGTTGGTCGAGGCCGATGCGCTCGCCGAAAAGCGGTCCCACCGTGGTGAACGCTGTCAGGATCAAGCCGTTCAACAGACACGCGAGTACGCTGACCGGCGAGGTGCGCAGCGCCTTCAGGATCTCGAGCTTGACGCCCTGCGGCAGGGCGGGCGCGCGGACGTCGATGGCCACCATCGGCACAAGCGCCAAAGTGGTGGCGATGCCCGCGATGAATAGCAGCTCCGGACCGCGCACGTTGAGGTTCTGGCCGAACAGTTGCCCGGCGCCGAAGAACAAACCGTACACGAGCACGTAAATGGTCAGCACGCGGCCGCGTTGCTCGTTCGGTACCAGCGCGTTCAGCCAGCTCTCGACGATGATAGCGAGCCCGGCCGCGTTCAGTCCGATCAAAAATCGCAGCGGCACGATGGCTGGAACGCCATCCGCGAAGTGCAGCCCGAGAATGGCGACGGCCTTCATGCCGGCGAACGTGGCATAGGCCCGTTCCAGTCCGACCGGGGCGATGATTTTATAGGCGTACAGGCAGCCCACCAAGAAGCCCAAGGCCTCTGCCGTCGCGAACAGGCCAATCACACCGGGCGAATAGCCCATCGCCGAGAACCGCAGCGGGAGCAGCGATCCCAGTACGCCGGCGCCGACCATGATGAGCGCCGTGCTGACGAGCGGCGGTACCACGCGCCATGGGATGGTGGTCGCGCCGGTGCGCGCCACGGAAAGTTGCGTGGGGATCATGCGCTGATTATAGAAGGTTTGCGCTGGGCAAGCCCGACGACCTGCGCGATGCCATACACTCGTTCAGCCGCGATTCAATTGCGCGCGTTCTCTTGATAACAGAAACGCAGCAGTTCGGGTCCGAAGCGCTGCGCCACCTCGCCGGGCGACTGGCGGCCGAGTTGTCCGATTGTTTATCATTACCCTACCGCGCCTGTCATCGGTGACGGCAACCGAGCAAGACCTGAGGAAACACAACATGAGCATCTTCGACACAATCAAGAACGCCATCTTCGGTCACGGCTCGGCGCCAGCTCCGGCCGGCACCG
>Ga0326728_10001078_pt1 | contig 99172 bp, 80 predicted proteins | sample MB3enrmetagenome_FD_207602 | JGI IMG/M metagenome (GOLD analysis project Ga0326728, IMG submission 207602) | Lab enriched peat soil microbial communities from McLean, Ithaca, NY, United States - MB31MN | ecosystem: Environmental > Terrestrial > Soil > Wetlands > Peat | place: USA: New York...
CGATCAGCGCATGGGTTCCGATCACCAGATGCGCCTCGCCGTTGTTGATCTGGCGGCGGGTGCTGCGTTTGCGCTCCTCGTCCAGGGAGCCGGTCAGAAGCACGATGCGGGGCGGATGAGAGGCGTTATCCAGCAGCTTGCGCGCGGCCAGATAGTGCTGCGTGGCCAGAATCTCGGTGGGCGCCATCAGCGCCGCCTGGTAGCCGTTGGCCAGCGCCACTAGCATCGCCTGCAAGGCCACGATGGTTTTGCCGGAGCCAACATCGCCTTGCAGCAGGCGGCGCATGGGGCTGGGCTGACGCATGTCGGAGACAATCTCGCCCAAAGCCCTCTTTTGCGCCCGGGTGGGGTGAAAGGGCAGCACCTCGCGAATGGCGGCGCGCACATTCTCGCCGGTGGCAAAGGCGATTCCTGTCCGCTCCCTCATGCGCCGCCGCTTCAGCTCCAGGCCCAACTCCAGAAAGAAGAGCTCCTCGAAGATCAGACGGCGGTGGGCGGGGGTGGACCACTCCTGCAACTGGCGGAAAGGCGTACCCTCGGGTGGATAGTGGACCTGGCGCAGGGAACTCTCCCGGTCGGCCAGGCAGAGCCGCTCCCGGATAGCCTGGGGCAGGCACTCCGGCACCGCACCGCGCAGTCCTTCCAGCAGGTGAAAGATGACCTTGCGCTGCCAGCGCGAGGCCAGGCGCGCCCCGCTGAGCGACTCGTAGATGGGGGTAATGCGCCCCACCTCCAGCAGCCGGATCTCGGCGTCGTCGCTGTCGTCGGGCAGGATCTCGAATTGCGGCTGGATCATCTTCAGGTTGCTGGAGGAGCGGGAGGGCTCGACTTTGCCATAGACGGCCACCGTTTGCCCAGCCTTGAATCGGCCTTCCAGATAGCCGCCATTGAACCAGACGCACTTCAGCGCCAGGCGGCCCTGGCCGAGGGTCATCTCGAAGATCGGAGCGCGGCGGGTGGATAAAAGGGCGGAGCCGCGCACCTCGGCGATGACGCTGGCCATCTCGCCCGGTTTGAGTTCGTCCAGACTGCGCGGGTTCTGCCGGTCTTCGTAGCGGAAGGGCAGGTGGTAGAGAAGATCCTCAGCGGTTTCAATGCCCTTGCCGGCCAGCATCTCGGCCACGCGCGGACCGACGCCCTTGACGTACATCACCGGAGTGTCGAGAGCAGGCACATTCGGATGCTAAATTGTTGCCCCCCTGCCAACAACCCGTCCGCCAGCGATCGGCGTGGAAGAGAGGAGGAACGAAAAGGCCGCGACGAGCCGGAAGAAGGGGAAAAATCGAGAGCAGAATGCGCACAAAAGCCGTCCAAAAACGCCCAAAACGGGGCAAAAAAAGGCAGTTCTGTTTGCCAATCAATTCATAGGTAAAAATTACAAGTCGTATAAACCAATGCGTTTATGCTTCTGTAACGGGCCAGGAATGGGGTTCTTCGGCCGGGGTGGGAGCTTGGTCGCCCCCGCCCCGGGGATTAGAGCAGGGCCAGGCGGGCGGCGCGGACTTCGGCGGCCAGCACGTGCAGGATCTTCATGGGCAGCAGCGGCTCCTCTTCCAGCAGCTTCTGAAAGTCGTCGCGATTCACGTAGCTGAAACTGGCGCCTTTATTGGCCTGGGCGGTAAGCGAGTAAGGTTCGTTGCCGATCAGCGCCGGCAGTCCCAGCAGCGAGCCGTTGAAGGGCTGCATACAAAGAATGGGTTCGCCGCTGGGGCCGGCCATGGTCAGGAAGGCGTCGCCGCCATGCAGGATGTACAGACCGTGGGGGGCGTCACCCTGGGTGAACAGGACGCGGTCTTCGCTGCAGGTCAAGGGGCTGGAGCGCTTCTCCAGGGCATCGATCAATTCGCTATCGGCGACAAAGGCCGTGGGGTCGAGTTTGACGCAGTTTTCCATTTTTTCCGGTCGCCAGCGCGGTGAAGTGGGAAGGAGGGTTGGCGGCGACAGTCTCATGGTTTCATCCGCGCCGGGCTAAATCCGTGATGTGGATCACATGAAGGGGAGAATCGATTTCTCCCGGCGGACAGCGCGGCGGGCAAAAGCCCGGCGCGGCCGCAATGCCCGTGCCGGACTTCAGTCTTTATGGAAGAGATCGAACCAGCGGCGGGTGGAGGTCTCGGCCGGGGCGCCGCAGGCATTGCGGGCCATTTTGCGCACCGCACGCTGCATCGGCGCATCCTCGTGGCCATGGGTGGCGGCGCCGATGACCCGCTGGATGGTGGAAGCATCGCTGGGAATCTTCCACTGCGCGGGCTGGGTGAGGGCTTTGGCGATCTGCTCTTCGTCGATGCCGAAGACATTGGGGAGATAGTGGTTGAGCACGATCTGCAGGCGCGGACCGCTGGCCGAGAAGAAGCGGGCGATGATGCGGTTGGCGTTGCGCAGCTCGCTCACCCCGACCTGGGCGACCAGGTAGATGGTGGAGGCGTCTTTGAAGATGGCGGTGGCCTTGGCGTCGGGCCGCGAGCCGGCGTCCACGATGACGTAATCGAAGTGCTGGCGGGCCACGGCAATGAGCTTTTCGATGGCTTCGTCGGAGGTGTCGATATTGACGTACTGGCCGGGGGCGCCCAGCACCGACAGGCCCGACTCGTGCACGGTGAGCAGATTCTGCAGGAGGGTGGAATCCAGGCGGCGGTGGTCTTGCAGGGCGTTGACCACCGAGCGCTCGGAACGAATGCCCAGATGGATGGCGACATCGCCCAAGGGCAGGTCGAGGTCGATCAGCAGGGTTGGCTCGGTGGAGAGGCGGGCCAGCTCGGCGGCGAAGTTGCAGGCCAGGGTGGTCACCCCCGAGCCGCCCTTGCAACCGCAGAAGACCAGCAGCTTGCCCAGCGCCTTCTGCACCATGTGCAGGGAGGGGCGGCGGGCGGCGGCGCGGGCCATGACGTCGGCCATAGCCGAGGGCGCGATGGGCAGGGTAAGAAACTCGCGCGCCCCGGCCCACATGCAGCGCACCAGCAGCTCGACATCGGACTGTTCGGTATAAACCATCACCGAGGCCGGGCTTTGCGCGCAGACGCGGGCCACCAAGTCGAGGGCGAACTCGCGATCCGAGTCCAGGTCGATGGCCACGATGTCAAAGCCGCGGGCCAGCAGGCGGGGCACATCATCGAGGTTGGCAGGATAGGGCAGCTTCTCGCGCACCTCCGCCCCCGGACAGGCGGCGAAGGCGGACGAGGCCACGTCGCGGCGAGGCGCGTCGGGGCCGATGAGCACGATCGACAAGGATCCCGCGGCGGTGTTCTCGGAACTCAGTGCGGAGGCCGGCATGGCGAAATCGCTCCTCTCCATCCCCTGCACACTCTCTTGGGCCAATCCCTCATTGACAACGATTCCCATTTCCTCATCTGCTCCGCCAGGAAAGCATCCCCTCGGCGATGCGCCTCGCGCAGCAGCGATTTGTTCACTCGATCCCGCCGGGGCCAGACCCGCCCCGCCTCAACAGCTACAACTCAAGCATCCTGCATGGCTTGCGGGACTTCTTCTGTTGCTTATCGGCGGAGCAAGGGCGGGGATGAGGGGGGGGCGGAATTTTGCTGCGCCCTGCTCCAAAGCAGAGGGCAAGCCGCAGCCCGAAGCGCCGCCGCTGCCCGCATGGAAACAATGACTCAAGTCTCCGCCCCCCTCTGCCGATTCTCTAGGAATCATGGACTCTATTTCCCGGCCCGCTCTCCCGGCGCAACAACCCGACTCCGAAGCGCAGCAGCAGTATGGAGAGATGCGCTATGTGGCCCGTCATCCCATTCTCAATCTCAACGGTCGCGTGCATGGCTACGAATTGCTCTTCCGCAATGGCATCGACAGCGTCTTTTGCGGCGACCGCAACCAGGCGACGCGCACCATTCTGGATGACGCAGTGCTGTTCGGCATCGAGAGGTTTACCGGCGGACTGCCGGCCTTTATCAATTGTTCGCCGGAATCCCTGCTGGAAGAGCTGATCGACGTGCTGCCCAGCGGCATGACGGTGATCGAACTGGTCAACACCATCGAGCCCACCCCGGAACTGCTGGCCGCCTGCCGGCGGCTGAAGGGAATCGGCTACCATCTGGCGCTGGACGGCTTTGTCTGGGATCAGCGGATGCAGCCGCTGGTCGATCTGGCCGACTATATCAAGATCGATTTCATCAAGAGCGGCGCGGCGGTGCGTCAGGATCTAAAGCAGCGGCTGAGCGGCGCCTCGGCCACCCTGGTGGCCACCAAAGTGGAAAGGCAGGGGGATTACGCCCAGGCTTGCAAGGAGGGGTTCACCCTCTTTCAAGGCTTCTATTTCTGTCTTCCGGAGATCTTCGCCAACGCCAAGGTTCCGGCCAACCGCATCATCCATTTGCAGATATTGCAGCACCTCTACCGCGACCCCATCGACCTGCAGAAGGTTGCCCAGTTGGCCATGCGCGACGCCTCGCTGACCTTCCGGCTGCTGCGCCTGGTCAACTCTCCGGCCTGCGCCATACGCCAAGAGGTCACCTCGGTGGAGGCGGCCATCATGGTGATCGGCGAAGCCACCTTCCGGCGCATCGCCACCCTGGCCATTCTCAGCGAACTCAACGCCGGCCATCCCCCGGCAATTTTGAACGTGGCGCTGGTGCGGGCCCGCTTCTGCGAACTGGCCGCTCCGCTGTGCGGCCTCAACCCCGCCGAGCAATACCTGCTGGGGATGATCAGCCTTCTGCCCGCCATGGTGTGGGTTCCCATGGAGACGCTGGCAGCACAACTGCCTCTGCGCCACGAGATCCGCCAAGCGCTGCTGGGAACCAACAACCCGGATCGCCGCCTGCTGGCCTGGCTGGAATCGCACGAACGGGGCGACTGGAAAGCCTGCGATGCCATCGTTCAAGCCTATTCCCTGGACCGGGAGAAGCTGGTGAAGTGCTATGCCGAGGCGGTGGCCTGGAACGACAACACCCTCCGGACCAGCAATTGATTTTGCGCCGGGTCGGTGCTGGCGGAGCCGTCCTGGGGCAGAAGCGCCGTATGGCGCAGGATGTGTCAGGGGGCGAATTTATCGATCCAGAAAGGTTGGAGGGCGCGGCTTCATTCAGCCCTCGAGCGTTTTTTCGAAATGTAGTAGACCGGAATTTCAACCCTATCCCACCCTTCCGCTGAGGGACGCGGAAAGGATGGGGCACTTTCATTTGCGGCATTGCTATCTGGCCGGATCAATACCCCCCCCGCCCGTCCTCCGCCGCAAGTTTTCCGCAGCCGATGAACTTGTGTCCAGAGAGTCGGGACTTTTGCGGCTGCCTGCCGGGGTTGACGTCGTGGCTACGGGTTGCCCGGCAATGGAGCGATAATTGCAAGGGGGGGGGCGGGAGAGCGATGTAGAATAATCCTGCTTTGTGGGCGGGCGGAGCGTCCGGGCGGTGCTGGTCTGTTGCCGCTGCGGGCGATGAGAGTGGATCGATCCAGGAGCGGGTTGAAGGGTTGCCGGGGTTAGCGATGAGAGTGTGGCGCGAGGAAAGCGGACAGATTCTACCCATCACCGCCATGTGCCTGGCGCTGCTGCTGGGAATGCTGGCCATCGCCATCGATGTCGGGCAGTTGCTCTATGTGCGCCGGCAGATGCAGACTTTGGCCGATTCGCTGGCTCTTGCCGGGGCCAACGAGATAGCGCAGTGCAGCGGGACGGCCGACTGCTCAATCATGCAAGCGGCCACCTCCGCGGCCGCCACCGAAGACGGCTACAGCAGCTACACCTCGTCCCCCAACTGCGGCGCGGTGGCGGCCACTGGCCTGACGATTTCCGTTAACAATCCTCCCTGCGCCATCGCCAGCGACCCCAACAACGGCAGCAAGAGCTATGTGGAAGTGGTGGTGACCATGCAGCAGAACGCCTTTTTCGCGGGCTTTCTGGGCTTCTCCAAGATCCCCATCTCGGCGCGCGCCGAGAGTGGCGGCGCCTCCAGCAACACGCCCTGCGTCGGATTGACGGGAACTTCGGGTGAGGTGCTGAATATCAACAGCGGCACGCTGACCATGTCCAACTGCGCTCTTTCTTTCAACGCCTCCACCGCCACCATCAACAACTGCAACAATATCAACGCAAAGGCGGTCAATCTGCCCGGCGCCTCCGCCAGCGATTATTCCTGCATCGGCAGCGGCTCGGCGATTCCCGGGACGGTGAACTATAACACCACCTTCTCCAATCCCTATTCATCGGTAACGGCGCCCACGGAATCGGGGTTGACGAATTACACCTCGACTTACAGCACCATCGGCTCCACCACCACCTTGAGCCCGGGGATATATGGAGCCATCAACTTCAACAGCGGCACCTATACCGTCACCTTGAATTCCGGCGTCTATTACATCACCGGCAGCTGGGTCATCAACGGGGGAGTTACGCTGAACGGGAGCGCGGGCGTGCTGCTTTACTTTTCTTCGGGATATTTGCAGTCGAACAGCTCGAGTTTTGTAGCCAATCTGGCGCCGATTTCGTCCTCCTCGTATGGCGGCCTTTCCTACTGGCAGGCATCGTCGTCGGGCGTGTCAACCGACGGGAGCCTGAATCTTACCGGCGGTCTGTATATGCCGAATGCCCAGTTGACGGTCAATAGCGGGTCCACGATAACCACCAACGAACCCCTCGTGGTCAACAGCCTGATTCTGGACACATCGCTCACCGACACTTACAGTGGCGGCGGAGCTGGGGGCGGGGGAAGCGTACCAAGTTTGCAGGAGTAACTGTTGAGATTGATCGCACAATTCGAGCGATTGCGCCGCGCCGAGCAGGGAGCCAGCCTGGTGGAGCTGGCCATGGTGGTGCCCTTTCTGTTCCTGCTGCTGATTGCCGCGGTGGACTTCGGGCGGATGTATTTTCTGGCCATCGAGGTGGCGGGGGCAGCCGAAGCGGGGGCGACCTATGGTTCCCAGCATCCCAGCGACACCGCGGGCATGAAGGTGGCCGCGCAGAACGATGCACCGGATGTGCCCAACCTGGTGGTGAACACCCCGACCTACGGTTGCGAGTGCTCCGACGGAACGCTCTTCTCCGCCAGTTGCGCGACCACCCCAAGCTGCACTCACAACGTGGTCTACCGGGTTACGGTGACAGTCACGGCCAGCTACACGTCGATGATTCCCTGGACGGGGATTCCCTCGACGATCAATTTGTCCAACACCGCCACCATGCGCAGCGGGGGCAGCTGATGCGAGATTGCGGATTGGCCCGGCGCCGCGGCTTGGGGCTAAGAATGCGGAGATTGTGGCGCGACCAGCGGGGCAGCGCCGAAGCCGTGGAACTGGCCTTCACCCTCCCCATTCTGCTCATGGTGGTCTTCGGCATCATCGGCTTCTGCCAGGCGATGTACGCCTACCACTTTGTCTCATTCGCCGCCCAGGAGGGCGCGCGCTATGCCATGGTGCGCGGCGCCGACTGGACGACCGCCTGCGCGACCTCGGCACCGCCCAGCTTCACTCTTACCTACCAGTGCAATGCCGCCGCCAGCGATGTGCAGAACTTCGTGCGCAGCGCCGCCACCCTGGGAATCAAGGCGACCAACATTACCGTCACCACCACCTGGCCCGGCACCACGCCGAGCGCCGTCACTACCTGCCCCGGCGCTACCACCAATTCCAAGGGTTGCTTCGTCAAGGTGCAGGTGAGCTATCCCTTCTACTACCCGGTTCCCTTCCTGCCCACCAGCGCGGTTACCTTCACCGGCACCTCGGAAAAGGTGATTCAGCAGTAGAGCATTATGGGGATTTGCGCAGTCCTTATAAGCGCATAGAAAGGTGGTTCTTTCATGAGGAAGATGCCACTTGGCCGGGAGTTTCCGGTCTATCGTAATTCCCAAAATGCTAAAGCCGCACCCTGGCTGTCCGGGGTCTGCCCGTCCAGCTTCAGATGGAAGCGGCGACGGTGGAGAACTCCGCGGAGATGGCGGTAGCGACCGTGCCGATGCCGGCGACGGCCGCCAGCGAAACCAGAGAGATCAGCAGCGCATACTCGACCAGATCCTGGCCCTCTTCTCCGTTCACTAATCCCCGCAGTTTCATGGACCAGTTAAAAATTAAGGCGCTCATTTCGACTCCTTCACAGGTTTAGGCGAATGGTTGTTGCGAACCACATCTGTGCGCTGCCAAATTGCACTTGCAGGCGGGGCAGAAGGCGAAGTCTTGCATCTGCGCCCCCGCAGCGGGATACAGCAATCCGGCGTCCAGGTACGTTACCTTAGGAAACACTGAGGTAACGTACCGCTCTTTTTACAACTTTTGTTTCCGGCTTTCGACTTCGGTGCCATGGACCGCTGCATGGGTGGGGCAAAGAATAGAGATACGTCCGGCCATCGCTGGCGGGCAAGCGCGAGGCTGGGCCAAGGCGGCGCAGATCCTCTCCTCTGTGGATGTATACGTCCAGCTTCGCGCCAGGGACCGCTGCGTAAACGTACGGTTACACTGGCCGCAAAGGGGCGGGAAAAGCGCGGCGATTTGTAGCGGATGAGCGCCATTGGTTTGGCAGGGCAATTGCATCTACCGCTGCGCAAGCTGCATCAAATCGATACAATCCCGCAGCGCCGGGGGAAAGGAAGCGTATGCACTCCTTCGCATGGTGGCCGACATTGGTGGTGGTCAGTGTGGCGACCTTTACGGATCTACGCTTCGGACGCATCCCCAATTGGCTGGTGCTGCCCTTTTTGCTGGCGGGGATGGTGGTATCGGGGTGGCTGTATGGCTGGCACGGGTTGGGCCGCAGTTGCGCGGGGATGGCCCTGGGCGCGGCGATCTTCGGGTTTCTGTTCTGGATGGGAGGCATGGGGGCGGGGGATGTGAAGTTGTGCGCCGCCATTGGCGCCTGGATCGGCCCCAGCCAGTTGCTGATCGCGCTGGTGGTGACGGGTCTGGCGGGCGGGGTCATGGTGCTGCTTTGGGCGGCCCTGGGCGGTTTTCTGGGGGAGTTGCTGGGGGGCGTGGGCGATCTGCTCCTGGGCTGGAGAAAGCGCGGTATGCACCCGGATGGAGCTTTGACACTGAGCAATCCCAGGCGGCGCAGAATCCCCTACGCACCGGCTATTGCCATTGGAACGCTCTTTTCTTTTCTTGGTCGATGACAACGGAGTAAGCTTATGACACATGCAATCGGATCTCGTCGCATATCAACAGGTGGCCATGGATCGGCTTATGTGCATACCGCGTCTCGCTCCGCTAGGAGTGCCAGATCGATGAATTCGTATTCCACGGAAACAACTGAAACATCTTCCGGCTTTGGGGCTCCGGCCTCGTTGGCGTCGGAGGCTCGTCCGTCCACCACCGCCGGTGTGGAAGACCTTTGGATTGCGCTGATTGGCCCGGACGAGGAGCGTCGCACCGCGGCCGCGGAGGCGTTTGCCGGGTGCCGTGCCGGGGACGTGCGCAAGTTCTCTTCCTATCCTCCGCCCTTCGACGAGATGCCCAGGGTTCTGAATCAGCAATACGACGTCATTGTCATCGATCTGGACAGCGACCCCGAATACGCGCTCCGGCTGGTGGAGGGCATCTGCGCCGCGGGAACGGCCACCGTGATGGTGTATTCGGCCAGCAGCGACCAGCAGTTGCTGATTCGTTGCATGAGGGCCGGGGCCCGCGAGTTTCTGCCCGTTCCCTTTGTGCACAGCAACGTGGCCGAGGCTTTGGCGCGGGCGGCGGTGCGCCGTCCGGCCACCCAACTGGCCCGGGAGAGAACCGGCAAGCTGCTGTTGTTCATGGGTTCCAAGGGCGGCGCCGGAACCACCACCCTGGCCTGCAACTTTGCCGTGGCGTTGGGCCAGGAGGCGGCGCAGAAGACCCTGCTCATCGATCTGGATCTGCCTCTGGGAGATGCGGCGCTGAATCTGGGCATCTCGGCCAAATACTCGACCATCAATGCCTTGCAATCGGCCAGCCGGCTGGATTCCAGCTTTCTATCTACCCTGCTGGTGCAGCACAGTTCGGGGTTGTGGGTGCTGGCGGCGCCGGGCAAGTTTTCGCCCTTTCATGCCGAGAGCGAATCCATCGTTCGCTTGCTGGAGGTAGCCCGTCAGGACTTCGACAATGTCGTTGTGGATCTGGGCACGCGCTTCGACATCACCGAGTCTGCTCTTTTCGACATGGTCACCACCTGTTATCTGGTGACGCAGACCGGTATTGCCGAACTGCGCAACTCCAACCGGCTGATTACGCAGTTTTTCACCACCGAGCGGCGCAAGCTGGAAGTGGTGCTCAACCGCTTCGAGGCCAACTCCATGGGGGTCACCGAGGAGCACATCGCCAAGGCTCTGAATCGCCCGGTGCAGTGGCGCATTCCCAACGATTACGCATCGGTGCGCAAGATGCAGATCAACGCCGCCCCGCTGGTGCTGACCGATTCGCCGATCTCCCGGCAGATCCGCAGGATGGCCAAAGGGGTGGGTGGGGAAGTGGAAGTGGAAGAGACCAAGAAGCGCTTCAGACTCTTCGGATGATGCTAATGTAGAAGTGGTTCAGCATCATTGGAAGGTGCCGTTTGGAAGTCCTCAATCTGGAAAGGTACAAGTCGGATATACACCGCATTCTGATCTCCAAGTTGGACTTGGAGAAGCTCTCGCGGGTGAATTCGAGCCAGGCCCGGCAGGCGGTCTCTGGGATTATCAAGGAGATCGTCGCCGAACAGCGGGTGCCGCTGAGTTACGACGAACAGGAGCGGGTACACGCCGACCTGCTGGACGAGGTTTTCGGCCTGGGGCCGCTGGAACCGCTGCTGCGCGATCCCAAGATCAGCGACATCCTGGTCAACAACAAGGACCAGGTCTTCGTGGAAAAGGGCGGCATCCTGCAGCGGGTCAACACCAGCTTTCGCGACGATCGCCATCTGATGCAGATCATCGACCGCATCGTCTCGCGGGTGGGGCGGCGGGTGGATGAATCCTCGCCCATGGTCGATGCCCGCCTGCCCGACGGCTCCCGCGTGAACGCCATCATTCCTCCGCTGGCGCTGGATGGGCCCTCGCTCTCCATTCGCCGTTTCGGCACCGGCCCGCTGGCGGCCAGCCAGTTGGTGGCCATCAAGACCATCTCGGCGGAGATGATGGAGGTGTTGGCGGCGGCGGTCAAGGCGCGCATCAGCATCGTCATCTCCGGCGGCACCGGCTCCGGTAAAACCACCCTTCTGAACATTCTGTCGCAGTTCATCCCCAACAACGAGCGCTTGGTGACCATCGAGGACGCGGCCGAACTGCGCCTGGCGCAGGAGAACATCGTGCGTCTGGAGACGCGTCCGCCCAACATCGAAGGACTGGGCGCCATCAAGCAGCGGCAACTGCTGATCAACTGCCTGCGTATGCGTCCCGACCGCATCATCATGGGCGAGATCCGCGGCGAGGAAGCCTTCGATATGCTGCAGGCCATGAACACCGGTCACGAGGGCTCGATGACCACGGTGCACGCCAACACCCCGCGCGACGCCATCTCCCGCTTGGAATCGATGGTGGCCATGGGAGGGATGAACCTGCCGGAAAAATCCGTCCGCCAGCAGATCTCCTCGGCCATCACCATCGTGGTGCAGGCCACGCGCATGAGCGACGGCTCCAGGAAGGTAACCAGCATCTCCGAGGTCACCGGCATGGAAGAGAACATCATCACCATGCAGGAGATCTTTACCTTCGCCAAGAAAGGCATCGGACCCGAGGGCAAGGTGATTGGGGCATTTCAGCCCACCCGCATCCGGCCCCGCTTTCTGGACCGCCTGCGTGTTTCCGGTATCGTACTCTCGCCCAGTCTCTTCGAACGAGAGACGCCGGTCAACTGAGAGGGAAGCGGGGAACGACTATGGGACTGATCATCGGCTTGGTTTTTCTCGGCGTCTTCGCGGTGATGGCCCTGCTCATGCTGGCTTTCGCCGGCGGCAACGCGCAGCAATCCAAGCAGGTGCGGGCCTCGTTGGAGTCGGCGCTGGCTTCCGAGAGTCAGGAGACCCGCAAGCAGATCCTGGACTTGCGCAAGATCGAGCAGTTCAGTGCCATCCCTTGGCTCAATCAGAAACTGCTGCAGTTCGAACTGGCGCCGTATCTGCACAAACTGCTGCAACAGGCCAGCTCGACCTGGACCGCCGGCAGCCTCATGCTGATGTGCGGGGGCGCCTATGTGGTGGGCGCCTACCTGGTGTATCTGCGCCTTGGCAACGTCTTGGGCGCCCTGGCGCTGGGCGTATTGCCGGGCATGGCGCCGGTGCTGTGGGTGCGCTTTCTGCGCAATAAGCGCTTTGCCAAATTCGAACAGGGGCTGCCGGACGCCATCGATCTGATGGTGGGTGGGCTGCGCGCCGGACACAGCCTGGTGGCGGCCATGGGCCTGGTGGCGCGGGAGTGTCCCGACCCCATCGGCATCGAGTTCAAGACCTGCTTCGAAGAGCAGAACTACGGTCTGGACATGAAGCTGGCGATCGACAACCTCATCGAGCGCGTCCCCCTGCAGGATCTGAGAATCGTGGCCACCGCCATCAATATTCAACGGGAGAGCGGCGGCAATCTGGCCGAGGTGCTGGACAAGACGGCGCATACCATCCGCGAGCGCTTCCGCCTGCGCCGCCAGGTGATGGTGCATAGCGCCCAGGGGCGGTTAACGGGCATGATTCTCACCTTCATGCCGGTGGCGCTGGGGGCGATTTTTTACTTTATTAATCCCGAAATGATGAGCCTGTTGTGGACCCGTCCTATCGGTATCAAGCTCATGTGGGCGGCCGTGGGCATGATCGTGCTGGGCGGCCTGATCATTCGCAGCATCGTCAACATGGATGTTTGAAGGAGGAAACGTGGCTATTGCGATCATTGTGTTCTTCGTCATGTTTGCCATCCTTCTGGCGGGAGGCGGGCTGCTCTTCTACCGCCAGACCATGTCGCGGCGCATCTCCGACGTGATCTCTTCCGCGCCCCGGCAGCGGAGTGTGCGGGAGACGCTGCAGGAGACGGGTTTTTCCATCGCCGGCATCGTCAAGCGTTTCGAGAACCTGCTTCCCAAGAGCAAGGCGGAAGTTTCCGTGACGGTGCTGCGGCTGCGACGCGCCGGCTACCGGGCGGATTCGGCGGTCAATGTTTTCTATGGCTCCAAGGTGGTGGTCCCGCTGCTGCTGCTGGCCGTGGCGCTGCTTGCCGGGCTGGTGGACAAGAGTCCCTTTGTGGCCATTGTGGGTTCGCTGGGCATTGGTTTTCTCATTCCCGATTTCTGGCTGGGCCGGCAGATCGCCAGCCGTCAGAAGCGCATCCGGCGCGGCCTACCGGATGTGCTGGATCTGATGGTGATCTGCATCGAGGCCGGTCTGAGCATGGATCAGGCCACCATGCGCACCGAAGAGGAGATGGTCAAGGCCTATCCCGATCTGTGCGACGAGTTGCACGTACTGACCCTGGAGCAGCGCGCCGGGCGGGCCCGCGCCGAGGCCTGGAAGAATCTGGCCGACCGCACCGACGTGGACAATTTACGTAATCTTGCGGCGATGATGGTACAGTCGGATCAGTTTGGCACCAGTGTGGCCAAGACCCTGCGGGTGCATGCGGATACGTTGCGTACGCAACGGGTGCAGGCGGTCGAGGAGATGGCCGCCAAAACCTCGGTGAAGCTGGTTTTTCCGCTGGTTTTGTTTATCTTCCCGGCACTTTTTCTGGTCATCGTGGGGCCGGCAATGATCCTCATGATGGAGTCATTTAGTACACTCAACCATTGATGGAAGATTGATGGAAGGAGGGGTCGAAATGGACAGTTCCTTAATTATTCGGATTGTCGCAGGCGTTCTTTTTGTGATCGTCCTGGCTGTTCTGATTCAGCGCCGCCGCACCCGGGTCAAGTAGCCCGATGGCGGTGTAAGACTGCGGCCTCGCCCCCTCGGGCTGCGGCGGAAGCGGAAACTCATAGCCGCAGATCGCCAGCCTCGATAGCCGAGGTCGCGGCTCTGCACTCACCTCCGCGCGAACCGCGGGGCAACGGTCGTCCTTCAGCGAAGGGAAAGGTTGGGGAAATGGATAGTGCTACCATCGTTCGGATCGTCGCAGGTGTCTTGTTTATTATTGTTCTGGGAATCCTGATTCAACGCCGCCGCACCCGGGTCAAGTAACCTGTCCCAGGCGGCGCCGGGCCAGGGCCGCTGAAAAACTTCCCGCTGTCCAGGGACGCTGGCCTATTGCACGCCAAGTGCAGGGCGGTTGTCCCTGGGGGCGGTGCAAAGGGTAAAGTGCCTTGCATTCCCCCTGGGCAGCCCGCGGGGCGATGCGGGGTTGGTGGCCAGCGCCGGGAGCACCGCGCGGTTTTGCGACGATATTTCCCTGGGAAAGAAACGGTTGAAGCGACAACCGGGAACACACAACCATTCTCGATTGCCGCAGGAGTGCTGCGGGCTGGAGCAAGCATGGAATCACAGAAACATTGTGCATTCAACCAGACGCGAGAGTGTTTCCTGGGTCTGCATGTTACGCTCGCCGATCTTTCCTATGTGCGGTTGCGCGATCTTCTTGGTTCGCTGACGCTGAAGGCCGATGAGGGTTTGTGGGTTGCGCCTTTCCGGGGCATCCCTACCGCCGACCTGCGCGTGCCCATCGATCTGATCTATCTAGACGGGGAGTGCCGGGTACTGGACGTGGTCGAGTCCTTCCCCCTCAATTCGCTCTCGGCGGTGCATCCGCGGGTGGCCAGTCTGCTGATGCTTCCCGAGCAATCCGCTGCTTCTTCGCAGACCTTGCCCGGCGACCAGTTGCTCATCTGCCCCGCCGAAGAGATGCAGGGCAGCCTGAACCGGCTTTCAGACTCCGGCAACAGCGATGGCGCCCGCCAGGATGCTTTGCTGCAATCGAAATGGCAGGCCGATGAGCCTCTTTTTGCCCCCGCAGGGGAAGAGAAGCCCGCGGCCAAAGAGCCCTTTCCGCCCACTGGGGCGCCGGAGACGGCGGCCGAGGAGGCTGGCAAGAGCGGCTACAAGCGCCCCAAGAACTGGCTGGAACGCTGGCTGGCTCCGGATCCCCGGCGCTCCGACCGGCGCGCCGCATCTCACCTGGTTGCCTATTATTGGAACGGCTCCCAGCCCGAGGCCCGCCCGGTGCGCGATATTAGCGAGACCGGCCTTTACCTCTTTACCGAAGAGCGCTGGTATCCGGGAACCGTGGTGCTGATGACGCTGCAACGCACTGACTGCCAAGAAGACGATCCGGATCGCGCCATCACCATACAGACCCAAGCCATGCGCCAGGGCAAAGACGGCGTGGGCATGAAGTTTCTTCTTGCCACTTACAAGGATTCCCGCCAGGGGCCGGGTCCGCTCAGCGAGGGCGTGAGTAAAGAGGAACTGGACCGCTTCTTGCAGGTGCTGAACCGGAGTTAGACGATTCGCGCTGCTCTGCAACCATGAACCGCATGGGAAGCATGTGGAGACGCCAGATGGGGCTTCTCGGTGTTAGCCGCACAGTGAAAGCCTCAAGGGTAGTTGGAAACACCGCCGGGATCATGAACCGATGTGAGCCGGCTTCGCGGAAACACCGGGGGAATACCATGCGCTATCGTCCTTGCCTGGTCGTATTGCTGCTGAGCGGCCTGCTACTGCCGTTCATGGGTTGTGAAGCTCCGGCTTCGCTGACGGCCATTCAGATCACACCCTCCACCCAGAGCATCGCGGCGGGCAGCACCACGCAGTTTACGGCTACCGGAACCTATTCCCACGGCAGCCACCCGGCGGTGACCGAGGACATTACCAATCAGGTGACGTGGGCGTCGAACACGCCCAGCGTGGCGACCATCGCTGCCTCCGGTCTGGCCACCGGGGTGAGCGGCGGAACAGCCAGCATTACCGCCTCGGCGCCCGGCTTTTCCGGGCAGGTCAGCGGCAGCGCGACGTTGACAGTGACCGCCCCACCGGTGCTTTCGGCCAAGGACGTAGTTACCATCGCCGTTACCCCCACGGCGCCGACCGTCTCTTCGCTGAATGAGACCACCCAGTTCATCGCTATCGGCACCACCGCCGGCGGCGCCAGCGTCAACATTACCGGCTCCTCTGCCTGGAGTTCCAGCGACATCAAGGTGGCGTCGGTATCCGCCTCTGGGCTGGCGACCGGATTGAGTGCCGGCAGCAGCACCATCACCGCCCTGTTCACCAATGCCGACGGTACCGTAGCCAGCGGCGCGGCGACCTTCAAGGTGGCCCCGGCAGCGGTGCAAGAGCCCTTGATCGCGCTGAGCATCGTCCCGGCCACGCAGACGGCGCTGGCGGTGAACCAGACGGCCCAGTTCATTGCCATCGGCACCACCAGTTCCGGCACGTCGGTGAATCTGACCAGCACGGCGGCGTGGAGTTCCAGCAATAGCGCTATTGCCACAGTGGCCGCCGGCGGCCTGGCCACGGCGCACGCCAGCGGCACCGCGGCTATCACCGCCATCGCCAGCAATCCCGACGGCACGGTGGTGAGCGGCAGCGCGGCGCTGACGGTCAACATTCCGGCGAATACCGAGCCGCTGGTTTCAATGACGATTGTGCCGGGGACGCAGACCGCGCAGTCGGTAAACGAGACTATTCAATACATCGCCATCGGCACCACCGGCACTGGCGCCACGGTGAACCTGACCGGCACGGCAACCTGGGCTTCCAGCGATTTAAACGTGGCCTCGATCGGCGCTTCCAGCGGCTTGGCCAAGGCGCTGGCCTCGGGCACCACCGCCATTACCGCCATCGCCACCAATCCGGATGGAACGGTGGTGAGCGGCACTGCTTCGCTGACGGTTTCCATCTCCGCCACCAAGGAACCGCTGGTTTCCCTCTCCGTGGTACCGGCGGCACAGACCGTGCTGGCCGCCAACCAGAGCGCGCAGTTCATCGCCATCGGCACCACCAGCGCGGGTACCACGGTCAATTTGACCAGCCAAGCAACCTGGAGTTCGAGCAGCCCGGCGGTGGCTTCGGTGATTTCCACTACCGGTGTGGCCACGGCGCAGAGCAGCGGTACGGCGGCCATCACCGCCATCGCCACCAACCCCGACGGCACGGTGGTCAGCGGCAGCGCGGCGCTGACGGTCAGCATTTCGGCGACTGCCGAGCCGCTGGTTTCGGTCTCGATTGTGCCGGCAGCGGAGACGGTGGTGGCCGGGCAGACGGCGCAGTTCCTCGCCATCGGCACCACCTCGACGGGAGCCTCGGTCAACCTGACCAATCCGACTACGCTGGCCGGCAAGAGCTACACCCCGGTCTGGAGTTCGAGCAACACCGCGGTGGCGACTATCACAAGCGGAGGCTTGGCGACGGCAGGGACAGCGGGCGCCACGGCAATTACCGTGGTGGTGGCCAATCCCGACGGCACAGCGGTCAGCGGCAGCGCGGCACTGACGGTGACGGCAGCTTCCGAGCCGTTGGTTTCGCTGGCCATTCTGCCTGCGGCGCAGACGGTGACGGCTCTGACACAAACCGTGAGCTACGTGGCCATCGGCACCACCGCTTCGGGTGCGACGGTGGATCTGACCAATCAGACCGCTACCCTCAGCGGAGTTGTTTACTCGGCGGCGCTGTGGAGTTCGAGCGTGGGAACGGTGGCCTCCATCGATCCCAATACCGGCAAGGCTACTCCGCTGCTCAATGGCAGCACGGCCATCGTAGCCCGGGTGACCAACAAGAGCGATGGCACGGTGGTGACCGCCTCGGTACCGCTGACGGTCAACCTTGCGGCCATTCAGGAGCCGCTGCTATCCATGGCCATCGTCCCCGGTTCGCAATCGGTGGCGTCGGTGGGGCAGAGCAGCCAGTTCCTGGCCATCGGCGACTTTTCTCCCACCGCGACCACGCCGGGCTATCAGAATATGTCGGGTGTAACCACCTACAAGGTTGCCTGGAGTTCCAGCAACCCGCAGGTTGCCTCGATCGACACCACCGGCAAGGTGACGGCGGTGGGCGTGGGCACCACCGCGATTACCGCGGTGGCCACCAACAACACGGATGGCAGCGGCGTGATAGCCACGGCGGCCTTCACCGTGCTGGGCGCGGCGCCGGAGCCGATTGCCGCGATGACCATCTTTCCCGGGTCGCAGGCGGTGACTTTGCCGCCGGTTGGATCGGCGCCGCAAACCGCGCAGTTCATCGCCATCGGCACCAACGGCAGCACCGGCCTGCAACTGGACGTATCCAGCCAGGTGGTGTGGACCTCGACCAACCCGTTGGTGGCCACGGTGAGCGCCACCGGACTGGCCACGGCACTGACCCAGGGCAGCACCACCATCAATGCCGTTGCCCACAATGCGGACAAGAGCGTGGTGACGGCCACGGCGACGCTGACCGTGAATGCGGCGGCGGCCGAGCCGCTGCTCTCCATCGCCATCCTTCCCGGCACACAAACCCTGGAGGCCAAACAGAGTTCGAATCTGATTGCCATCGGCTCCTATTCCACCAATCCTGCCTCGTTGAACATTACTGGCGCGGTGACCTGGGCAACCAGCAACGCCGCGGTGGCCAGCATCACCCCCGCAGGAGTAGTGACCGGAGACAAGGCGGGAACCGCAGTGGTGACCGCGATCGGCACCAATCCGGATGGATCGGTGGTAACCGGCACGGCGACGATTACCGTGACCGCGGCCACCGAACCGCTGCTCTCGATGAGCATCTTGCCGGGAGCGGATTCGGTAGCGGCGGTGGGCCAGACCAGCCAGCTTCTAGCCATCGGCGACTTCCTCTCCACGGCGGCTACGCCAGGCTTCCAGAATCTGGCCACCGTGGGCGGATACACCCTCACCTGGTACTCCAGCAATACCCAGGTGGCCACCGTTGACAGCAACGGGAACGTCACCGCGGTGGGCATTGGCACGGCTGCGATCACCGCCACGGCGATCAGCATCGCGGACAACAGCGGCGCCTCGGCCTCGGCCAGCTTCACCGTGAGTGGACCGCCAGCCGAGCAGATTTCCACGCTGACCATCTTCCCCGGCAGCCAGACGGTATCGCTGGCGCAGCCGGGCGCGGCGCTGAACACCATCGGCTATATCGCGCTGGGCACCAACGGCACCACCGGGGTGCAGACCAACGTCTCCAGCCTGGTCAGTTGGGCCTCCACCAATCCGCTGGTGGCGCAGATCAGTTCCAGCGGCGTGGCCACCCTGCTGACCGCGGGCACCACCACCATTACCGCGACAGTCACCAACACCAAGGACAGCAGCGTGGTGACGGCGACGGCTACGCTGACGGTTACGGCTTCGGTCGAACCGCTGCTCTCGCTGGCTATCATCCCGGGCAACCAGAGCATCGGCACGCCGGGGGTGGTGGCGCACTACTACGCCATCGGCACCACCTCCAGCGGCGCCACCGTGGATCTGACCAACAAGACGGCGGTGATTAACGGGGTGAGCTACTCGGCGGCGTTGTGGACCTCGAGCATTCCGGCGGTGGGCACCATCGATCCGGCTACCGGAATCGCCGCGCCTGCGGGCATCGGCACCACGGCGATTGTGGCCCGGGTCACTAACACCTCCGATGGCTCCACGGTAGCGGCGGCCGCCACTTTCACCTCGAATATCCCGTTGGAGCCCATCGTCTCGGTGGCCGTGCTGCCGGGAACGCAGACCATCGGGACGCTGGGTCAGCAGATTACCTACCGCGCCATCGGCACCACCGCCGCTGGCGCCACGGTAGACCTGACCACGAATGGCTTCAGTACCGCCTCAGGTCAGGTCTCCGCGGCGGCGTGGACCTCCAGCGCATCGGCGGTTGCTTCGATGAACCTGGACCCGACCACCAAGATCGCCACCAATGTGGCTACGGCGAATGTCAACGGCATTACGGCGATTGTGGCTACGGTGACGAACCCGGATAAATCGGTGGTGACCGGTTCGTCGCTGTTGACGGTCAATGCCTCGCCCACGCCGGAGCCGTTTACTTCGATCACGATTGTGCCGGCAACCTTGACGGCGCAGGCGGGGCAAACGGCGCAGTTCATCGCTCTGGGCACCACCGCGAGCGGAAGCACGGTCAACCTGACCAATCCCGTCACTTACGGCGGCACGCTCTACACGCCGGTCTGGAATTCGAGCACCGCGTCGGTGGCCACGATGAGCGCAACGGCCAACGGCGTGGCGATGGCGAATGGCGCGGGGGCTACGGCGATTACCGTCGAGGTACCCAACCCGGCAGACGGAAGCGTGGTATCCGGCAGCGCGGTGCTGACCGTGACCGCGGCCAGCGAGCCGCTGGTTTCGCTGGCGGTGTATCCGGCCGCGCAGACGGCTACCAGTCAGGGACAGCAGGTGCAGTTCATCGCTATCGGCACTACGGCTTCGGGCGCGACGGTCAACCTGACCGGCCAATCGGCCAAGATCAACGGGACCACGATTGCGGCGGCGACATGGAGTTCCAGCAGCAGTTCAGTGGCTTCCATGAACCTGGATCCGGTCACCTTATTGCCCACTAATGTCGCCAGCGCGCAGTCCAACGGCGTAACCGTGATCACGGCCCAAGCCATCAACCCCGGCGATGGCACGGTGGTGACCGGCAGCACCACGCTGACGGTGGCCATCCCCGCCAACAAGGAACCGCTGGTTTCGATCGCCGTGTATCCGGCGACGCAGACGCTGCTGGCGGCGGGACAGCAGGCGAATTTCATCGCCATCGGCACCCTGGCTTCGGGGGCTACGGTCAACTTGACCAACCAGACCTACCCCGCCGGCAGTTCGACGCCCACCATCAGCGCTGCGACCTGGAGCAGCAGCAGCACGGCGATTGCCAAAATCGACCAGAATACCGGAATCGCCACAGCGCTCAATTCCGGCGCGGTGGCCATTACCGCGGTGGCGTATAACACCGCCGACGGTACGGCGGTCAGCGGCAGCGCGGTGTTGACGGTAACGGCGGCGGCCGAGCCGCTGGTTTCGCTCACCGTATCTCCCGTCAGCCAGACGGCCACCAGCCTCAACCAGCCGGTTGCCTTTATCGCCATCGGCACCACGGCCTCGGGGGCGACGGTCAACATGACCAATCAGAGCTATACCCCGAGTGGGACAACCAAGGCGATTCAACCCGCGCAGTGGAGTTCCAGCAGCATCACGGTGGCCAATTGCGTCAACCCCGTGACGCAAGTGTCTAATTCGATGTCGGGCGTTTTCTGGGCGTATGCCAACGGGGCCACCGTCATCACCGCCGTGGTCACCAATCCCGACGGTTCAGTGGTCACCGGCTCCACGGCGTTTACTGTGGCCATATCCGCTACCGCCGAGCCGCTGATGTCGATGGCCATTGTGCCGGGATCGCAGTCGGTGGCATCGGTGGGTCAAAACAGCCAGTTATATGCCATCGGCGACTTCTCCGCTTCCTCAACCACACCTGGCTATCAGAACATCACCAATGGGACGGCGGCCTACCCTGTGGTGTGGAGGTCGAGCAACACCCAGGTGGCCACGGTGGGCAGCAGCGATGTTGCCGGCAGCACTCCCGGGCTGGTGACCTCCGTGGGGGTAGGAACCACCACCATTACTGCTCTTGCCACCTATTCGGGTACGGGCGGCGACAATAGCGGGGTGCTGGCCACGGCGGGCTTCTCGGTGACCGGACCGGCGCCGGTGCCGATCTCGGCTCTGTCCATCTTCCCCGGCACGCAGTCCCTGGTGCTGCCCCTCACCGCTTCGGGCATTTCCTCGCAGGCCCTCAAGTTCTACGCCATCGGCACCAATGGAAGCACGGGCGTGCAGATGGATGTATCGAGCGGCTACGGAGTGCAGTGGACTTCCACCAACCCGCTGGTTGCCAACATCGGTTCGAATGGCATGGCCACCGTGCTGGGCCCCGGGAGTACGACGATTACCGCGGTGCTGACCAATACCGGCAGCATCGTGACGGCCACGGCGACACTGACGGTGACCACCGGCTCGGAGCCGCTGCTCTCCATCGCCGTCCTGCCGGGCACGCAAAGCCTGGCTGCCGGCCAGCAGTCGCAGTTGATCGCCTTCGGCACCTATTCGTCTGCCCCGGTTATGCGGAGCATGGTCGGCAATGTCGCCTGGAGCAGTAGCAACACCGCGATTGCTTCGGTCAACTCCTCGACGGGAATGGTGAAGGGGGTAGCGCCAGGCACCGCGGTCATTACGATCACGGCCAGCAACCCGGATGGCTCGATCGTGATCGGTTCGGCCACGGTCACCGTGACCACCGCTACCGAGCCACTGCTCTCGATGAGCATCTTCCCGGCTGCGGCGACGCTGGCCTCGGTTGGTCAAACCAGCCAGTTGTCGGCCATCGGCGACTTCTCGCCAACTTCGACCTCGACCCTGAGCGGCTTCCTGAACATGGTCTCCATCCCCAGCGATCCGACCATGCTGGCGGTGGAGAAGCCGATTGTCTGGACCTCCAGCAATCCCCTGGTGGCAACGGTAGATAACACCACAACCAACACTGCCGGAACGGTTACCGCGGTGGGCATCGGCACTGCGGCGATCACCGCGGTTGCCACCAACCAGACGGACAATTCGGTGGTCACCGCCTCAGGGACGGTCACCGTGACCGGCCCGGCAACAACGACGGTCTCCGCGCTCTCGATCTTCCCAAATAGCCAAACAGTGACCCTGGCGCCGGTGGGATCGACCACCCAAGCCAGCTTTATGGCCGTAGGAACCTATGGGGCTACCGGCCAGCAGGAAAACGTCACCGGCATCTCCGGGATCTCCTGGACTTCCAGCAATCCTCAGGTGGCGGCCATCTCCACTGTCGGCGCTACCGCGGCGACGATCACCGCGCTTACTGCCGGTTCTACGACCATCAGGGCGGTAATGACCAATGCCGACAATACCGTCGTCACGGCCTCGGCGACGCTGACTGTACTGAACCAGACCGAGTTGTTGCAGTCGATTGCCGTTCTGCCGGGTACGCAGTCGGTGGCCTCGCCGGGTCAGAAGGGCAGCCTGGTGGCGATTGGAAGCTTCTCGAGTGCTCCCTACACCCTCAATATGACGAGCAGCCCGGTGATCGTTGGGGGAGTGACCTTCCAGCCCGCGGTCTGGAGTTCGAGCAACAACCTCATCGCCACCGTCAGTGCCGGCGTGGTGACCTGCGTGAACCAAGGCACGGTGGCCATCATGGCAACCGCGACCAACCCCGACGGCACCCTGGTGGAGAACAGCGCCAGCTTCACCTGCATCAACAGCGTCTTCCAGCAAATCTCCGCTTTGACCATCGTTCCCGGCGCGCAATCGCTGAGCGCGCTGGGTCAAAGCGCCCAGTTCATGGCGCTGGGAACCGACCCCTCCACCGGATTGCAGACCGATGTCACCAGCCAGGTGACCTGGAACGTGACCGTTCCGAGCATTGCCTCGATTGGGAACGGATTGGCGGCCTGCCAGGTTCAGCCGACTCCGGCGGTGACTCCGGCGGCGACTTGCCCCGGCCAAGCCTGGTCTTCGGCGCCCGGCACCACCAACATTACCGCGACCTACACCAACCCGGCCGTCGGAAGCACACCCGCTTCCGTGGTGTCGGCTGCTCCGGCGACGCTGACCGTGACTCAGACTTCCACGCCTGAGCCGCTGCTCTCGATCACCATCATCCCCGGTACCATCACCGTGAACCAGATCTATGACACCGGCCAGTTCCTGGCCTTTGGCAACTGGTCGACGACCCCCACGGTTACCGACATTACGAATCAGGTAACCTGGATTTCGACGGAGCCGGATTACTTCCCCATCAGCACCTCGGGGGCGGCCAACTCCCTGCTGCCGCCGTATCTGAGCAATGCCGATGCCGGCGTAGTGACCGCCTACGCCGCGGGCTCGGCCGTGATCCTGGCCGAGTATCAAAACCCTGACAAGACGATCGTCACTGGTACCGCGACCTTTACTTGCCCGGCGGTACCCGGCGTGGCGGGATGCGGAACCGCCTATCCGGCGCAGATGGCTACCCTGACTGTCTACAACGCAGGCGAAGGCAATGACTGGGAGGTCTCGGATGCCGAGGGGCTGATCCACTGCGGTCCGGGCTACGGTGCCAACTCGGTCTGTACCGCGACCTATCCGCTGAACGCCACAGTGACCCTGACGGAAACTCCCGGCACCAATCCTGCAACCAGCAACCCGGAGGTCTTCGGAGGATGGTCGGCGAATTGTACGATCAATCTGCCCAACTCCTGCCAGGTTTCCCTTACCAACAACGCCTCGGTGGGGGCCATCTTCAACCTGCAATAGCCGAACTCCTCTCCGGCTCCAACCCCGGCTGGAAAATCGCAAGCGCACCGCAAAAAGCCGCCCTTTGGGGCGGCCTTTTGCGGTGTAGATCGCCGCTGCCCACTCACGCAATGCGGGTGCGGGTGCCCCACCCTCGGCGCGTTCTTGTTTTTGCGCCCAGGTGTGGGATACGGGACTCTCTCAAGAAAAAAACGGCTCCATCCATCTGCGAAGAATATGCGCCGTTCCTCAGGAACAAAAAAAGACGGCACGAACGGTGTTCTGTTCGTGCCGGGAGGCCAGTGACGCAACTTACTTCCAGCAGCGGAGAGCCGTCTCAGGCATCTCTTCTACTGGAATAAATACAGCTTACTATAGATTCGGATAAATGCAATACAAAAATCGAAATTAAATTGCCGCCACGAGTCTGGATCGTTGCCGGGCTTTGCTGCATATACTGGGGGAGTGGATCGGGCCTCGGAAAGCCTTCGACCGATCCCCCAAGGGGCTCCCTTTCTCTATGGCAAACGATATGGAAACAACGACATCGCCTGCTCCGTCGGGGGCCGCGCCGGCCTGGGTCAAGTGGGGAGTTGTGGCTGCGGCATCGGCACTGGCCGGAGGGTTGGCCACCGCATGGTGGTATAAAACGACCCTGGAGCGTCTCCGCCAGCCCCAGGAGAGCGGTGCAAATCCGCAATATGGGATTTCTGAAGAGGACCGGGCCGACGAAATCTGAGCAAGGGAACGGCCCAGCGTCGACCGGCTGCGCTCCGCACTGAGTTGCCAGCTTAGGTTCCCGAACGGCCTGCTCAAGGAGATGCGTGTGTTCTCATCCTCGCCCCGCAGAACGCGGCGAGGATGGGGCACGGAGGTCGGTGGAGCGATCAATGTGGGTTGGGGGCCGGGCGGAGGTTGCGCGGCTGGCTGGACGGCTCTTAGTTGGAGATCGGGGCGCGCATGGTCTCCAGCGCGGCGGTCAGAGCGTCGGTCACTGCCTGCTGCTCCTCGGGGGTGAGTTTCGCATCACCGTGAGTGAGGTAGAAGACGTCGATAGCGGTTTCTCCCTCGGTGTCGATCAGCGCCACCTTGATGTTGCAGTGCAGGGCGCTGAGGGTGAGCGCGATCTGCCGCAGGAGCCCGGGCACATCCTGGGCCACCACCTGCAAGAGCGTGGAGTGGGTGGAGGAGTCGTTGTCGAAGGAGAGCCGCGTCTGCACCTCGACCTTGAGGTTGGCGGGGTGGTTCATGTGGCGGCGGGCGTCGAGCAGGTGCTGCACCTCGACCTTCTGCGCCACCACGTCGTGCAGCGAAGCCAGAAAGCGGTCCTTCTCGGTGGGATTCAGCTCCAGGGTACGGAAGCTGTCGGTGAAGTGGAAGCTGTCCACGATCACCCCGGCTTCGTTGGAGAAGGCGCCGGCCTTGACGATGTTCATACCCCAAGCGGCCAGGGCTCCGGCCACGTCGGCAAAGAGGCGGGAGCGGTCGCGGGTGATGACGGTGAGATCGAAGAGCTGGCGGGCGGGGCGCAGATCGAGCTGTACCGCGTCCTGGTCCAGGTCGCAGGCCATCTGGAAGTGGTTGCGGATCTGCTCGGGGAGGCGGGTTTGCAGGTAGCGCTGCGGCAGCCCCTCGAGAAATCCCTTCAGCTCGTCGTATTGGGAGGAGGGAATCATGGAGCGGATGCGGTTCAACAGGGTGGGGTCGATGGCGGCGTGATAGCGCACCTCGTCCACCGAGCGGTCCATGAAGTTGGCGGTGGACATGTAGAACTGCCAGAGGTTCTCCGCCTTCCAGGGGGTGAGGGCCTCGGGATTGACCGCCTTGATGTCGGCAAAGGTCATCAGGGTGAGCATCTTCAACAGCAGAGGATTGCCCACCTTCTCGGCGAAGGCGCGCACGTTTTCCAGGTCGAAGATGTCGCGGCGCATGGCGGCCGACATATCGAGGTGCAGGCGAATGAGGTGCAGCACCATCTCCCGTTCTTCGATGTCGAAGTCCAGGCGGGAAAGGAAGGCGTCGGCCAGTTCGATGCTCTGCACGGCGTGCTCGCCGGTGCGCCGTGCCTTGCCGGTGTCGTGCAGCAGCAGGGCCAGCAGGAAGAGGTCCATGCGGTCGATTTCGGGCAGCAGTTGGGCCAGCCGCTTTTCGTTCTCGTGGGCCGGGGTGCGCAGGCCGTGGACGTTGTCGATGGTCAGGAAGGTGTGCTCGTCGACGGTGTAGCGGTGATAGCTGTCGCGGATGACCAGGGCGTCGATGCCGTGGAACTCGGGGATCAGCATCTCCAGAATGCCCAGGGCGTGCAGCGTCCTCAAAGCATGTGCCGCATGCGGTCCCAGCAGGATCTCGCGCAGCGCATTCCACAGATAGGGGCCTTCGGGGATATTGATGGCCAGGGCAGGCAGGGCGTCGGTGATGCGGTCTTCGGCGGCCTGGCTGAGGGTGTAGCCGTGGGTGGCCATCAGGGAAAAGATGCGCAGGATGGCGCTAGTGTCGCTGAATTGGGCGGTGGGGAGAATGTCGATGCGGCCCTGGTCGAGGAGGAAGTCGGTGCCGGCGATGGGGGCGCGGCGGCGGCGGAACTGGCGGTAGAAGCTGACCGGGGCGGGCAGGTGTTCCATCAACAGGGCGGCGCGGCGGTAAATCACCCGGGCGTGCCGGTAGTAGGTGCGCATCCAGTAGGCCGGGTCGGCGGTGCCGCGGGTCTCCAGACCGATGGACCTGGCGGCGGCCTCGTCCTGGGATTGCCAGTCCAGCGAGTTGTCGTCGCGGCCGTGGCGGAAGTGCAGGAAACATCGGGTGGCGGCCAGGAAGTCGAAGGCCGCTTCGGCATCGCCGCGGGCCGATTGGAAGACGCCACCGCGCTGGCGGGGCCACTCCTTGGTCTCCTTGAGGTGGAAGAGCAGGGCGAACCAGACGGCCAAGCTGAAGTCGCGCAGGCCACCGGGACAGTCCTTCAGGTTGGGCTCCAGGTGAAAGATGGTATTGCCGAACTTGGCATGGCGGGCGCGGGCGATCTCGCCCAGCTTCTGGGTGATGGTGTTCCACTCGCTCAGCACCAGGCCGGGCAGCACCGTCTGGTGCAACTGCTGGTAGAGGGGGAACTGGCCGGCCAGAAAGCGGCGGTCGAGGGTGGCCAGGGTGAACTCGAGATTGTCGGGGTCGAAGCGCCCGGCTTCCTTGAGGGTGCGCGAGCAGGGACTGGCGCGCAGGCCGATGTCCCACATGCCCTGAATCATCGTCCGCACCGGCTCCTTGGCGGCCACCTCGGTCTTCTCGTCGGCAAAGGCGAAGAGCACATCGATGTCGGAGTAGGGGAAGAGATCCTTGCGGCCGTATCCGCCCAGCGCCAGCAGCGCCACGTTGAGCGCCGGATGGGGGGCAAAGGCGCGCCGCCACATCTCGATGAGGATGCGGTCCACCACCGCCGAACGACGGCGGATGGCAGCCGTGCCATCGCCGGTACGCTCGCAGGTCTGTCGGACCAGCGTCATCTCCCGTGTATACTGCTCCCGAAGATCGTCAACCGCAAATGCGACTGGATTCATCTGCCTCTTTTGTGTGTTCTGTTGTTCGGGTCTCGCCGGGGCAAGAAGGAATTGTTACAAGAATAAGCGATATTCTTGCGAAATGGAGCAGGATTCGGGCGACAGGAAGGCCAGAACCTCCTGAAATCTGATATTAACTGTCGTGCAATAAATTATTTACAGGGAAATCGCCGAATTTTCCGTTGCCCTCGATAGCGCCCACCCTGACCGCAATCCGGAACGTCGGGCAAGATGACCCTAGTATCCCTGTTGATCGGGCCCTCGAATCGTGCCAACCGGCCCCAGTGCGACTGCTTTCCCACCCTAGCCGCCAGAACAACGGCGCGGCTAGGGTGGGGTGCCCATATTTGTCGCAGGCAATGCTGGCCGGATCATTCGTTCGCGGGGAAGGGCAGGAACTTCTCCGCGCAACCGGAGACCGGGCCGTTGGCGGGCTTGCCGGCCAGGGTTGAGTCCTCGCCAGCGGCAATGGACAGGTTGGTGGCAGCGGGGCCCAGGGTCAGGTCGGCGTGGTTGAGGGAGTATTTGTAGCCCACGGGGGCGTCGACGATCTGTACGCCATCGAGCGTGGCGGCGACGCGGTGCTTCTCGTCGTAGCCATTGAAGCTGAACTTGCCGCCGCCGGAGATGCGCACGTTGTGCAGGGTAACCTCGCGCATGGTGGGTGGGGAATTGCCCTTGAGGGTGCCGGCGGCGGAGTAGCCGGTATCCAGCGTGATGGGGTTGGGAGAGTTGCGAATGCAGACATCGTCGTACACTACGTTCCGCGTCAGCCCGCCGCGCGAGCCGTTAGATTTGATGCGGATGCCGTTGTCTGGCCCATCCAGCGAAAGGTCGGTTACCCGGATGGTGTTTACCCCGCCATCGGTCTCGCTGCCGATGGACATGCCATGACCCCAGTAGAAGTGATTGTGGCTGATGGTCATGTTGGTGGCCCCGCCGGGACCGCCCTTGATGGCCACATTGTCGTCGCCGGTGCGGATGAAGCTGTGGGTGATGGTTACATTCCTGGCGCCGTTACCAGGGTCCACGCCGTCGGTGTTGCGCGCCCCGCGCTGGGGGGTGTCGATCTTCAGGCCCCAGACCGTAAAGCCGCTGCCGTGGTCATAGGTGACGTGAAAGTTGGGCGAGTTTTTCAGGGTGATGCGATAGAGGGTGAAGTTGTTGGCATAGTTGGCCACAATCAGGCGGGGAACCTGCTGGCGGCCATCGGCGCGCGCCTGCTCGGCCAGATCCCACCAGGAGACGTTCTTGCCCAGAATCTTCTCTCCACCGCGTCCGTCAATGACGCCATCGCCCATGACGGCGGCATCGAAGACGCGATCCACCGTAATCAGCGGGCGGCAGCCGTGGTCGCTGGCGCTGACCGTGCCGCACTGCGGAGGCTCGTCAAAGCGGGTGGTATGGCCCCGGTGCTCATTGTTGGGCGAATGGACAGGGCTCTTATCGAGTCCGAAATCCTGGTAAAGAGAGGCGTCGCGGGAGGCGTAGAGAGTCACTCCCCGGTCCACGATCAGCGCCACTCCGCCCTTCAGGATCAGCGGCCCGCTCAGAAAGGCGTTAGCCGCGCCGCGAGCCTGGAGCAAGACGCCCTGCCCTTTGCCGCAGTGGTCGATAGCCTTCTGGATGCGATTGGTGTCGAGTTTCTTCTCGTCGGCTTCGGCCAGGGAGCGGCCGGAGGAGGTCAGTTGCGCTGGGAGGGTGGCGCAGACCGGGGGAATCGCCGGCTCGGAGACGGTGCGGGTGTCTTGCGCTGCGAGCAGCGCACCAAAGCTGAGCGGCAGCAGTGCAAAAAAGGCGATTGCAGGCTTCATGCAGATACTCCTTGAATGCCCCAGGCTGGAGAGAGGTCAGACCAGCGGGCAGTAGAAGTGTACCAAGCAGGGGTTAAGACTGGGTGAAGCACCTGCGGTGCGGCGGCCGCCTTCGGCTGGTCGCCGCCAGAAAAAAGGCGCGGGAGCCGGCTTGCTTCGCTGGTTATGGAAGGTATCTACCTAAAGGCCGAGGAGGTTCTGCTGCTTCGGTGCAGTGCGCTGGCGCGCCGCCCGCTGCCTGTGAATGGCCGCAACCAAGCCCGGAATGGTCACCAGGAAGGGAAGCATCGTGATGAAAATGCGGAAGATCGGCACGGGAACGCCGCGGATCTTCACCACCATGAAGTGCGCCAGCATCTCTGGATGAGTCATAACCAGGTAGTAGAGATAGGCCAGAAGGAAAGCGACGAGCGGGAAAGCCGCGCTGGCCAGCAGCAAACCTCCCGTCAGAGAGAAAATCATCCTCTTGCGGTCTTCCGACAATACGGAGCGCGTCTCCTCACCGTTTCCCATGCGGCCAGTCTGGCACAGCGAATTGTCGCGGTCAATTGTCTCTTTTGAAATTCACTCGGAAATCATCCCGAGGGTCTTCATCCACCTCTCGACCAACTCCGGCCAACGGGTTGCCGGAAACTTGGTGCGCCGCAGTCCGAATGCATGACCGCCCTGTGCGTACAAATGCATTTCTATGGGAACGCCGGCATCTTTCAGCGCAATGTAATAAACCAGCGAGTGGTTGATGTTGTCCACGGGGTCGTCTTCGTCTTGCAGCAAAAAGGTAGGCGGCGTCTGGTGGTTGATATTTGTGCGAATATCCGGATTCAGCTCAAACTTTTTGTCGTCAATCCACAGATGGCCGGGATAAAGAGCTAGGGCAAAATCCGGGCGGCAGCTCTCCAAATCGGCGGCATCGACAGTCGGGTACAAACGCTGTTCGAAGTGTGTGCTGATCGCCGCCGCCAGATGCCCGCCCGCCGAGAACCCCAGCACCCCGATCTTGTGCGGATCGATATGCCACTCCGTTGCATGAAAGCGCACCAGCCCTACCGTCCTCTGCGCATCTTCCAGCGCCAGCGGAGATTTTGGATAGATATGGCACTTGCATTGCTCATTCCAGTGCGGTCCCGTCCACGGTACGCGGTACTTCAGCAGTACGCAGGTGATTCCCCTGGAGGTGAGCCATTCGCAGACCTCTGTGCCTTCCAGGTCGATGGCCAGAATCTCGTAACCTCCGCCGGGAAAGACCACCACCGCGGCGCCGGTATTCTTGCCAGTCGGCGAATAGACCGTCATGGTAGGCTGCGAGACGTTGCTGATCGAGGTCCATGGTAGGCCGGCTACCAGCGATTCTTTCCCCGTGGTCTCAACCGACTCTGGCGCTGCTGGAGGCTGTGCATCCGGCGCCGCTGCCGGCCAGATCGGGATTTGGGTATGTCCCGCCGTTGGCTGCCAGACAGGAGATTGCGCGCTGAAAGCAGCGCCGGTTAACGCTAGCCAGAGCACACAAAGGGAGGGGTTCAGCATGATCTCTCCATCGTATCCATGGGCTGCTGGCGGGGGAATTGGCAAAGCGGTGACATCTTGCCGCAAACCGGCATAATGTGCGCGACGGGGCTCAGTAATCTGGCGAGCCGAAACAAAACAACGCCCTGACCAGGGGCCAGGGCGTTGGATAGCTTGTGGAGTGCAGCTTACAGAGCGGTTTCGCCGCGTTCGTCGTTGCGGATGCGGATGGCGTCGGCCACCGGGCTGATGAAGATCTTGCCGTCGCCGATGCGGCCGGTGCGGGCAGCGCCGATGATGGCCTGGATGGTCTTTTCCTTCATGTCGTCGTTGACCACCAGTTCGATCTTGACTTTGGGCAAAAGGTCGACGGTGTATTCGCGACCGCGGTAGAACTCGGTGTGACCCTTTTGGCGGCCATGGCCGCGGGCCTCGAGGATGGTCATGCCTTCGATGCCTGCCTCGAGCAGAGCATCCTTGACCGCATCCAGTTTGGAGGGCTGAAGAATCGCCTCAATCTTGACCATATGCAAAATGCCTCGTTTGACAGCGTAGCAGGCGGGAGCGGCTTTGTGCCCGATCCCGCCGGGATTTTCATGGGGCGGAGAGAAAACCGATCCGATATCGTACTACGAATTCAGGTCGTATCCTTCTTCGCCGTGTTGCGAGAGATCCATGCCTTCGTTCTCGTCGGCGGGGCTCATGCGCAGGCCGATGAGCTTGTCCACCGCAAACAGCAGCACCAGTGTACCCACAAGAGAGATACCCCAGGCAAGGCCGACGCCCGCCAACTGGTTGAGAATCTGGCTCCAGCGGCCGTCGATGGCGCCCGAGGGCAGGGCATTGCCGGCGGCGTCCTTGAAGACCGGGTTGATGACGCTGGCGGCGAACAGGCCGGTTAGAATCGCGCCCAGGGTGCCGCCGGCGCCATGCACGCCGAAGGCGTCCAGGGAGTCGTCGTAACCGAAGAAGCTCTTTACCTTGAAGACCATGAAGGAGCAGAAGAAGCCGGCAATCAGGCCGATGGCGAGCGCCGACATGGGCTGCACAAAGCCCGAGGCGGGGGTGATGGCCACCAGTCCGGCAACCGCGCCGGAGATGGCGCCCAGAGCGGTGGGTTTGCCGTTATGGAACCACTCGAAGATGGTCCATCCCAGGGCCGCGGTGGCGGTGGCGAAGTGGGTATTGATGAAGGCGCTGGTGGCCAAGGGGCCGGCGGACAAGGCGGAGCCGGCATTGAAGCCGAACCAGCCCACCCACAGCAGACAGGCGCCGATGAAGCTCAAGACCAGCGAGTGGGGCGACATCTTGGTGTGTGGGTAGCCGATGCGCTTGCCCAGATAAAGCGCTGTTACCAGCGCCGAGACGCCCGAGGTGATGTGCACCACCGTACCGCCGGCGAAGTCCAGCGAGGGCACGCCGGCGTGGGGGTTGGCGGAGTTCAGGAAACCGCCCACGCCCCACACCATGTGCGCCATGGGGCTATAGACAATCAGCGACCACAGGGAGAGAAACAGCGCCATAGCGCTGAATTTCATTCTTTCCGCAAAGGCGCCGCAGATCAGGGCCGGGGTGATGATGGCAAACATCAACTGATAGATCATGTAGGTCTGCTCGGGGACGGTCTGCACGTAGAAATTCGTCGGGTCGGCGACGTTGCTGACGCCCCTCAGAAACAGGTGCTCGAAGCCGCCGATGAAGGCGTTGCCGTGTCCGAAGGCCAGCGAGTAGCCGCAGATGGCCCACAGGATGGTCACCAGGCACATCATGGCGAAGCTCTGCATCATGGTGCCGAGGATGTTCTTCTTGCGTACCAGGCCGCCGTAGAAGAGGGCCAGTCCGGGGCCGGTCATGAGCAGCACCAGCGCCGAGGAGGTCAGCATCCAGGCGTTGTCGCCCGAGGTCTGAGCGGTGGCATTGGCTGCCTGGGCGGTCTTGACGGCCTGTTCCAGGGCGGCAATGCGGGCCTGGGTAGCGGCTTCGGGGGTTGCCGCCTGGCCCAGTGCCAGCAGGGGTGCAGCGGCGGACGCAGCCAGAAGGGCAATGAGGACGAGCAACTTGCTTGCGCGACGACACATAAAATTTCACTCCCAAGGGCAGGGATGGGAACCCATCCGCTGCGAGATGGCGGTATTCCGGCCGCTTATCCGGATGAGATGCGAAGAAATGCACCGGGAGTCTGTCGAAGAGCAGGCTGCCGCCGCAGTGAAACTGTCGAGGAGAACGGCGGGCGAGGCTTTCGCCGCCCGCCGAAAAGGCAATCTAGCCTTCACTTTTACAAAATATCCATAAGGAAAAGATAAAACTCTCTGGCGAAATTAGCGGGGCTGGGGTATAGAGGATTCCCGGCTCCCGGCAAGGGCTCGATGAAGATATGAAGTTATCGCCGCACTAGGGCCGAAGTGGGTCGAGGTCTCCCACCCTTGCGCCAAGAAGAACGAAAAGCAGGTTCTCCGGCTCCGCTCAGAAAGACAGCAAGGGTAGGGCAGGGGATTACAGTGCCGCGTCGCCACGCTCGTCGTTGCGGATGCGGATGGCCTCGTCGACGCGGCTGATGAAGATTTTGCCGTCGCCGATGTGGCCGGTGCGGGCCGCACCCAGGATGGCGTGCAGCACCTTGTCCTTCATCTCGTCGTGGATGAAGATCTCCAATTTGCTCTTGGGCAGCAGGTCGATGGTGTACTCGCGGCCGCGGTAGAACTCGGTGTGTCCCTTCTGGCGGCCGTGTCCGCGGGCTTCGAGAATGGTGATTCCCTCGATGCCGGCCTCCAGCAGGGCGTCCTTGACGGCGTCCAGCTTAGCCGGTTGGATAATCGCTTCGATCTTGAGCATGGTGGTTCCTCGCTTGCGAACTCGTCTTGTGTGTCGTTGGGTATTGCGGCAGCCCACCCTCGCCGTAAAAGGAGCACAAAGCAGATCCTTCGACTCGCTGCGCTCGCCCAGGTTGACGGGCGAGGGTGGGGCACGCGAAGATCCGAATCCAACTGCGATCCGAATCGAATGACGGCCAGATCAGCCGTTGAGGTCGTAGCCTTCCTCGCCGTGCTGGCTGAGATCCAGGCCGGTGTCTTCATCGGCGGCGGAGAGGCGCAGGCCCAGGGTCTTGTCGATCAAAAACAGCAGCGCCAGGGTGCCGACGATGGAGAGTCCCCAGCCAATGCCCATGCCGACGGCCTGGTTGAGCAACTGATGGCCGTTGCCTTCGATGGCGCCGGTGGCGTAGGGATGGCCGGCGGCATCCTTGCCGAAGACGGAGTTGATGGCTCCGGAGGCCAGCAGTCCGGTGAGCAGCGCGCCCATGGTGCCGCCCACGCCATGCACGCCAAAGGCGTCCAGCGAGTCGTCGTAACCGAAGAACTTCTTCACCCGGAAGACCATGAAGGGGCAGACGACGCCGGCAATCAGGCCGATCAGCAGTGCTGCCATGGGCTGCACAAAGCCCGAGGCCTGGGTGATGGTGGCCAATCCCGCTACCGCACCGGAGATGGCGCCCAGAGCGGTGGGCTTGCCGTTGTTGATCCACTCGGCGATGACCCAGCCGATGGCCCCGGCAGCGGCGGCGAACTGGGTGTTGATAAAGGCCGAGGTGGCCAGCGGACCGGCAGACAAAGCCGAGCCGGCATTGAAGCCGAACCATCCAAACCACAACAGACCGGCGCCGATGAAACTCAGCGTCAGCGAGTGGGGCGGCATATCGACCTCAGGATAGCCCTTGCGCTTGCCCAGATAAATGGCGCAGACCAGGGCGGCGACGCCGGAGGTAATGTGCACCACCGTGCCGCCGGCAAAGTCCATCACCGGCCAGCGTCCGCCATTGACATTGAGAATGCCGCCCACGCCCCACACCATGTGCGCCATGGGGCAGTACACCAGCAGCGACCAAAGGGTGAGGAAGACGGCCATGGAACTGAACTTGACCCGCTCGGCGAAGGCCCCGGTGATCAGCGCCGGCGTAATGATGGCGAACATCAACTGATAGACCATGAAGGTCTGTTCGGGGATGGTGCCGCCGTAGTCGGGGTTGGGGTTGAGCGAGACGCCGCGCAGAAAGACATGCTCGAAGCCGCCCACAATGCCGTTGCCGTGGCCGAAGGCCAGGGAGTAGCCAACCACGGCCCACAGCACGGTGATCAGACCCATCATGGCAAAGCTCTCCATCATGGTGCCGAGAATGTTCTTGCGCCGCACCAGGCCGCCGTAGAAAAGGGTCAGGCCGGGGGCGGTCATGAGCAGAACAAGGGCGGCGCAGATCAGCATCCAGGCGTTGTCGCCCGAGGTTTGGGCGTCACGGATGGCCTGTTTGAGGGTTTCATATTGGGCTTGGGTGATGGGGGCGGCGGCGGGAGACTGGGCCAGAGCCAAGGCCGGAAGCCCCAGCACCGCGGACGCAAAGAGCAGCTTGATTGCACGACACGACATGTGTTTTCACTCCGGACGAAGAGGGTCGAATGGATAAAAGTAGGACAGCAGGCCGGCTCGGCGTGCTTCCATGGCCGCGAAGACAGCCACGGAAAGCGATTTTTTCCGGCCTCACCTTTATATGAAATTCATAAAGGTTTGAAAAGGAAATTATAAAGACAGGCATATTTCGGGCGGAAACCGGGACCTGCGCAGCGCTTCCCCCGCCTACTGGTGCAAGATAGACAGGATGAGCACAGAAACTTCCATTTGGTTTTCCCAGGCCCCCCGGGTGCTGCGAGAGGCGGTTTTCACGGTGCTGTTCTTCTCGTCTTTGGGGTGCCTGGCCGCCACGCCCAAAAGCTGCCGCAAGGTGGAGTTGAGCGGGGAGGTGCAGGCCGGGCAGGAGTGGAGAGCCGCCTTCGGTCAGGGATGGATCTTTCGGGTGCTGCCGATTCAACCCGCCAAAGGGTCCTCTGGGCAGAGTTATAGCGGCTGGGATCTGGTTGTGGACCGCGAGCAGCCGGTTGGCTTTCCAGATGCGCTACTGCTGGCCACGCCACCCTACGACTCGATCAACGAGCGTGAAGTGGGGACGACCTTCGCCCTGCGCGCCCAGGACGCTTTGGGCTGGAATCCCCGCAGCTTTCGCTTCCTGACCTCTGCCGAAGCTCTCTCCGAGGGGCAGAAGCTCTTTTGGATGTTGCATCAGGGGCGGCGTGGGGCGGGGACGGGAGCGCTCGATACGGCCCAGGTGCAGTCCCTGCGACGGTTGATGACGCTGAGCAGAAAGGCCGCTGCCGGGCAGTTCCGCATCCTGGATGCGCACCTGGTGCCGGGTTTGGGCGACGCCGCGCCCTATGCGCAGAACTGGGCGCTGGCGGCGGCGCATACGCCGCACACCTTCGAGCCCGCCGCCAACGGCCAGACGGCCCCGCTGGGAGAATGGCGCTGGATGCGCTTCTCCATTACTTTATGGTTGCCGGAGGGCTGGAAGACTCCGAAGAGCCTGCCCGCCGAGCGGGCCGACTGCGTGGAGTGAAGCGAGGGAACGGGGAACCTCGTTCCCTTGTTCCCTCGTTCCCTGTTTCTGACATATAGTAGAGCCATGGCAGTCACGGCAGAGCGGGATCGGTACCTGTTTGGAGCCCTGGAGAGCAGCGCGCAGAACCGCGTCAAGCTCCAGGAAGCGAACTACGGCTTTGAAGCGCCGGAGGGAGTGCTGTTAACTTCTCTGGATTACGCAGTGAACTGGATACGCAAGAACTCCATCTGGCCGATGACCTTCGGGCTGGCCTGTTGCGCCATCGAGATGATGTCCATGGGCGCTTCGCGCTACGACGTGGCGCGCTTTGGCGCCGAGGTCTTCCGGCCTTCGCCGCGGCAATCCGATCTGATGGTGATCGCCGGACGGGTGACGCACAAGATGGCCCCGGTGATTCGCCGCCTCTACGACCAGATGCCGGAGCCCAAATGGGTGATCTCCATGGGCGCCTGCGCCACCTCGGGCGGGGTTTTCAATAACTATGCGCTGGTGCAGGGCGTGAATCAGGTGGTTCCCGTGGATGTCTATGTTCCCGGCTGTCCGCCGCGTCCCGAGCAGCTTATTTATGCCATCACCCTGCTACAGGAGAAGATTCAGCGCGAGCCGCGCAGCCTGGTCAAGACACTCAACCTGGGATAATCCCTAAAGCGGCAGTAGGCCCGTGGGTTGAATGTAGAACTCCAGATTAAGTATATATTCACCAACGATTTGTCGTCCTGCACGATGGGCAGGGTCGGTGTTTCCGGCTGCACCAAAGGGAAACGCGAGAAAGCCCGGATCCTGCGCTGCATTCATAATGACAAGTATAAGTAAATGTTGAAGTTACTTGATAAAGCAGCGTTTCGAACCGGGAATCGGATGCCGGATTCAGGATAACTCCGCCGTGGATGGGGGAGTTGCCCGTCCCGGCCGGGCACCGCGGTGTGCCGGAAGAACACACGCAGTCCACCGTTGTTGAAAATAACACGTAACTAGCTTGGCAACCGCAGCCTTAATGCGGCTGACATTCCCTCTCCGCCCGGTTCCCCCGATGCTACGGTTGAAAGTGCTATCGGGTATGAGTGCGGCCATGGCAAGAGTGGAGCCGCGCCGGGGCGGATCTGTGTCTGGGATGGTTTCTTCCCTGGATGCGGATTCGGGCGTTCGATTGCGGAGGAGACACACATGTATGTTCATGAAATGAAATCCATTTGCCGGGTTCTGGCGGTGGCCGCTGTGGCCCTGTTGCCGGTGGCCCTGATGGCTCAGGATTCGACCCGTCCGGCGGCCAAGGCGAGCACCGATAATTCCGCTTCCAAGTGGGATATCTTTGTGGGTTACAGCTATCTGGCGCCGAATGCCAAGATCACCGGTACGCAGACGGGCGCCCCTGGCAGCACCTATGGCCAGATTAACTTCGGCGGGATCATGAGCGTCACCCGCTTCTTCAACAAGAATCTGGGCGTGCAGATCGAGGGCGACGAGCACATTCAGTCGGAAGATTACCCGGCCGGCAGCAATAATTCCATCTTCAATTCCAACGACGATTTTGCCGGTGGATCGGCGGGCTTGATCTATCGCATCCCCAAGGGCAATTTCACCCCGTTTGTCCATGCCTTGTTTGGCATGGAGCAGGTGGGCAGCATCTATCGCCTGGACACCTGGGGCGCGGTAGGGACGGCGGGCGGGGGCCTGGACTTCAACACCCCGCTCTTCAATCACCGTCTGGCCATTCGCCTCTTTCAGGCCGATTATCAGTACATCAACGCCGATTCCACCTCTATCAACGCCATGCGCGTGAGCACCGGCGCGGTGTACCACATCGGCAACATCGCTCCGCCTCCGCCGCTGACGGCGGCCTGCTCGGCCAGCACCGCTTCGGTCTTTCCGGGCGAGCCGATCGCCATGGGCGCTGCGGTGGGCCAGTTGAATCCCAAGCTCAGTGTGGTTTATAGCTGGACCGGCCCGGGGGTTACCGGCCGGGGCGTCACTGCCGCGGTGGATACTTCCGCCCTGGCTCCCGGCACCTATACGGCAACGGCGACCGTCAAGCAGGGCAAGGCGGGCAAGGAAGGTCTCAAGCCGGGCGACACCGCCCAGTGCTCGAACACCTTTACCGTCAAGGCCTTCGAGCCGCCCACCATCAGTTGTTCGGCGCTGCCCAGCACCATCAAGCCGGGCGAGCTGGCGAACATCAAGGCGACTGGATTGAGCCCGCAGAGCCGGCCGCTGAAGTACAGCTTTACCACCTCGGCTGGCAGCGTGAACGGCATGGGCGCCGAGGCTACCTTCAATTCCAATGGCGCTCCTACCGGAGCGGTGGGTATTCTGTGCAGCGTCAGCGACGACAAGGGGCAGATGGCGACGGCCAACACTACTGTCACCATTGTGGCGCCCTACATTCCTCCGGCGCCGCACACCCAGGCGCTGTGCTCGGTCTCCTTCGCCAAGGACAAGAAGCGCCCCACCCGCGTGGATAACGAAGCCAAGGCCTGTCTGGACGATGTCACCCTGAGCCTGCAGAAGTCGCCCGACGCCAAGGCCGTGGTGGTGGGCGAGTCGACCGCCGACGAGAAGGCGCAGCAAGCCCGCGCGGAGCGGCTTGAAGCCAGAAAGATTCATCCCCAGCCGGTCCCGGACCCCGCCGCAGCGCGGGCCGTCAACACCAAGGAGTATCTGGTGCTGGAAAAGGGCATCGATGCTTCCCGGGTCACCGTAGCCACCAGTGCCGCCGATGGCCAGAAGGTGGAAGATTACCTGGTGCCTGCCGGGGCCAGCTTCTCCGCCGACGTACAGGGCGCCTCCGCGATCAACGAGACAGCCGTCCGGCCCCAGGCGCGCAAGCCCCTGGCGGCCAAAAAACACGCTAAAAAGGCCGTCAAGAAGGCCGCAGAATAACTTGGCCCGGGGCGGCGCTCCGGCGCGGCCCCGCAAAAAAGTGAAATCTGGCCGTTTTAAAAGGCCGTCCAGACCCTGGACGGCCTTTTTCTGTACCGAAAAGACCATATGCTCAAACTGACTTATGATACTTTGGATAGTGCTACGGAGGGGAGAGCACCGCGCCCCGCTACTGATGCGGAGGTGCGCCGATGCGAGCCGGTCGCTGGGCTCGACAATACCCCTTTCATAGGATGATTCAGCTTGATTGCGGAGGAGAAACGCATGTACTCACGTGTTATGAAATCTGTGAGCCGGGTTCTTGCCTTGGCGTGTGTGGCGATGTTGCCGGTCGCCCTGGTGGCCCAGGATTCGGCCAAGCCGGCAGTGAAGGCCGCTGCGGCCGATTCCGCGTCCAAATGGGACATCTTCGCGGGCTATAGCTATCTGGCGCCGCGGGGAACCGTGCAGGTTCTGCAAACGGACGGTGCGACCGTTCTGCCCGTCAAATACAGTGCCGCCAATTCCGGCATGATTTTGAGCGGAGCTTACTTCTTCAACAAGTACTACGGTGCGCAGGTGGAAGGCGCCAGCCACGGACAATGGACCAATAACGCCGGCAGCAATGACGGCTTCGCCTTGGTCAGCGGCGGTCTGATTGCCCGTTATCCTACCGAGGAGATCACACCGTTTGTCCATGCCCTGGTGGGCGGCGCGGATGTGGATGGCCCGCAGCACGAGCCCATGACCTGGGGGATTGGGTTTACCGTGGGCGGCGGTATGGATTACTCCACGCCCCTGCTCAACCATCGCCTGGCGGTTCGCCTCTTCCAGGTTGACTACGTGTACAACCACGTGGATTTTGGCCCCGGTGTGTGGCGCGGTCGCGCCAATATCGACTCGGTGCAGTTGAGCACCGGTCTGGTCTATCACATCGGCTCGATTGCGCCGCCTCCGCCGGTGACCCTGTCCTGCGCCAGCAGCGTAACTTCGATCTTCCCCGGCGAACCGGTCACTGTCAATGCCACGGCCGGCGCGCTGGATCCCAAATTGAACGCCATCTATAGCTGGAGCGGCGCGGGCGTAACCGGCAAGGGCGCCACCGCCAGCGTAGACACCGCGGCCCTGGCTCCCGGCAGCTACACCGTCAAGGCCTCGGTCAAGGAAGGCAAGGCGGGCAAGGAAGGCCTCAAGCCCGGTCAGAGCGCCGAGTGCTCGGCCAACTTCACCGTCAAGGCCTTCGAGCCGCCCACCATAAGCTGCGCGGCGATTCCCAGCACCATCAAGCCGGGCGAGACCGCGGCCATCAAGGCTACGGCGATGAGCCCGCAGAACCGTCCTCTGACTTACAGCTACTCGGTCTCGGCCGGTACGGTGAGCGGCAGCGGTTCCGAAGCCACCTTCAACTCCACCGGAGCGCCCACCGGCGCCGCGGATGTCACCTGCAAGGTCAGCGACGACAAGGGCCAGATGGCGACCGCCAGCACCACGGTCACCATTGTGGCTCCTTACATCCCGCCGGCGCCGCACACCCAGGCTCTTTGCTCCGTCTCGTTCGACAAGGACATGAAGCGCCCCAGCCGTGTAGACAACGAAGCCAAGGCCTGCCTGGACGATGTGGCCCTGAGCCTGCAGAAGTCTCCCGACGCCAAGGCTGTCATCGTTGGCGAGTCCACTGCCGACGAGAAGGCCAAGCAAGCCAAGGCCGAGAAGATCGAAGCCAAGAAGAAGCACCCCAAGCCGGTTGAGGATCTCGCCGCTGCCCGCGCCGTCAACACCAAAGAATATCTGGTGACGGAAAAGGGCATCGACGCCTCGCGGGTTTCGGTGGCCACCAGCGCCGCCGATGGTCGGAAGGTGGAAGATTACCTGGTGCCCTCTGGCGCTACCTTCGCTGACGACGTGCAGGGAACCACCGCCGTCAACGAGACCGTTGTCAAGCCCGTAGTTCGCAAGCCCCTGGCCGAGAAGAAGCACGCCAAGAAGGCCGCGGCCAGCAAGTAAGCCCCGCGCGGCTGCGTGTTGCAACCCAGCCGTGGCAAACTAAGATGTGCCTTTTGGAACCGTCAGAGGCTGACCGGCACGCCGGTCGGCCTCTTTCGTTTTCGGCTCAACTCAGGGTGGAAAGATCTTCCCGCCCCATTTCGACCGGGTGCCCCACCCTCTCCGCGTCTTTGTTTTTGCGGCTAGGGTGGGAGACCACAAATCCCAACACCGCCTCGTTCATCGCGGGCCGGATCGATCGCGAACACCTTTTCCGGGAGTCTTTCCTTGCGCACGATTTCTTTGCGGAGTCGCCTAGTTGGCCAGCGCCGGCTGCTCCACGCCCTGTTTCTCTTGGCTTCTCTTTTCTTCTCCGCCGCTCTTCTGCCCGCGCAGCCTGTCTGGACCCCCACCGGTCCGGATGGCGGCGACGCCCGCGCCTTTGCCGCGGTTCCCGGAGAGCCCCGCCATCTCTATCTGGGAACCACCAACAGTTGGGTCTATGAGTCGCTGGATGCGGGCGCCTCGTGGCATCGGCTGGCCCGGCTGGATGGCGCCGACAACCTCATTTTGGACGACATCGTGGTCGATGCCGCGCATCCGAGGACGGTTTTTGTGGCCGCCTGGCGGCTGGACCGCCCCGACGGCGGTCTGTGGGTAAGCCATGACGGTGGCCAGAACTGGACCGAGAACCAGGGGCTGCATGGACAGTCGATTCGCTCCCTGGCGCAGGCTCCCTCAGACGCTAGTATCCTCTTTGCCGGTACCCTGGACGGGGTCTATCGCAGCCGCGACGGCGGCGTTACCTGGTCGCCGATCAGCCCGGCGGGCAGCAAGGAGATTCACGAGGTGGAGTCGCTGGCCGTCGATCCCACCGACCCGCAGATCGTCTACGCCGGCACCTGGCACCTGCCTTGGAAGACCAGCGATGGCGGCCAGACGTGGCACAACATCAAGCAAGGCGTCATCGACGACTCCGATGTCTTCTCCATCGTCATCGATCCCTCGCATCCCACCACGGTTTACGCCAGCGCGTGCAGTGGCATCTACAAGAGCCTCAACGGCGGCGAACTCTTCAAGAAGATTCAGGGGATTCCCTCGACCGCCCGCCGTACCCGCGTGCTGATGCAGGATCCGGCCCACCCGGGGACGGTTTATGCCGGGACCACCGAGGGTTTATACAAGACTGAGGACAGCGGCAAGAGTTTCAAGGCCCTGACCGGGCCGGAGATCATTGTCAACGACATCTTCGTCGATCCTGCGGATTCAAAGCATGTTCTACTGGCCACCGACCGCGGCGGAGTGCTGACCAGCCAGGACGGCGGGGCCAGTTTCTCCCCCTCCAACCAGGGCTTCTCCGCGCGCAAGGTCGAGGCGCTGCTGGTGGATCGCGGCAACCCTGCGCGACTGCTGGCCGGGGTGGTCAACGACAAGAGCTTCGGCGGCGCTTTTCTCTCCAGCGACAGCGGTGCGCACTGGGCGCAGTTGGCCGCCGGTCTTGACGATCGCGACGTTTTTGCCCTGGCCCAGGCGGCCGACGGAACCATTGTGGCGGGAACCGATCACGGCATCCTGGCGTTGAGGGAGGGAACTGCGGACGCCCCGGCGCTCCATTGGGAGCCGCGCAACATCATCGCCAATACCCACATGAAGGCCACCACCGAAACCGTTCGCGGCATGAAGATCAACACCGAGAAGCAGGTCAAGGACACGGTGCGGGAACTCGACGGCCGGGTTGCGGCCCTGGATCTCTCCGGCGATGTCTGGCTGGCCGCGACGTCTTACGGTCTTTTGACCAGCGCCGACAAGGGCGCCAGTTGGCAGGGCGGCCCGGTGATGGACGGCACCGGCTACCTTTCGGTGGCGGTGCGGGGTGCGGTGCTGGTAGCCGCGCGCAGCGACGGTCTGGCGGTCTCTCGCGATGCCGGGCAGACCTGGCTGCCGATGAACGTCCCTACCGCATTGACGCGCATCCACCGCATTGCCTTTTGCCCCGACGGCGCGCTCTGGCTGGGGGCTCGCGAGGGCGTGTATTTCACCCGTGACCTGGGCAAGAGCTGGATGTGGGTGCACCGGTTGCCCTTCGGGGACATCGACGACCTGTTCTACGATGCTCGGTTGGACAAGGTGCTAGTCAGTTCTCGCGGCAGCGACGAGGTCTACGCCATCGATCCCAAAACCCTGGAGTGGAGCTATCACAAGGCCGGTTTCCGCATCTCGCTGATCCGCGCCGCAGGGGACCGACTGCTGGCCGCCTCGCTCTTCGACGGCGTGGTTTTCGAGCCCGCCAAACCATGATGCGGGAGCCAGATTCGCTTTCTACCCCGGCCCCGACAGCGAGGGACCGGGGGCACCCTCATCTTGAAGGAATGTGCACCATCATCTCGATAGGATTTGCGGCATGAGATCGGAGCCATTCGCTATTTCTTGCCGCCAAAGTAGAAACCCGGGATGAGAGTCGTGATAGGCGGCAGGATGGTCTTGACCAGATCGTAGACATTCGCCCCATCTTTCGAGCCTGGATGTTCGAGATAAATAGTTACAGCGGAAATACATAAGAGCATAATCATGGCCAGAATCCATTTTGCGAAACCAAATGATTTTGCGGGCAATCCGTTTCAATACTTCGTTGGAATCGTCGGGAATCTCAACCGCGAATGTCGGCATGATGCACGCCTGCGCTAAAGAATGGCACAAATCCAAAGCGAGAGCTTTCCGAACTCTGAATTCCGGCCAGGAAATGAATCCCGGGCAGGGTTTTCGGTATCATCGGGATATGCAGACTCGCGCCGACGCTTCCCCGCTCCCTTTCCGCACCCATGACCCCCGTCTCGAGCCGATTGCCGAAAAGGTGCTGGCAGGCGAGCGGCTGCACAGCGACGACGGCATGGCGCTGTACGCCTCGACCGACATTCTGGCGGTTGGCTGGCTGGCCAACCACGTGCGCGAGCGGATGCACGGCGACGTGACCTATTTCAACGTCAATCGCCACATCAATCCCACCAATGTCTGCGTGGCCAACTGCCGGTTGTGCGCTTTCGGGCGCAAGAAGGGCGACCCGCGCGGCTACACCATGGCGCTGGAAGAGGCCTGGGAGTCGGCGGCCTCGGGCTACAGCGAGGCGGTGACTGAATTTCATATTGTTGGCGGCCTGCATCCCGATCTGCCCTTCCAGTATTTTCTCGATCTGGTCAGCGGCCTCAAGCAGCGTTTTCCCAAGGTGCACGTGAAGGCCTTCACCATGGTCGAGGTGGCCTTCTTTGCCCGCCGCGCCAAGTTGACCATCGCCGAGACCTTGCAGAAGATGAAGAACGCGGGCGTCGACTCTATGCCCGGCGGCGGCGCCGAGATCTTCGCCGAGCGGGTGCGCGCGGTCATCTGCGATCACAAGATCGACGGCAACGAGTGGCTCAATACTGCCCGGTTGGCCCACCAGATGGGATTCCGTTCCAATGCCACCATGCTTTACGGACACATCGAGAATGACGAGGACCGCGTGGACCACATGCTCAAGCTGCGTGCCGTGCAGGACGAGACAGGCGGCTTTCAGACCTTCATTCCGCTGGCCTTCCATCCGGAAAACACCGCCCTGGACCACCTGCCCCCGACCAGCGGGTTGAGCGATCTGCGCCAGGTGGCGATTGGCCGCCTGTTGCTGGATAACTTCGCCCACATCAAGGCTTACTGGCAGATGCTCACGCCCAAGATCGCGCAAATCGCGCTGCGCTTCGGGGCCGACGACCTGGATGGCACGGTAGTCGAAGAGAAAATCTACCACGACGCCGGCGCCACCACGCCGCAGGGGATGACGCGCAAGGATCTCTGCCGCCTGATTACCGAGGCCGGCCGCGTGCCGGTGGAGCGCGACACCCTCTACCATGCTGTGACCCGCAGCGCGGACAGCTTCGTCGTCGCGGTTTAGCGTTTTTGGGCTTTTACTGTAGTTTTCCGTGCCCCATCCTTTCCGCGCTTTTCTGTGGTGGGATAGCGATGAAATTACGCTCCACATCGTTTCTGAAAACACTCCATTTCTCCGCTGGCGTGATCAAGGGGCCAAAGCGGTAATCTGCGTGGATCTTGACGCAGGGAAGAATCGGTCCAGAATCAATGCATCAATCGATGCATTGATTGAAAGGGGAACGGGATGAGCCGCAGAATTGACGCACACATTGCCCGGACCCAGTTCGGACAGGTGATGGACCGGGCTGTCGAGCGCAATGAGCGTTTTATTGTGGATCGGCGTGGAGAACCAGCCGTGGTCATTCTCAGCGTTCAGGACTACCTCGAGAACGTGGCGACCGCGCCGGATTGGCTGCGGCAGGCCTGGGCCGGAGCGAAACGGCGTGGCGTAGACAAACTCACCATGGATGAGATCGATGCTGAAATCGGCGCCTATCGCCTGGAGAAGAAGGCCGCAAGCAAATGATTCGCGCGGTGCTGGATACGAACCTGCTTGTGTAGGCGCCGCTCTCTCCCTTCGGCAATGAAGCGTGCATCCTGGAAGCAGTGCGGAGCAAGCAGATTCTGCCTTGTATCTCCGCGGCAATGATTGAAGAATGCACAGAAGTTCTGGCGCGCCCCAAGTTTGGGTTCGAAGCGGATGAGATTCGTGGCTTGATTGAAATGTTGCGGAAGAATGGGCTGCTTTTTGCGCCACCTCTATCGGGTGTTTCGCCAGATCCAAACGACGATGCATTTATCGCCTGTGCCCTTAAGGCCAATGCGGATTTCATCGTGACGGGAAACAAACGTCATTTCCCGTGCGCATCCTGCGGCACTGCTCAAGTGGTCAACGGGCGCGAGTTCTTGGACATGCGAGGTCGAGTCACGCCCGGACCTATGGGACTGTAAAACGAAATCATTCTGCACGATAGGTCCGAACTGCCGAGAGACCGAAGCGCCGGGAAATGGCCTGACCGTCTACTCCAGAAACTCGCGCACGAACGGATCTTGCGAGCGCAGCAACTGGTGCAGTGAGCCATCGAAGATCATCCGTCCCTCGTTCAGCATGAGGAAGGTGGTTTGCGGGTCAGTCTGGCCCTGGGGCAGTGGAACCATGCAGTTCTGGGCGGCGTCGAAGCGGTGGGTGCAGAGAGTGAAGGCGTCTTGCAGGCGGTGCGTCACCAGAATCGAAGGCGTCTTGTAGACGTCGCGCTCCTTGACGATCAATTCAATGATGGTTGTCGAGGTCACTGGGTCGAGGCCGCCGGTGGGGGAATCGTAGAGCAGCAGTTCCGGCTGGCGGATCAGCGCCCGGGCAATGGCCACGCGCCGCCTCATGCCCCCCGAGAGGCTGGAGGGAAAGAGCGCAAAGGTCTCTTCCAGTTCGACAAAGCGCAGCGCCTTGCGAACCCGGCGGTCGATAATCTCGTCGGGCACGCGCTCCTGAATCAGTTGGTAGGCCACGTTGTCGCGCACGCTGAGCGAGTCGAAGAGCGCACCCTCCTGAAAGACCATGCCGGTGCGGGTGCGCAGGGGCAAGAGCCATTCCTCGGGGGTGCGGGCGATCTCGTGTCCGAAGAGCTGGATACTGCCCTGATCGGGGCGCAGCAGGCCGTTAACCAGCTTGAGCAGCACACTTTTACCCACCCCCGCCGGACCGAGCAGGACGCGGGTCTCGCCGGGCGCTACCGAAAAGCTGATCTCGTCCAGGACGGGAGGGCCATCGAAGGCGATGGAGACGCCGCTGAAGGCCACCACCGGAGCGGTGGAGGCGGCCGGCGCGGACTGGGGGGCAGAGTGGTCCGTCGCGTTTTCCATAGTCAGGCGAAGAGGGCCAGCATGAGCCGGGTGAGCAGGAAGTCCACAAAAATGATGAGCACCGAAGAGGTGACCACGGCCTGAATGGTGGAGCGGCCCACGCCTTGCGTGCCGCCGCTGGTTCTCATGCCATAGAAGCAGCCGATGGAGGCGATGATATAGCCGAAGAAGATTGGCTTGACCAGCCCCTGCACAATGTCTGGGAAGCGCAGCGACTCCCAGGCCATGGAGAAGTATTGCGTGCCGTTCTGGTGGTTCAGGAAGACTTGCACGGCGCCGCCGCCCAGGATGCCGAAAGCATCGGCCACAATGGTCAGGAAGAAGAGCATGGCAATGCAGGCGTAGATGCGGGGGGTGACCAGTTTGCGCATGGGATCCACGCCCAGGGCGCGCATGGCATCGATCTGTTCGGTGACCACCATGGAGCCCAGTTCGCTGGCCATCGACGAGGCGTTGCGCCCGGAGACCATCACCCCGGTGAGCACCGCTCCCAACTCGCGGATCATGGTCAGGCTGACGAAGCGGCCGGTCATGGCGATGGCGCCAAATTGAGCCAGGGTGGCCGCCGATTGCAGCGCCAGCACGCCGCCGGTAAAGAAGCCGGAGAGCAGGACGATGGAGGCCGAACCGACGCCAATGATGTCGGATTGCTGCAAAAAATCCGTCCAGTAGAGAGGGGGACGAAAGAGATTGCCCATCGCCCGCCAGGCGAAGAGGGAGTAATCCTGCACGGTGAGGACCAGTTGCTTGGCGGTGTTTTCGGGGCTCTTGATCGCCATCGTCGGGGTCATCCGCGCCGCATCCGGGCGCCCTTCTCTTCAGGACAGAATAGCGCATGAGACCGGCTGGCCGGCCCCCCGGATACACTGGCAGAGAAAGCGAGCGTGGCGTGACTCCAGAGACAATTGACAGGCTGGACGAATTCTTTGCCGACTTTGCCGGCGGCCGCCCGCATTTGCTGCTGGATTACGACGGCACCCTGGCTGCTTTCCGGGTAGACCGCTTTCAGTCCCAGCCCTGGGCTGGCGTAAACAAGCTGTTGCATCTGATTCAGCGCCAGGGGCAGACCCGCCTGGCCATCATTACCGGCCGTCCGGCTCAGGAAATTGCTCCCATGCTAGGCCTGGATCCACCGCTGGAAGTCTGGGGCCTGCACGGCGCCGAACGCCTCTACCCCGACGGCCGCTGCGAACTGGAATTGCCCCCGCCCGCTACCCAAGCCAAACTGGAAGAACTGCGCCAATTCCTGCGCCAAGACAGCCTGGGCGGACTCTTCGAAGACAAGGCCAACGGCGCGGTGATGCACTGGCGGGGCCACTCGCGTCAGAAGGCCGCCGCTATCGAGCGCCGGGCGCGGGAACTCTTCGAGCCGTTGGCCCGCCTGGAAGGCCTGGCGCTGCTGGACTTCGAGTCCGGCGTGGAACTGCGCGCCGGGCGCAACAAGGGCGGCGCGGTCGAGGCCATCCTGACAGAGACCGGCAACGGAGGTCCAGTCGCCTACCTGGGCGACGACCTCAGCGACGAAGCTGCCTTCCGCGCCGTGCAACGGCAGGGAAAACGTGGCCTCAGCGCCCTGGTCCGCACCCAATGGCGCCAGACCGCTGCCGAAGTCTGGCTGAAGCCTCCGGTCGAATTGCGCAAATTTCTGGAGATGTGGGCCATGGCGGGGAACTGGGAACCAGGGAACAGGGACTAGGGAACAGGGACGCGGTGTTCGCGCACGCCAAATCGGAACCCATGCAGCCACCCGGCGTCGGCGATTATCCTGAAAGGTGGCTACGATTCCCGTTGCACCTCAAAAAGCACCGTTGCGCAAGCATTCCTTCCGTTCTTATCTTCGCTGGTTTGTCCTGGTTGTGGCGGGGCTTTGGACGCTGGCCGCGCTGACCCTGGTGGCGGCCCGGTGGATCGACCCTCCCACCACCGCTTTGCATGTGCAGCGCCGTTTGCAGGCCTTTGTCCATGGCAAGCCGTATAGCGAACGCTACACCTTTGTTCCCCTCGGCCAGATCTCGCCCGACTTTCAGCACGCGGTGGTCGCCGCCGAGGACGCGCGCTTCTACCAGCATCACGGCTTCGACTGGCATGCCATCCAACTGGCTGCCGAAGAAGACATGGAGGGCGGGCGCACCCGCGGCGGCTCGACCATTACCCAGCAACTGGTGAAAAACCTCTTCTTCGGAACCGGCGGTTCCATCTTCCGCAAGGGTGCGGAGTTCACCCTGGTGCCGGTGGCGGAATTGGTTCTCGGCAAGCAGCGCATTCTGGAGATCTATCTCAACGTGGTGGAATGGGGCCCGGGGATTTATGGGGCGGAGGCGGCGTGCCATAACTACGATAAGATCGCGGCCCGGCATATCGGCCGGGAACAGTCGGCACGGCTGGCCGCGATTTTGCCCGCGCCCCTGAAGCGGCGGCCCGAGCGCATGAACAGCTACAGCGCGGTGATCCTGCGGCGGATGCGGCAGATGGGCTGGTAACGGTGCGTCGGGGGCCCGGATTCCGCACTTGGGATGGAGAATCCGGATCGATCCCAGTTCAGGAAATCCGGACCTGAGGCACCCCGATTCTTTGCTTGTCGACCAAGGATGCGACACTGGGAACGAACCAATGCGTGCCCGCCGATGCGCGGGGCCTGGATCGGGGTATGGAGACAAGCGAAAAGCAGTTGTCGCTGCTGCTGGTGGACGACGACATCGAGTTGTGCGCCATGATGAAGGAGTTCTTCGTCGCGGCGGGGCACTCTCTGGACTGCGTGCACAACGGTCGCGAGGGGCTGGCCTGGGCACAGCGCGGCGGCTACGATCTGATGATTCTCGACGTCATGCTGCCAGAGATCGACGGCTTCAGTCTGCTGCAACAGTTGCGCCGCGGCCTGAGTTTGCCGGTCATCATGCTCACCGCGCGGGTGCATCGCGACGACCGCATTCTGGGGCTGAACATGGGTGCCGACGATTACCTCCCTAAGCCCTTTCATCCCGACGAACTGATGGCGCGAATTCAGGCTGTTTTGCGGCGCAGCGCGGCCTTTCCGGCGGCGGAAGAGGCCGCGCTGACGGTGGGCAAGATCCGCCTGGATCGCAACCGCCGCCAAGTGTGGAGTGCCGGTTCGGCGGTGGATTTGACGGCCATGGAGTTCGATCTGCTGGAATTGCTGATGCGCAACCAGGGTACGGTGGTCTCCCGGGAGAAGATCACGGCGCTGTTGTTCGAGCGTGAGGCCACTCCCTACGATCGCTTTCTGGATGTTCACGTCAGCCATTTGCGCACCAAGCTGCGCGGCGGCCGGGGAATGATTCGCGCCATTCGGGGGGTGGGATATGTCTTTACGGGAACGAATTAGGATTTCTCCCCTCAAATCGCTGACTGCCGGGGTGCTGATCGCCATGGCGGCGATTCTGGGAATCTCCTTTCTGGTTTTTCATCTGATCTCCGGGCAGATGGAAAAAACCTATTTCATCCCCGTCTTCGAACGCTTCGACGAGATCGAACTGAACAGCGCCCAACGTGCTCTGCGCAGCGGCGGAAAGGCCGCATTGCAGGAGTACATGAATAACCTGGACGCGGAGTTCGGCGGCAAACACTATCTGCTCGACGCACACGGCATCGATCTCTATGCGGGCAAGGACAGGTCGTATTTGCTCCCCCCGGTGATGGTCGGAAAGTCCCGAACCGTGACCCATGGACACTTCATCATCACCCATCGCTCGGCGGTCGGAGATAGCTGGTTTGTGGTCGAGGGCCAGGTTCCACGGCCGCAACTGTGGGTTTTTCTGCCCTACTATTTTCTGGTCATAGGCGCTACCGCCGTTCTGTGCTGGCTGGCCTGGATTCGGGTGGTGTTGCCGATTCGCAGGATCGGCGCCACCATTGCGGCTTTTGGGGGCGGCGATCTCTCCTTGCGTATTCGCACCCGGCGCGAAGATGAGATTGGCCAACTGGGGCGCTCCTTCGACCGCATGGCGGAACGGCTGGAACAGATGATCCTGAACCGCCGCCGGCTGCTCTCCGACATCTCTCACGAGCTTCGCTCGCCGCTGGCGCGGCTCAAGTTCGCGGTGAAGCTGGCCAGAACCTCGCCCGACAGCCAGGCGGCCCTGGACCGCATCGAGCGCGACATCGATCGCCTCGCCTCGCTGGTCGCCGACATTGTCGAAATGACCTCGGTGGAAGACGATCCCGCGGCGCAAGAAACCGGCCCGGTGAGGCTGCGCGAGGTGATCGACGAAGTGGTGCACGATTGCTCTCTGGAGGCCGATCCCAAGGGATGCAGGATTGCCGTGACCGGCGTCGTGACCCGGCCCCTCGAGGGCAACCGGGAACTGCTGCGCCGCGCCGTGGAGAATGTGCTGCGCAATGCCATTCGCTACGCGCCACAGGGCTCCATCATCCAGCTCACTCTGGCCGAGGCCGAGGGCAAGGCGGTCATCGAAGTCCGCGACCAGGGCCCAGGCGTTCCCGCCGCATCCCTGGAGAGCATCTTCGACCCCTTCTTCCGCGTGGAAGAGGCGCGGGTGGCCAATGGCGGCGGCTCGGGGCTGGGCTTGTCCATTGCCCGACGGGCGGTGCAACTGCATAACGGTACCATCGCCGCGGAAAACGCCGCGCCTGGTCTGCGTGTGCGCATGGTTCTGCCGCTGCCGGCAATCCCGCCGCTTAACCTTTCTTAAGCTGCGAAGCGCTTCCGAAATGCTCTACTTTTCTCAACTACCTGTAGGCTATTCCTGGCCTGCTGAGCAATCAGAGGAGAAAGATATGAAGCGTTTTCTTGGTTTTGCAATTTTCTGTGCACTTCTTGCCATCCCCGCTGTGGCTGCCGGCAACTCGCAGAAGGTGAATCTGCCCGGCGCGGTGAAGGTCGGTTCCACCGTGTTGCCTGCCGGCGAGTACAAGATTTCCTGGACGGGCGCCGAAGCCAGTGCGCAGGTCACCTTCGAGAAGAAGGGCGTTCCCACGCTCACTGTGACGGGCAAAGTGGTGAAGCAGAAGAACGACCACAACGGCGTTTCCACCAGCACCCAGGGTGACAAGGAAATTCTGCAGCAGATCCTGTTGAGCGACGTCAGCATCAACCTCTAGGCTGCATAATCGGAAGTCCGGCGCGGGCCGCATCTCTTTCCTTGCCATAACGGCGTCGAGAAAGGGGCCGATACAGCCGCATCCATATGGTCTCAACTTCCTGCCCCCTCTTCCCGATGGAAGAGGGGGATTTTTTCTGCTTGCGCCTTCCCGCCAACCCACGCTGAAGCGCGGTAAAGCATTTCTGCTGTTGCTGAACCTTAAAACGGCAGTTCCGCTTCGGGTCTGAATGCCATTTATTCGATGAAACTCATATCCACCAACGACTTGTCATCCTGAGCGAAGTGAAGGATCTGCGCTTATACCGGTTCCCATTGGGTGACACCAAAACACCGTTTCTTCGCTGCGCGCAGAATGACAAGTTCATGGCACTATGGATGTTATTTGACAATGCAGCGTTCTAAATCCAAGGGTGACTGCCGAATCGAGGCTGAATCGTTCGCCCACCCCAAGCGCAAGAACAGCGGCACGGCGAGGGTGGGGCATGGAGCGCCAGTGTTTCCCGCCAGATCAATCAAGCCTCCGGCTCTGTCCGGGGATGCTTGCTCCCCATTCTTCCTCTTTCACAGTAGGCATGGAACTATTCCCTATTCCCTATTCCCTATTCCCTCGTTCCCTCGTTCCCTCGTTTCCGTGATTTATCCTCTTGGAGTGGACCATCTACGCCGTATAGGCCAATTGCGCCGCCGCATGACCAAAGCCGGGCTTCCCGGCCTGCTAGTTACACACCTCCCCGACATTCGTTATCTCACCGGGTTTACCGGCTCCAGCGCCGCGTTGGCGGTGACCAAGCGCGCGATCCGTCTTTTTACCGACGGCCGCTACGCCACCCAGGCTGCCGCAGAAGCAGGATCGGTGCAAGTGGAGATCGTGGCCGCCTCGCTGACGGTATCTGCGGTGCAGTGGCTGGCCGCGCAGCCGGGGGTGGAGTTTGCCGGCTTCGATGCTGCCCGCACCACGGTAGCCAATCTAGCCAAATGGAAGGCGGCTCTGCCCACCAAGCTGCGCCGCGGCTTCTTCTCCGAACTGGCCGCGCCGCTGGTGGAATCGCTGCGCATGGTCAAGGACGAAGATGAGCTGGCGCTGCTGCGGGAAGCGGCTCTGTTGGGGTGCAAGCTCTTCGACCACATCCTGGGCTTTATTGCGCCGGGCCTGACCGAGATCGAAGTGGCCGCCGAACTGGAGCACCGGGCGCGGCTGTGGGGCGCGGAGGGAATGTCCTTTGAAACCATCGCCGCCTCGGGAGCGCGTTCGGCGCTGCCGCATGGGCGAGCCACCGCCGTCAAGCTGCCCCGGCGCGGCTTTCTGACCCTCGATTTCGGTGTTATTCTCAATGGGTATTGCTCCGACATGACCCGTACGGTCTACCTCGGTTCCCCCAAAGCGGGCGAGCGTGCCATCTATCAGGCGGTGCTGGAGGCGCAGGAGGCGGCGCTGGCAGCGGTCTCTGCCGGGGTCTCCTGCGGTGAGGTCGATGAGGCAGCGCGCGGCGTTCTGCGCCGCGTGGGACTAGCCGAGGCGTTTACCCACTCCACCGGCCACGGCGTCGGATTGGAGATTCACGAGCCGCCGCGCGTCGGCGCCGAACAGACCACCCGCTTGCAGGCGGGGATGGTGATTACCATCGAGCCGGGCGTCTATCTGGCTGGCCAGTATGGCATCCGTATCGAGGATATGGTGGCCGTGACGCGCACCGCAGGCCAGGTGCTGACCCCCGCACCCAAGGCCCTGATTGAACTGTGATTGAACCCCAACCCGCCTGCCCCCGCGGAGGCTGAGCCAAGGAACGAATGAACCCACTGCATCCAGAAAGCTTTCAGGATCTGAAACGTCTGATCGACTTCCTCAAAGAGAATCAGGTTGCCGATTTCGAACTGGACCGGGGCGAGGTCAAGGTTCGGCTGCGCTTCGATCAGCCGCCGGTTGCCGCGCCCGCTGTTGCTCTGGCCTCGCCGGCGCCTGCCGCCGTGCCGGCTGCCGTGGCTGCGGCTCCGGCCGATCCCTATGCCGGCTTGCATCTGGTCAAGTCGCCCATGGTCGGAACCTATTACGGTTCGCCCTCGCCCGGCGCGGCGCCCTTCGTGGCGATTGGGGATCGGGTCGAGAAGGGTAAGGTGCTTTGCATCCTCGAAGCCATGAAGCTGATGAACGAGATCGAGTCCGACGCCTCCGGCGAGGTGGTCAAATGCCTGGTGTCCAACGGCCAGCCCATCGAGTTCGGGCAGCCCCTGTTTGCCTTGCGGCTGGGATAGGGTCGCAAGCGTGGTTAGCGAGGCTAACCGGCGCGTAACGCCGCCAGCCCCGCTCTTCCAGCTAACAGGCGCGCAGCGCCGCCAACCCCGCTTCAAAAGGTTCTTCATGCTTCGTAAGGTTCTGGTTGCCAATCGCGGTGAAATCGCTCTGCGGGTGCTCAACGCCTGCCGGGAACTCGGCATTCGCACCGTCGCCGTCTACAGCGAGGCCGACCGCAACTCGCTGCACGTCCGCTTTGCCGACGAGGCCATCTGCATCGGCCCGCCGCGGCTGGCGGAGAGCTATCTCAACGTGCCCGCGGTGATCTCCGCCGCGGAGATCGCCGATGTGGACGCCATCCATCCCGGCTACGGCCTGTTGAGCGAGAACGCCAACTTTGCCGAGGTCTGCCGCGTCTCCAACATCAAGTTCATTGGACCTCCGCCCGAGGTCACCCGCCTGATGGGCGAAAAAGAGAAGGCGCGCCAGGCCATGAAGCGGGCCAAGGTGCCCATCCTGCCCGGCTCCGACGGCATCATCGCTACCGTTGACGAGGCGCTGGCCTGCGCCGAAGAAGTGGGCTACCCGGTCATTCTCAAGGCCAAGGCCGGCGGCGGCGGGCGGGGAATGCGCATCGTCCGCAATCGCGAGGATCTGCCCAACCTCTTCCATGCCGCCTTCAGCGAAGCCGCCAACGCCTTCGGCAACGGTGAGCTGTACATGGAGAGATTCATCGAGAACCCGCGCCACATCGAGTTCCAGGTGCTGGCCGACGAGCACGGCAGCGTGGCTACGCTCTTCGAACGCGAGTGCTCAATTCAACGCCGCCACCAAAAACTCATCGAAGAGGCGCCGTCGCTGCAGGTCACGCCGCAGATGCGCGCGGAGATCGACACCACCCTGCGCCGCTGCCTCACCGACATCGGCTACCAGAACGCCGGGACGGTTGAATTTCTGATGGACGAGGAGCGTCAGCTCCACTTCATCGAGATGAACACCCGCATCCAGGTCGAGCATCCCATCACCGAGGCCATTACCGGCGTGGATCTGGTCAAGGCGCAGTTGCGCATCGCCAGCGGCGACCGGCTGGAAGACATCTTGCCCGCCAAGCTGGAGATCCGCGGCCACGCCATCGAGTGCCGCATCAACGCCGAGCACCCGCAGAAGTTCACCCCCTCGGCCGGCCAGATCACCGTCTTCAATGTGCCGGGCGGCAACGGCGTGCGGGTAGACACGGCGCAGTATGCCGAGGGCGTCGTCCCGCCCTACTACGATTCGCTGATTGCCAAGCTGATCGTGCACGGATGCGACCGCGCCGAAGCCATCGCCAAGATGGACCGCGCGCTCAGCCAGTTTGTGGTGCAGGGCATCCACACCTCGATCCCCCTGCATCAGGCCATCTTCCAGGATGCGGACTTCCGCACCGGCACCTTCGACACCAGCTTCATGGAGCAGTTTCTGGATCGCAACGCCAAGTAGTCAGGTGTGGAAGAGGCTGCCGGTGCGAGCTATCGGGATGGCAGAAAAAGTAGATTGCCATCCTGAGCGAAGCGAAGGATCTGCGGATTTAAGGCTGAATTCGCATCCGTGCTGTGGACGGAAAAGAGCACGCTGGAATCCAGGTAGATCATCGCCCTTCGCGATCTGCCGAGATAAGCTCGCGCCGGAAACTTCGAAAGTCTGGTCGCCGTAAATCTCCTTTAGCCGGCCCAGAAAATCTGGAAGCGGTAGTCTACCCGCGGGCTCCGCCGTCAGCCGGGCAATCACTTTGCGCCTTTTGGTGATGTGTACCTCTTCGCCAGATCGCAGGAGCTACTCGACTTTGGGAAAGTCATAGCGAAGGTCGCGAAGGGTTACAGTGGTCATGCATCACAGCGTGCCATCACATTGAAGCGGCCCAGCAGATTTCTTTGCCGCTCGGGTTACTCGTGTAGAGAAAATATATCGCTTTTTCTTCGCCTTTTCGCTTGCGATGATGTATTCTGGCTGCGCAACTGGGAGGTTGCCTGCATGGATTTTCACCAGGAGATCATCGCCGAGTACGACCGCGAAGTTGCCACAACCCGCAAGGTGCTGGAGGCCATCCCCGCCACCGCCGACCTTGCTTACCAGCCCCATTCCAAGTCGATGAGCCTGGGCCGCCTGGCCGGGCACACCGCGGAGACCTGCGGCCTGTGGGCAAGCAGCACGCTCACCATGGATAAACTGGAGTTTCCCCCCGACCACAAATTCGAGCCTTACATTCCCGCCGACAAAGCGGCGCTGCTGGAACGCTTCGACAAGGAAGTGGCCGAGGCCAAGGCGGCGCTGGCCGGCTTCGCGCCGGAGCAGTGGGACGGCAACTGGAAGTTTGTCGCCGGCGGCCAAGCCTGGATCGACGACTCCAAATATCGCGTCTTCCGCATCTGGGTTCTCGATCACCTGATCCATCATCGCGCCCAACTGGGTGTCTACCTGCGCCTGCTCGATGTGCCGGTGCCGGCGACCTATGGGCCTTCCGCGGACGATAAATGAGACGAGGGAACCAGGTCACCCTGTTCCCTTGTTCCCTCGTCCCTTACTTCGGCTCCGCCCGTTCCTGACTTTTCTCTTCCTTGTGGATTTTGAAGTATGCGGTTTGCTCCTTGAGCAGGTCGGCGGCTTGTTCGCTCAGATCCTGGGCGCTGGAGATAGATTCCTTCTGTGCCAACTCGAAGCCGGCTTCCGGCGGGAAGGCGTGCAGTGCGTCGATCCAGTGCGGCAGGGCTTCGTTGAGCGTCTTGAGGGCGGGGCGCAGGTCGGCCTTGCGCCCCCCGTACTGGTCTAGATTGGAGGCCAGTTCGTCCATCAGTGCGGTGAAGTCCAGCAATTCTTCGTGGATGCGCTGGGCGCGGGCGGCGGAGGGAGCCCGTTTGTTGAGTGCCTTGAGGGTCTCGGCGCGCTGGTTCAGGTATTTGGTATAGAGGTCGATGCGCTGGCTGGGACTGCTCCCGGCCTCGCGGATCTCTTCGATCTGGGCCTCGGTGAGGGGCTCGCGGCGGTTTTTTTGCGCCAGCATCGGCATGGCAAGCAACAGGAATACAGCTACGGCGCTGCAGCGGTTCCGAGCGGACAGTTTCATGCTTTCCTCCGCGGCTTCCATTGAAGCATATGTACGTGGATGTTGAAAGACCGGGCACGGCGATTGGCAACCTTCCCGCCTGGAAGAACCGAGGGAAGCTCGAAGCTATATTTTGAGTCGCGCTAAAGTGGTGAAGTACCTCGCGAGTCCGCGTTTGGCAGTGAATGAGTGGACTCTGCCTGCATTCTCCGGCTCTTGAGGGATTGCCGATGGAGGCGCTTCAAGAGCACACCAGGAAAGGTGTGCCTGCGCCTCGTATTCGCCGCCTTTCCATCTACGCCACGCTGTTCCGAGCAAAGGAGAAATGTATGAGCAATCCCGCACAGCACCATCGCATCCACTACATCGAATTCACCACCGCCGACATCGAGCGGACCAAAAAGTTCTATGCCTCGGTCTTCGGATGGAGCTTTCAGGACTGGGGTCCGGAGTACATCGCCATCCAAGGCGCGGGCATTGCAGGCGGTTTTGCCAAAGGGGAACCCAATCCTGCGCAATGTAAATCCGCGCCGCTGGTCATTCTCTATTCCAACAATCTGAAGGCATCAGAAGAGGCCATTATGGCTGCAGGCGGCAGTATTGTTGTGCCCACCTTCGAGTTTCCCGGCGGACGCCGTTTCCACTTCTCCGATGGCATAGGCAATGTGCTGGCGGTTTGGTCGGAATAGCCCTGCCGGGGCGACAGTCGAAGTTTGTTAGTTCCCGGAATCGACCCGGGTTAGTTTTTTGATCCACCTATAGCAGAAAGTGCCAAAGGGATGAGGAGGAGAATGGGGCACCACCTCTACGGGTCTCCGGAGGCGATATAGCCTGCTTTCCCAGCGCTGAAACGCTGGGAAAGCAACCACTGCGCTCACGGCGCGGGCACCGAGCCGCCGCCGGTATGAAGCGCTTCTATGCAGATCCCTTTGAGAACCAACCGTATGCCTATGCCGGACGAATTCAATTGGACCATTGATAACTGGCAACTGATCCCTGTTCCCTCGTTCCCTGTTCCCCCGTCATTTACGGAAGACCTGCAGCATGGCCTGGGTTTGGGCCTGGTTGACCTGGGCCAGGGTCTCGGCCACTAGTGGCTGGTCTTCGCTGCTGGAGGCGTGCAGCATCTCGTTGAGGCGGAAGGCGGAGTGGCGCAGCAGGATCTCGGCGTTCTTGAGCCGTTTGTTGTCGTCCGCCAGGGAGAGGTGGATCTTGTGCGCCAACTGTTGCACCTGATGGAGCAGATCGCTGGCCTTGCCAACGTTGCCGGCGGCGTACTGGCGCACACTGAACTCGGTCATTTGCTGGATCAACTCGGCGTAGAGAAAGCACTGTTCGTGCACCGGCGCCTGACTGGCGCGGAGTTGAAGGGCATCGATGCTCTGTTGATCGGGGGATTTGTCGTCCCCTCCGGCAGCGCGCAGGGGGAGGGTCAGGGCGATCAGGAGGGCAGGGACGGCCAGCGGGGCGAGAGAGCGCATAACGAACCTCCCCAGGGCTCTGCGTGCATAAGCTCAGGCCGTGATTATGGGACGAACGCGAAAATTTGGCAAGCCCTCAGAAGATTTCGGTAAGTTTTTGGAAGGCGTCCAACTCGATCAACTTCTGTCCCGCCGGAGCAGCGTCGATTGCGGCGTGTTCCAGCACCCAGGTGTCGGGGTGAAAGAGGTGGACGGCGTGCAAACCGGCGGCCAGGGCGGGGTTGATGTCGCTCTTGGGGCTGTTGCCGATCATCCAAGTGGAGTGGGGCATCAACTGGTGGCGGCGGATGACTTCGCGGTAGGCGTCGGGATCTTTTTCAGCGACGATCTCCACGGCAGAGAAATGCTGCGCCAGCCCGGAGCGGGTCAGTTTGTCGGCCTGTTCGGCGTGATTGCCCTTGGTCATGAGGATGAGGCGATGGCGGATGGCCAGTTCGGCCAGGGTCTCGGCGACGTCGGGGAGCAGCTCGATCTCCTGTTCGGCGATGGCGCGGGCGAAGCTCTCGATCTGCTGGCGATGCGCGGCGGTGAGCGGAGCGGGGCTGAGGCGGGAGAAACACTCGATCAATGAACGGGTGAAGCTGGTCAGCCCATAGCCGTGAGCCAGGATGGTCTCGCGTTCCACCTTGTTGAGGGTCTGGCGCACCTGGGAGGGAGTGTACTTCTGGTGGTTGAGATAGCCGATGAAGGCGGCGATGGCGCGCTCGAAGTAGATGTTGTTTTCCCACAGCGTGTCGTCGGCATCAATCAGCAGGGTCTGGCCAAGGGGGATGGAGGGCATAGAGCGATGGTAGGGGCTGGGGGCGGCGCGGAGCAATGGCCCAGCGCGCTGCAACCTGCGTTTAAGGCGCTTCTCGTATAATTGCGGCGAATTCGGAAAACGCCATGAATATCGACAAACATCCGCTCCTCTCCTTGGCTCTTGTCTTTTTACTGCCGCCAACTTCGATGGCCGCGGCGCCCGCGGCCGCTTTCGGGGCGATGACGCCTGCCGCCATCAAGGCCGCTCCCGCCGCCCTGCCGCCGCTGATGGAGGCCATGACGACAGAGATGAATCGCGCCCTGGCCGCGCTGCAAAAGAGCGCCCAAGAGAATCAGCCGGCACCCTACTTTCTCAGCTACCTGGCCCACGATGTGCAGCGGCTGGAGATTGTCGCCGAGCACGGGGCGATTCTGCGCTCCAACCCCGGCCGCTGGCGCAACGCCGACATCGTCATCCGGGTGGGCGACGCCAAGGTCGACAACACCCATGGAAACCATCGCAGCAGCGCACTGCACACCATCGATCTGCCCCTGGCCGACGATCGCGCGGCGCTGGCCCGCAGCCTGTGGCGCGGCACCAATACGGGATATTCCAATGCGCTGCAATCCTTGCTGAAGGTGAAGTCGGAACTGGCCGTGCACGCCAAGGAAGAAGACAGCTCGGCGGACTTTTCGGCGCAGCCGCCGGTGAGCGACGTGGCCGCCCCGCTGCCGGCTCCGGTGCTGGACAAGACGGCGTGGGAGGGGCGGATGCGCTCTCTTTCCGCCCTCTTTCGATCCCATCCCCAGGTTTCGTCGGATTCGGTGAGCCTGTCGGTGAGCACCGAGTACGACACCTTCGTCTCCTCGGAGGGATCGCGGCTGGCTTATCCCAAACAGAACTTCCGCATTGTGGTTTTGGCCTCGACGCGGGCCGAGGACGGCATGGACCTGCGCCTGGTGCGAACCTTCGAAGGACGCAGCGAACAGGATCTGCCGCCTCAGGCGGAGTTGGAGAAACAGGTCGGCGAGCTGGCCACGCAACTGGATGCGCTACGCGCCGCTCCTCCCGCCGAACCCTTCGACGGACCAGTGCTGCTGGCCGGGCGGGCCTCCGCGGTCTTCTTCCACGAGGTGTTGGGCCATCGCCTGGAAGGGCAGCGGCAGCGCGGCACGCAGGAGGGCGAGACCTTCACCAAGGATGTGGGCAAGCCCATCCTGCCCGCCTTTCTCTCCGTGGCCGACGATCCCACCCTGGAGAGCGCCGCCGGCGTTCACCTTAACGGCTTCTATCGCTTCGACGACGAGGGCCAGCCGGCGCAGCGGGTGGAACTGGTGGACAAGGGCGTACTGCAGCAGTTTCTGATGTCGCGCATGCCCATCGCCCACTTCGACAGTTCCAACGGCCACGGCCGCGCCCAGGCGGGGAGAATGCCAATCGGACGGCAAGGCAACCTGATCGTCACCGCCGCCGCTACCAAGCCTGAAAAGAAGTTGCGCGAGATGCTGATCGAGGAGATCAAAAAGCAGAAGAAGCCCTACGGACTGTATTTTGCCGACATTGCTTCGGGATATACGCTGACCCAGCGCATTCTGCCCCAGGCCTTCCAGGTGATTCCGCAGTTGGTCTACCGGGTTTATGGCGACGGGCGGCTGGACGAGCTGGTGCGGGGAGTGAATATCGTGGGCACGCCGCAGGCTTCGCTTTTGAAGATCGTAGCCGCCGGAGACCGGCCACAGGTCTTCAACGGCGAGTGCGGGGCCGAGTCGGGCAGCGTCCCGGTGGCCGCGGTGGCGCCGGCGCTACTGTTCAGCGAGATGGAGACGCAGAAGGCCGCGCAGGGCAACGCCCGCCCGCCCCTCCTGCCCGCGCCGCTGGCCGAGGCCACGGCCAAGGAGGACAAATAGATGCGTAGATCGAGGTTTGTTACTCTGCCCCTGGTGTTGGCGGCGGCCGCGCTGGCGGCAAGTCTTCTGGGCGCACAGCCAGCGCCGGCGGCCTCCCCCGCCGCCACCCGCGCCGAAGCGGAAAACGACCCCATCCTCAAGGCCATGCTGGTCGAGCTCGAGCGGAACCAGCAGCGGCTGGAGCTGAAGGACGCGGCCAAACCCTACTTTCTGGAGTTCCGCATCGACGATGTGATCGATTACAACGCCCGCGCTGCTTGGGGAGCCCTGAGCAGCGAACGCCAGACGCATAGTCGCATGGCGCGGGCGCGGGTGCGGGTAGGCGACTACAAATTCGACAACTCCCATGTCAAGACCGACAACCAGTTCCTGGCCATGCTGCAGAATTTGGGCCTGGGCGGCGACGGCATGATCGCCGTTGAGGTGCTGGACGACGATCCGGTGGCGCTGCGTTTTGCCCTGTGGACCGCCGCAGATACCGCCTACAAACTGGCGCTCGACGACCTGGCCAAGAAGCAGGCCGAGCTGAAGAGCGTGCAGACACCCCCCGCGGCCAACAGCTTTTCCCAGGAAAAGCCGGTGGTGTATCTCGAAGCGCCGCGCACCCTCGAACTGGACCGCGATCTCTGGAAGAAGGCGATTGTCGATGGCTCCGGTGCGATCTTCAGCGATGCGGCGGCCCAGGCCTTTGCCGCCGAGGTCGAAGACTCCAGCGGCGAGGTCAAGGGCTGGGTGCGCACGGCCTATCTGGTCAACTCCGAAGGCTCGATAGTGCGCACGTCCAACTCCGACTATACGGCCGAAGTCAGCTTCGAGGCCCAGGCGCCGGACGGCATGAAGCTGCAACGCAGTTTTTCCACTGTCCATGTCGATAGCAGCGAGTTGGGCAGCGCGGAGCATTTTCAGAAGGGCGTGTTGCGCGCGCTCGCGGGCCTGGACGAGCTGATTCATGCGCCCCTGGTAGACGAGGAGTACCACGGCCCGTTGCTTCTGGAAGGCAACGCCGCGGCGCGCAGTATGGAAGATCTGCTGGGCAAGGCGGTCGAGGCGCACCAGCCGGCCCTGGGCTCCGCGGCGCGCACCACCGGCGCCTATGCTTCGGCCTATCAGACCAAGGTGCTGCCGGAGTTTCTCAGCGTGGTCGACGATCCTACCATTACGACCTTCGACGGCAAGGGCGTGATCGGCGCTTACCATGTGGACGACGAAGGGGTGCTGGCCCAGCGCGTCGAGCTGGTCAAGGACGGCAAGCTGGTGGGCTATCTGCTGGGCCGCGAGCCGATCAAGGACTTTCCGCAATCCAACGGCCATGGCCGCGCCGAGAGCGGCAGAGCCCCCGATCCCCGCATCGGCGTACTCGAAGTGGTGGCCGCCAACGGGCTCAGCGACGAGGATCTGGAAAAGAAGCTGCTCGATATGGGGAAAGACCAGGGCCTGAGCTATGTCTACATCGTGGAGGTCATGGGCGGTTCCAGCACTCCGCGCACCCTCTACCGGGTGAACGTTGCCGACGGCAAGCGGCAACTGGTGCGTGGCGGCAAGCTGGCCGACTTCAACCTGCGCGCCTTTCGCAAGAGCATTGTGGCGGCGGGCAACAAGCCCTATGTGCGCAGCGAGTTCGCCGGACCGCACAGCACTGCGATCGTGCCTGCGCTGCTCTTCGACGATGTCGAGGTCAAGCGGGGCGAAGAGAAAGACAGCAAACTGCCCTTCTATCCGCCACCAGCGCAATAAACTTGGGGAACCTTTGTTTGTTGATCCGGCCAGAAAGCAATGCGACAAATTGGGGTGTTCCACCCTCGCCGCGCCGTTGTTGTTACGGCCAGGGAACCTCTGATTAAGTCCAGCTTTGTAACAGGGCATGGCTTTGGCCGGGCCGCAAAGCTTTAGGGAACCTCTGATTAAGTGCGCCTTCTATGATCCGACCTTCCCTCAGGGGCTAAAGCCCATTGATTCTTTGAGCTTTATGTACGGGCTAAAGCCCGTACCCTTCAAATCGCCGACTTAATCAGAGTTTCCTTAGCCCCTGACGGGATGATCGCTCTGAGGGTGGCACTGGTTCAGAGATTCCCCAGGGCGAGAGGCTAACTCGCAATTCAATCTGGCCGAATCAACAGGCAGAAAAAAGCGCGGGGGCCAGATGGTTGCGATCTGGCCCTGCGCTTTTGCGGAGTATTTTATTGCGAACGGCTCAAGCGGAGGCGGAGCTGGTGCGCTCCTGCTCGAACCAGGCGACCGCGGCGCCCACTAGCGGGGCGTGGTCGAAGAGCTGGGCGATGCGCAGTTCCATCGTGGTTTTTGCCAGCTCCTGCTGCGCCTGGGGCAGAAAAAGCTGCGCCGAGCGAGCAATGCCGCCGCCCAGCACCACCACTTGCGGTGCAAATTGGGCCATCAGGGTGCGCAGGGCGATTCCCAGGTGATGGCCAAAGGCGGTGAAGACTTCGGCCGCCGCGGGATCGCTGGCCGCCCGCGTGGCAATCGCGGAGACTTCGCAGCGTTGGCCGCTGCGGCGCTGGTAATCGGCTTGCAGGGCGCGAGTGGAAAGCATGTCTTCGACGATGCCGCCGGCATAGGGCAGATCCCAGATCTCGCCGCGGGGAGGCACGCCGGTGCCGGTAACCACCACTTGTCCATTCACGGCGAAGGCGGAACCGATGCCGGTGCCGAGGGTGATGCAGACGGCGCGCTGCACGCCTTGCGCGGCGCCCGCGCCCACTTCGCCCAGCAGGTAAGAGTCGGCGTCGTTGAGAAAGCGCACCCGCTCCGGCTCCCAGGAAAAACGCGCCGCCAGAGGATGGCGCAGATCCACGCCCAGCAGGCCGGGCAACTTGTGCTCCATGTGGCTGATGCCGGCGGCATAGTCGAAGGGGCCGGGAAAGGCCAGCTCGGCGCCGCGAACTCCGGTAAAACCATGCATGGCCCGGAGGCCAAGTTCGCCGAGGAAGTCGAGGAAGGCCGCGCTGCCGGAATCGGCGGGGTGGCAGGCCGTGGATACGGGGCCCAGTCGAAGATCCTGTTCGCCGCACACTGCCGCGGAGACATGGCTGCCTCCCACGTCGTAGACGAGCACGGACTTAGGGCAACGATCGGCCAAGGTAACCTCGCATATGGTATCGTTCTCAATTCTATCACGCGAAGCAATTATAGCGGCGGCGGAAGCGGGCAGTAAATCGTTTCTGATAGCCATGGGAGCGGCGCGATCCCAGCCTGCTGAGGACCTTGCCATGGTGTACGTTCCCTCGGCCCGATGCCAGACCGCCCGCGGTAGGCGTGGCGACGTTCGAGGAACATTGCGTTATGGCCGCCGGCTTATTGATCTGGCCAGATCAATAAGCCGAGGCCGCATCCTACTCCTGCCGCAAAAGCAAGGGCGCGGCGAGGGTCGGACTCCCCCATTTGCCGCCTTGCTTTGCGGTCGCATCAATAAGACGGAACGATTCCCATGGAGTTATGGTTATCTTTCCAGAACCAGCAGCCGCTGGCGGGCCTGCCACTCCTGGTCGGGATACTTGCCCGCGGCCGCGTCGAGAAAGTGATGATAGTAAGTCGCGGCGGCTTCCTTCTGGTGCAGCGAGTCGTAGGAGATAGCCCACAGGAAGTAAGTCGAGGGAACCTCGGGAAGATACTTGGAGCGCATGGTCAGGGCGTGCAGGGTCAAGGTGGGCTGCTGGCTGCGAGAGGCGGCAAAGGCCAGCCCGCTCCAGCCATCGGCGCTGGCTGCATCCAGCTTGGTGGCCTTGTCAAAGACCGCCAGGGCCTCGGCAAACTTGAGCTGCCGCACCAGGTTCTGCCCGTGACTGACCAGCAGGGCGGGGTCGTCGGGGGTGGCGGCGAGCAGGGTCAGGTAGAGGCGGTCGGAGCCGGCAGCGTCGCCCGCCGTGGCCAGCAACTCGGCCAGCATGCGGGTGATGGCCTGGTTCTGGGGATGGCTCTCATGCAGTTTCTGGGCCAGGGGCAGGGCTTCGGCCTTGTCCTGGATGGCCAGCACGGCGGTCAGTTGCGCGGTGAGCACGGGATCATCCGGTTTATCTGCCAGCGCCGCGGTGAGCAGGGCTTCGGCCTCTGCATATTGCTTGCGGGCGATCATCAGGTGGGCCAGCCCGGCCTGTGCCGGCGCGGATTTGGGATCGTGCGCCAGAATGCGGCGATAGGCGGCCTCGGCGGCATCGCTCTGGCCGGTCTGCTCGGCCAGATTGGCGGCCAACAGGGTGTCGGCAGGAGTCTCGGGAGAGAGCTTCAGCGCCTGGAGCAGATCTTCTGAGGCGGCGGTGGGTTCGGCTCCTTGGTCGATTCTGGCCAGCGCGCGCCAGGCGCGGGCCTTGAGCGCCGGCCCTGCTTCGCCAGGGTCAAGCTGAGTGGCGGCCGCCAGTTCCGGCCGCGCCTCCTCGCTCTTGCCCATGCGGGCCAGCAGCAGTCCCAGAGAGAGACGGGCCTCAAAGCGCTGCGGATCGGCGGCGACGGCGCGGCGATAGAAGCCGACCGCCTCCTCCTGGCGATTTTGTGCGTCGGCCACGTAGCCGGCATCGAAGAGGGCGCGGGCGTCGCCTGGATGGGACGCCAGCCAGGTTTCAAGCTTGGCAGCGGCGGCTTTCCAGTCGGATTTGACGATGGCCGCTTCGGCGTCGACGACCTGTGCCGAGGGTGCTTCCGCCGCTTGAACGGGCGCGGATGCCGCTGGCGAAGCCGCAACCGCAGGGGCCGCGGTCTGCGCATCCGGCTGGCTGGATGCGGCGGTAGAATCCTGCGCCCACCCCGCAACCGGAAGCAGCAAAAGAACGAAAAAAACCAAACGAAGCACGAAATACCTCACTCCCCAGTGTAGCGGGGCGGAGCTTGTTTGAGACCGCTGCCGGTTATCGATCCGGCTCACAAATCGTATTCAGGGTATTCCACCCTTGCGGCGCGAGATCGGAAAGCAGGTTCTTCGACTCCGCTGCGCCCCGCTCTTGCTGCTGCGGTTTCGACGCGTCCAGTGAGGGGAGGGAATCGAGTGGGCAGTAAAAACCCGCTCCGCTCCGCGGCCTGCATGTATATTCTTTCTTTGCGGGAGGCTGCGTGCGAACTCGATCTATCCTTCCCCAGTGGCGCCACCTGGTCGTGCTGGGACTGCTGGCCGCTTTCTCGGTGGGCATGGTGGCCCAGACGGCGCCGGCGCCCACCGCGCAGCCCGCGCAGAAGCCCACCGCGGCAGCGAAGCAGACTCCGGCGAGCGCTCCCGTTTCCGCAACCGCGCCCGCCCCGGCGGCCAGCAAACCCGCTGCCGCAGCCGCTCAGAGTGCCGCTCCGGCATCTGCCGCCAAACCGGCGGCGCCACTGCCTGCGGGACCGCCTCCGCCGGCGCCGATCCCTTCGCCGCTGCCGCCCCAGCCCAACATCCCCGCGGCGCAGTTGCTCTGGTCTACCGTGTTGGACAACAACGCGCCCACGCCGCTGTTGCCCGACTCCGAAGCCATTCGCCTGCGCAGCGCGGCCATCGCCGGGGATCGCGCCGTGGCGGTCTTTGCCGCCCACCCGGAGAGTTCGTACGGCGGCCGTCCCCTCACCACCTACCGCTTGGCCTCGGTCGATCTGGCCACCGGCAAGGTGCTGGCGCAGCAGGATCTGCCCGCCCCGTCCCGGCCAGCGCTTTTGGCTGCCGACGACGCGCACCTGCTGCTGGTTCAGGCCGGCGTTACCCGTTTGAATCCCGACCTGACGGAGAGCGGCGAGAAGTTTGCCGACCCTTCCAAAACCGCCGCCCGGCGCGCCGTTCTGCTCTCGCCCGATGGCGCCACAATGGCCTATTCCTGGGACGCGACCACCCTCTTCGTCGACGCGCATACGCTGCAACCCGGCAACCTGCGCATCAAGAGCCCGATGCCCGCCGCGGCCAGCAAGCGCGGCCTGCTTTCCATTGCGCCGGTCTGGTCCACTCAGTTCCCCAAAGACCTGTCGTTCATCACCCTCTACGACGGCCGCACCGCCCGCCTGCTGTATCGCGGACCCTGCGCCGGGCATCCGGCATTTATAAGCGACGAGAGGATCTTGACGGTAGCCTGCTCCAAGGTGACGATTCTGGACTTGGCGGGAAACCTGGTGAAGGAACTGCCTCTGGGCGCGGCATTCGGAGCCTTTGCCGGCGTCAGTCGCGATGGCTCGCGCTTCGCCATCGAGTCGTCCGATTACTCGGTTACCGACTCCTCCTATAACGCCACGGAGTTGTTTACCATCTACGATGCCGCCAGCTTGCAGCCGCTGGCCACGGTCACCCCCGACTCCCTGCCCGACGCCCGCTCCTGGTCGGCCTTCGCCCAGGACGGAAAGTCCTTTTTGGCCGGCGGTCCCAGGAAGATCAGCCTTTATCGCATCCCGTAAGAAGTGTGAATCTTGACTCATGAAGGAAGCCCTGCGCCCCATCCTCGCTGTCATTCTGAGCGGAGCGTAGCGGAGTTGAAGAACCTGCTTTTCATTCTTGCGCCGCAAGGCTGGGAGGCCACCGCGCCATCTTTGACTGTCCGAGGTGCAAGCGGCCTCGCAGTAGATCACTGCTTTATCCGTATCGCAAAACCCTGAAAATACGGGCTAAAGTCCCTGCGGGGTTGATCGCTCAGCGGTCTGAATGGCTTATGGCGCGTGCTGTAGCATGGCGTCTAGCAACGGGTGTCGCAAAGGAGCAAATGGATTCGCCACGGTGACCCCGCTCCAGGTAAACCCATCCTGCATATTCTCGGAGAGAAGCAGGCGGCAGCCGGCGTCGGCCGCGGCGGCAAGAATGGCCGCATTCCAAATATTGATCCGATGTTGGGCGGCTAAATCCGCAGCATTGATCATCGCCTCAGCCGTGGTCTCCTGCAAAGTGAAGGAATCGCGCCAACTGAGAATGGCCATGCGAGCATCTGCCGGCGATCGTCCCGCCTCTCTCACCAGAACGTTGAAGAGTTCGCCCAGCGTCTGCACGGGCAGTACCACCAAGTCCTGCGGCAGTTTCTGCAACAAATCAAGCGCAGCCTGCTGTTTCGCGCCGCCATTCAGTCCTTCGGCATAGGCCAGGATGTTGGTATCCAGCGCAACCTTCATTACTTTCATCGTTCGTATAACTCGTCGCGGGTCCAGCGGCCAATCTCCATTGCGGGTTCGGAGCGCAGCCTGGTGAGCAAGACAGATTTCGCCGTTTCCTCGAGGCGGAGGTGCTCTCCAATGGGAGCGATCCTGGCTACCGGTTTGCCATGACTGGTCACGACGTAAATCTCTCCTTTTTTTACGCCTTGCAAAAGCCTGGAGAATTCCCGGTTGGCGTCGGCAGCAGAAACGGGCTTTTCCATCTCACCTCCCAAAGATCTAAATGTAGTGATTATGACTACTATTGGGGAGAACGGCAAGAAGCACGCGCCCACCCTTTCCGAGAATGTTTGCAGTGAAGCCGATTCCCGCCCCGCACCTATAATGAAGAATGGCTGTTCCTGCTCCGAAGCCCACCGAGGGGCGCGGGGCGCGGCGGCCCAATTCATCCCGGTGCTTCCTCTTGAATGACGCCATCATCATCCGCGGTGCGCGGACGCACAATCTGAAGAACATCGACTGCGAGATTCCCCACGGGAAGCTGACGGTGGTTAGCGGCGTTTCCGGCTCGGGCAAAAGCTCGCTGGCCTTTGACACCATCTACGCCGAGGGGCAGCGCCGCTATGTCGAGTCGCTTTCCGCCTATGCGCGGCAGTTTCTGGAGCGCATCGAGAAGCCGGATGTGGACGTGATCGACGGCCTGGCCCCGGCCATCGCCATCAAGCAGAAGAACACCACCCGCAATCCCCGCTCCACCGTGGCCACGGCCACCGAAATCTACGACTACATGCGCCTGCTCTACGCGCGCTGCGGTACGGTGCACTGCGTTCACTGCGACGGCCTGGTCAAGCGCGACTCCATGGACGAACTGGCCGAAGCGATTTTGGCCCTGGGCGAGGGAACCCGTCTACAGGCGCTCTTCCCGGTGCGCCATGCCGCGCCGCTCGTAGCCGCCGAGGCCAAGCCGGTCAAGCGGGCGACGAAAGCCGCGGCCAAAGCCGCCGCCCAACCTGCCGCGGAGCCGCCGCTGAGCGAAGCCATGAAGGCGCGGCTGGTGGAACTGCGCCAATCGGGCTTCAATCGCCTCTACCAGCAGGGCAGAATCTGCGAGTTCTCCACCCCCGAATCGCTGCTCGAACTGGACTTCACGCTGCCCGTGTTTATCCTTCTGGACCGGATTGTGGTCAGTGCGGACAACCGCGCCCGTATCGTCGATGCCGCCGAGATCGCCTACCGCGAGGCCGGCGAGGTGATCTTCGAGGAAGTCCCCCGCGGCGAAGCCGAGGCGGTCGAGCCCGCGGAGGAACTCGCGGCCAAACTTGATCGCCGCCGCCATCGCTTCTCTGCCGCCTTCGAGTGCAAGAACTGCCACCAATCGGGCAAGGAGCCGGAACCGCGGCTGTTCAGCTTCAACAACCCCTTCGGGGCGTGTCCTCGTTGTCAAGGTTTTGGGAATACTGTTGACTTCGACCTCAACCTGATCATTCCCGACAAGAGCAAGTCGCTAGCCGATGGGGCCATCGATCCCTGGAACCGGCCCAAATATCGCCCCTACTACACCGACCTGCGCAAGCAGGCCGCGGCGCTGGGCGTGGCGCTCGATATTCCCTGGCGGGAGATGAGCGAGGAGGCGCGGGAGACGGTGCTGCACGGCAAAGGCGCCTTCGAAGGGGTCTACGGCTTCTTTGCCCAGATGGAGAAGAAGAAGTACAAGCTCCATGTCCGCGTGATGTTGAGCAAATACCGCGGCTACGCCGAGTGCCCCGAGTGCCGCGGCCAGCGCCTGCGCGCTGAAGCCCGCTCGGTGCGCATCAACGGCAAGAACATCTGCCAGGCGGCGGCCTTGACCATCGCCCAGGCAATGGCCTTCTTCGGCGCCTTGCGGCTCTCCGCCATGCAGGAGGAGATCGCCGGGCCGATTCTGGAGGAGGTGCGGGCGCGGTTGAGCTTTCTGGATGCCGTCGGACTCGAGTACCTGACCCTGGACCGACTGGCTTCGACGCTCTCGGGCGGCGAGGCGCAGCGCATCCAACTGGCCTCGTCGCTGGGCTCGCGGCTGGTGGGCGCGCTCTACGTGCTCGACGAGCCCTCCATTGGGCTACACTCGCGGGATACGGCACGCCTGATTCATATTCTTGGGGAACTGCGCGACCTGGGCAACACGATTCTGGTGGTCGAGCACGACGCCGATGTGCTGCGCGCCGCCGATCACCTGCTGGACCTCGGCCCCGGCGCCGGGGAACATGGCGGACACCTGCTGGCTCAAGGGATTTTGGCCGAGATCGAAGCCGACCCCAACTCCCTCACCGGCCGCTATCTCAGCGGCAAGATCGTCATCCCCGTGCCCACCCGGCGACGCGCTCCGGGGCGCGAAAAACTGGTGCTCAAGGGCGCGCGTGTGAATAACCTGCACGGCCTGGATGTGGAGATTCCGCTGGGCCTGCTGGTGGCCATCACCGGCGTCTCCGGCTCCGGCAAATCCACGCTGGTGCATCAGGTGCTCTATCGCGCCGTGGCCCGCGCCCTGGGGCAGAGCGACGGCGCCGACCCCTCCGGGGTCTTTTCCTCGTTGACGGGAACCGAGCGCCTGAATGACGTTGTTTTGGTGGATCAGACCCCCATTGGGCGCACCCCGCGCTCCAATCCCATCACCTACATCAAGGCCTTCGACCTGATCCGCGACCTCTTTGCCTCGCAGCCCGAGGCCAAGCGCGCCGGGTTGACCCCCGGGCACTTCTCCTTCAACGTGCCCGGCGGCCGCTGCAATACCTGCGATGGCGACGGCACGGTGACCGTGGAGATGCAGTTTCTGGCCGATGTCGAGCTGCCCTGCGAGGACTGCGGCGGCACGCGCTACCAGGCTAAGGTGCTGGCCGTGCCATACAAGGGAAAAAACATCCACGATGTCTTGCAGTTGACCGTCAAAGAAGCGTTGCGCTTCTTCTCGGGGCAGGCCCGCCTTTTGGAAAAGCTCGCCGTGCTGGACGAGATCGGACTGGGCTATCTGCGCCTGGGCCAGTCGGCGACGACCTTGAGCGGCGGCGAGGCGCAGCGCGTCAAGCTGGCCGCGCATCTGGCTCAGGTGCGCGCCGCCAACGCCACCGCCAAGCCTTCTCAGGCCAGCCGCGTGCTCTACATTCTGGACGAGCCCACCACCGGCCTGCACTTCGACGATGTATCGAAGCTGCTGACCGCCTTCCGCAAGCTGATCGACGGCGGCGGCTCGCTGATCGTCATCGAACACAATCTGGATGTAATCAAGAGCGCCGATTGGGTGATCGATCTGGGCCCCGAGGGCGGCGAAGGCGGTGGCAAGATCGTCGCCGAAGGCACACCGGAGGAGATCGCAGCCAATCTCCACTCCCACACTGGGAAGTGGTTGATGCGGGTACTGTAAGCAAGAGATGGTTCAAAGAACTACCTATGTGCAATCATCCTCATTCTGCGGGGCGACGCACACATAGCACACGCTTTGTATTGCGAAATAGTTGCAAATCGTAGGATGGCTGTGAAGCCCTGAAGTCGAAGAAATAACCATCGTTGTAAGGATGATGAAATCGATCAAGTGGCCGGTTGCTGCTCCACGAATCGCCTGTTAGGTAAAGATTCCCTCTTACATGATGGCCAAGATTGATAGAGAAAATTTTGCTGTCGCTACCACTGTCGGATTCCTGGGCGCTGTTATCAACAAGAGTAGCCAACTCATCGAGCGATGCCAACCTCCAGTCGGAATACCCTGCTATGCGCAGGTCGCGACAGTATCTCCTGGCATTGCGCCAGGTTACTTCCTTGCCGTTGTCCCTCTCCGCCCACATAAGTCCCGTGGCATGGTCAAGCCAATAACCACGCGACTGAGTTTCCTGCACAAGCCCTTGCCCTTCCGTCGTCGATTGAGAAACCATAGAAACATCGGAACGACGCACACACAACGCGCGAATATGTACAGAGTAATTGGGGCGGTCGTTGTGCCGGTTCCCATGAAGGAAGTCGAATTCCCATACATCATCGCCTGCATTCTTATGGTCACCATTCAACAGGCTGCTGCTCCAATAATAACTTCCTGTCAGAAACAATCCCCCCTTGGCTCGCCCCGTGAGATAGTCAACCTTGCCTGTGTGCAATGGCAACGAAGCATTGGTGCTATCATCGTAAATGCCTTGCAATTCATCAATCCTTGCCAGCCTCCAGTTGGAGTACCCTCCTAGCGACAGGTCGCGGCAGTAATTCGTTGCCTGGCGCCAGTCCATATCAACGCCGTTGTCTCCCCCGGCCCATACAAGTCCAGTGGATGTATCAAACCAATACCCATGTTTGTGGGGTTTGTCCTCCAACCTCGTATCTTCAAGGGTTTTTGCCTGTTCTGGCGCTCCCTGCAAATGCGTTATTTCGCGAGAGTCGGCGCCCTGTTCACGGGATTTCTGCAACGGCAGTTGAGGAAGAGCCGGTCGAACTTGAGGAACGATCTCCAATTTGGAAGGGTCCACAGAGGATTGAGCGCTGGCAATCGTGGCGACAGCCGCGAGCAAAATCAAAACGACCCTGTTCATGGCCCAAATATTCGTGATTTTCATTTCGGTGATTACAATACTTGCTGCGTTGTATGGTGGTCAATGAGTGAGTTATCCTCGCGACCGAACCAATATCATCAGACCTGAATGACCAGTTCGCTGTATTGCTTGAGTTGTGAGTCGGTGGTCAGCAAGTGAAGTGGCTCGCTCATGGCCTGGGCAATCAGCAGGCGGTCGAAGGGGTCTGAGTGATACAGCGGCAGATCGGCAACAATAGCCGTATGCCGGGACCAGACGGGCAATTCGTAGTAGCCGCTGGCTTCGATTCGTTGAATGACTCTCCACGGATCGGCTTTCATCTTGCCGATCCTGACCTTGATCGCGATTTCCCAGATCGATGCCGAAGAAACGTAGACCGCATCCGCACCGCGGATGAGGTTTACAGCATCTTCGGGGAGATTGCAGGACTCGTAATAAGACCAGTAGACAATCTGAGTGTCGATCAGCAGTCGCATCAGCGCCCCTCGAATCCAGCCAGTATCTCATCGGGCAACGGGGCATTGAAGTCGTCGGCAATCCATCCTTCGCCATCGAGAAGCCCGAATACGATAGGACGCTTCTCATCTTTGAGTGTGGTCAGGCGTGCGACAGGCTTTCCGGAACGCGCGATGACGACATCGGTTCCGGCGGCGGCCAGATCGATGAATTTGGAAAGCTGGGTCTTAGCTTCGTAGACGTTGACGGTCGGCATGGTAACCTCCAGACTTGACCAAGTCTAGTCTACTGTTGTTTGTCTGTCGGATCAAGAAACATGGGGATCGGCAAGCGGGGTTGATCGGAAGGCGGGACCGGAATATGCACAGGCATCCTACCCGCCGAAGTCTGGGCTACTCCGATTTGCCCTCTGCTTTGTTCGACCATGTATAGCTGAAGCTGCCCTTGGTTCCGCCGGCAAGAAACTCGTCGCCCTTATGGATATTCGCCTGCAGAATGCCCTCGGCGGACATGATATGGATCTGCATCAGTTGCAGTCTTTCCGCCAGTTGACCGGCCTGGTCCACGGGCAGTTCGGTTTCGTCGGACAGGTGATAGCGGCGGGAGATGCTGGCGATGGCGAAGGTGTCCTGTTGTGCCTGATCGCTCAGCATGGCCAATTCGGCCTGCGAGCGATAGAGATCGGCATAGTATTCGGCTTCGTCATAGGGCATATAGCCCAGTGCGCCGGTGTCCTGGGCAGTCTTCCAGGCGGTATCGGAGAGACCCACCGTGTGGAAGCTAGTTGAAAGCGTCCCATCCTCACGTGCCGCCTTGTGCGCGGCTTTTCAGTTGTGCTGCAGAACCTGATCGAGAAACGCCAGGCCCTCCGTGACTCCCTTTTCATCCTGCCGCAGCAGCGGCAGCGATTCCTTCATGCTCTTCAGATTGCTTTCAATCTCCGTGCGCAGCGAGGCGCGCGCTTCAGAGGCCAGGTGCACATGATGACGCCACTCCACACAACTCGATTTGCGTGGCGATCAGCAGACCGATGGTGATGGTGAGCAGATGGATGAGAATCTCTTTGAACTGGTGCATAGGTTTATGAGGAGCATGAACATCCAGCATGCGGATTCCCTCGGGTTTTTTCTTGCGAGCAATGCTACCATTTCGGCGCGCTCCGGCAGAAGCAATGCGCGCACAAAAAAACGACAGTCCGGATTGACCCGGACTGCCGCTGGTTTGAATCGCGAAAAACTACTTCTTCTGACCGGCGCGGAAGTCGGCCAGGATCTGCAAGTAGGCCTTGGCGGTGGCGGTGATGGTTTCGGGGTGGCCGGCATCGATGGCGGCCAGGTTGACCAGATCGCTGCCCACGCCCAGGGCGCGCGCGCCGGCCTTCAAGAAGCTCTCCGCCGTGGCTACGGTGACACCGCCGGTGGGGATCAGCTTCAGGTGCGGAAAGGGCGCCAGCAGCGCCTTCAGGTACGGCGCTCCGCCCATCGCCGAGCAGGGGAAGATCTTCACGTAGTCCGCTCCCGCACGGTAGGCGGTAATGACCTCGGTGGGGGTCAGGGAGCCGGGAATGGAGAGCTTGCCCAGCTTCTTGGTGCGCTCGACCACGTCCGCGTGGAAGCTGGGGCTGACCACGAACTCGGCGCCGGCGTCGACGGTGGCCTCGGCCTCGTCGCCGGTGGTCACCGTGCCCGAGCCGATCAACAGCTTGGCCCCATATTCCTTCTTGAGCACCTTGATGACCTCCACGGCGCCGGGGACGGTCATGGTGACTTCGACGACGGTGACCCCGCCGTCGATCATGGCCTGCACGATGGTCAGTGCCTGGGTGGAATTCTTGGCGCGCAGCACTGGAATCAGGCCCACACGTTCCAGGATTTCTTGGGTGGTTTCCGGCATTTTGAACCCTTTCATTCTTCACCAGCGAGGTTGAAGGGTACGGGCTTCAGCCCGTACAGAACGCTGGCTTGATAAAGAAGAGGCTTTAGCCACTGAGGTGCAAGGCACATTCCCTCAGGGCCTGAAGGCCACTCCGATTTTTTCAATGATGTACGGGCTAAAGCCCGTACCCTTCACGCTAAAGCCCGTACCCTTCAAGGCATCAACTTGGACGGAGCCACTCAGCGCGCGATGCGCGCCGAGCCGCCTTTCATGACGCGTTGCACTTCGCCGAGCGAAGCGGTGCTGGTGTCGCCGGGAGTGGTCATGGCCAGCGCGCCGTGGGCCACGCCGCATTGCAGCGCCCATTCGATGCCTTTGCCGGCCAGCAGACCGTAGATCAGGCCGCTGGCAAAGCTGTCGCCGCCGCCCACGCGGTCGAAGATGTCGATCTCGCGCTGCGGCACCACGGTGATCTTGTCTTCATAAAGGGCGATGGCGCCCCAGGCGTTTTTGCTGGCGGTGTGCGCGGTGCGCAGGGTGCTGGCCACCAGTTTCAGGTTGGGATAGGCCGCGGCCACTTCGCGCAGCATGGTGGCATAGCTGTCGATAGGCAGTTCGGCAAAATCCTCGCTGACGCCCTTCAATTCCACGCCCAGCATGGTGGAGAAGTCCTCTTCGTTGCCCAGCAGCATGTCCACCTTGCGCACGATCTGGCGATTGACCTCCTGGGCCTTGGCTTTGCCGCCGATGGCCTTCCACAGGGAATCGCGGTAGTTCAGGTCGTAGGAGACGGGAGTGCCATATTTGCGGGCGGCGTCCATGGCTTCGACGGCCACTTCGGCGGTTGAGGCGGAGAGGGCAGCGAAGATGCCGCCGGTATGGAACCAGCGGGCGCCGTTCTCGGGGCCAAAGATGGTTTCCCAGTCAAAATCGCCGGACTTGACCTGGCTGATGGCGGTATTGCCGCGGTCCGAGCAGCCCACCGCGGCGCGCACGCCATAGCCGCTCTCGGTGAAGTTGAGGCCGTTGTGTACGGTGCGGCCCACGCCGTCGTAGGGAACCCAGCGCAGCAGGGAGAGATCGACGCCGCCCTGTAGCATGAGGTCTTCGACCAGGCGGCCGACGGGGTTCTCGGCCAGGGCGGTGGCAATGGCGGTGCGCAGGCCAAAGCAGCGGCGCAAGCCGCGGGCCACGTTGTATTCGCCGCCACCCTCCCACACCTGGAAGCTGCGGGTGGTGTGGATGCGGCTCACGCCGGGATCGAGGCGAAGCATGACTTCGCCCAAACTGAGGCAGTCCCAGCGGCGGCTGGAGTCGGGAATCTGGATCGGTTGCACAGGAGCCCTTTCGTTGTCTACAACAACATTATCGTATCTTCAGGGCGCAGGTCTCGCCTTTTGGTCCGGCGGGATGCACGGCTGGCCCCGGCTGGCTTTCCCGTTGTGGGGCCGGAAAGAAGAAAAAAAGGTTACGCCCCCCTGTAATCATGGCCGCCCCCAAACCCGTCCAACAGAACACAGTTCTTTGTCAGAATGCACAGGGCTGTGTTCGAATCGAGAGGCCCCACTTTATTTTTCAAAGATGAAAAATGGGAGCATGATCTCGACGTCAAGCGGCTATGGCCGAGAAGAAGTCGTGATACTGGAGAGCAAATAGATGATCAACGGGAAGCGCATTGCGGTGGTTATGCCGGCCTACAACGCGGAGATCACCTTGGAGAAGACGGTGCTGGGGCTGACCGAGGTCGTCGATATCAGAATTCTGGTGGACGACAACAGCCGCGACCGGACGGCAATGCTCTCCGGGGAGTTAGGCGTACGCACCTTTGTCCACGATGCCAATTACGGCTACGGACGCAATCAGCAAACCTGCTACCGCGAAGCGCTGGCGGCGGGCGCGGACGTGGTGGTGATGGTTCATCCCGATTATCAATACACGCCGGAACTGGTGCCGGCGATTGCCGGCATGGTGGCCAGCGGCGCCTACGACATGGCCCTGGGCTCGCGCATTTTGGGCGCGGGAGCCTTGAAGGGCGGAATGCCGCTCTATAAGTACATCGCCAACCGCTTGCTGACGGGATTTCAGAACATCTTTTTCGGCGTGAAGCTGTCGGAATACCACACCGGATTCCGCGCCTTCTCGCGCGAACTCCTGCAGACCCTGCCGCTGTTGGAGAACTCCGACGACTTCGTCTTCGACAACCAGATGATTGCCCAGGCGGTGATCTTCGGCTTCCGCATCGGTGAGATCTCCTGTCCCACCCGCTACTTTCCTGAAGCCTCTTCCATCAATTTCAAGAGAAGCGTGAAGTATGGTTTTGGGGTGCTGAGCACCACCGCGACGCTGGTGGCCCACCGCATGGGACTGGTTCGTTCCCCGCTCTTTGCGAAGACGGGTAAAAAAGTCGACGCAATAGTGGAAGGCGAAGCCGGCTTGACCTATTACGCGGAGCTCACGCCGGGTTCCTGATTCCGTCTTTTTGCCAGCAGCGCCACCCGCCGAGGTTAAGAGAACCTAGATAGGGTGCCCCACCCTCGGCGCGCTCTTGTTTTTGCGCCTAGGGTGGGAAACCACAAATCTCAACGGTGCCTGTTCCTAGGGAGCAGTTCGACTCGCCGCACCGAGTTACGGCGGGGATGAACATCCGCCAACCAGCCAACTTGCTCCGCGCGGGTGGAACTGACTTGCTGATTCGATCTTTAACACAGCAGCCCACTTGCCGGCCTGTTTGCCGGATACTCATTTAAGCATCTATTTACAAACGACTTTTCATCCTGAGCGAAGCGAAGGATCTGCGGTTTTTCGCTCTCCCTTTTGGTGAAGCCAGAAACCCCGATCCTTCGCTACCTCCCGGAGGGCAGTTCATTCCTGCTACGAACTTTAAAGACAGAACATTTTGGGTCATCCCGTAAAATGAGAGCATGATGTCCACTCCTGCTCGCGCCCTGCCCGTGCAACAGAAGTTCACCCTCCGCTGGTCTCTCCCCCTCATCGTTCTCGCGGCCTTTGTCCTTCGCTTGATCGTGGTCTGTTTCACCTATCGCGATTTGCCCGATGCCGACAAGTTCTACGAGCAATTCGGCTGGGAGATGGGCTGGGTGGCGCGCTCTTTGGCCAGCGGACATGGATTCAGTTCTCCCTACTGGCCCTGGAGCGGCCCTACGGCGATGCAGCCTCCGCTGTACCCCTCGCTGCTGGCGCTGGTCTTCCGCCTCTTCGGCATTTACTCGCTTACTTCCGGCTTCGTCATCCTCTCCCTGAATAGCCTGATGAGTTCGCTGACCTGTATTCCCGTCTATTTCAGCGGCAATTATTCGCTGGGCAGGCGGGCAGGAGTCGTGGCCGCCTCGATCTGGGCCTTCTATCCCTTCGCCATCTATTTTTCCGCGGGACGAGTGTGGGAATATTCGCTGACGACGCTGCTTTTCACCACCTGTTTCTGCATCGCCCAACGCCTTCACCTAACCGAAAAGCGGCTGGCGTGGGCGGGTTGGGGGCTGCTTTTCGGGTTGACCGCTCTCTCCAATCCCGCCGTGCTTGCCACGCTGCCATTCCTGTTTCTGGTGGCGTTATGGAGGCTGCGCCGGTCGGGCCGGCGCTGGATGCTGAATGCCGTGGTGACCCCTTTGGCGGTGCTCGCCATCCTCGCGCCCTGGACGGTGCGCAACTATCGCGTCCTGGGCATTCTCTGCCCCGTCCGCGATAACTTCTGGCTGGAGTTCTATTCCGGAAACTATGGCGACCCCGCTCTGAATCCGGTCTCGCCGCATCCGGCCAGCAATCCGATCGAGATGCAGAAATTCCTCTCCATGGGCGAGAAATCCTTTCTGCAGGAGAAGCACACCCTGGGTCTGGCTTGCATCCGGCAGCATCCACAGTTCATCGTGCAAAAGACGGTGCGCCGCTTCTTCTACTATTGGAGCGGATTCTGGAGCATCTCTATGGATGAGTTGCGGCGGGAGCCCTACGAGCCCGGCAATATCTTCTATTGCAGTGCGATCACGTTCTTGATGCTGTGCGGCATCCGCCGTCTCTGGCAGCAAAACCGGGAGGCCGTCTGGCCGTATCTGGTGTTGATCGGCATCTTCCCCTTGACCTACTATTTGACCTATCCGTTGATGGACTACCGCCAGCCCATCGAGCCGGCCATTGTGGTTTTGGCGGCGGCGGGCATTTTGTCGTGGCGAAAGCGCCGCGGGGATCACGACTCCATGGAGAGTCGCAGGATCGACGAGGAACGTGTTCTACAGTTTCAATAAACGCCCGGCAAGGACTTTGAGCACTGTGCCCGTACCTTGAGTTGGTTCGGATGAAAGCTCCCGCATCCATCGAGACCACCCGCCTGCTGCTGCGCCGGCCTGTCTGGAGCGACGCCCAGGCCATCTTTCGCAGCTTTGGCGGCAATTCTGCGGTGACCCGCTACCTGAGCTGGCCGGCCCACCGCAGCGTGGCCGATTCCTATGCCTTCATCGAGTGGAGCGATGCCGAGTGGGAGCGCTGGCCGGCCGGTCCTTATCTGGTCTTCGCGCGCGAAGGATTCCGCAAGAAGGTGCTGGGCAGCATCGGGATGGCCTTTACCGCCGCCGATACCGCCACCGCCGGCTACGCCTTTGCACAGCCTGTCTGGGGCCGGGGTCTGGCCACCGAGGCCTTGCGGGCGGTGGTGGAGGTGGCGCGCGGCCTGGGCCTGCAACAACTGGGAGCCCTCTGCCACGCCGACCACGCCGCCTCCATCCGGGTTTTGGAAAAGTGCGGCTTTCAGCTTCAAGGCCTGCGGGAGAAACAGACCATCTTTCCCAACCTGGCGCCCGGCGTGGGCATGAACGCGCTTTCTTTCACCCGGGTTCTGTGAGTGCAGCCAAGCGGGGCGAGCGCCGGGGGGCTACTTTTCCACTTCCACGCCGCGCCAGAAGGCGACAAAACCCTTGATCTTGCGCGCCGCCGGTTTGGGGTCGGGATAGTACCAGGCCGCGTCCAGGTTCTCCTGCCCATCGATGAGCAGATTGTAGTAGCGCGCCAGACCTTTCCAGGGGCAGGTCGAGGTGGTGCTGCTGGGGAGAAAATACTCCCGCTTGAGGCTGGATTCGGGAAAATAGACATTCCCCTCCACCACTTCCGTTGTCTCGCTTTCGGCAATGACCTTGCCGTTCCAGATTGCTCTTGCCATATCGCTTCCGCATGATCCAACAGGGAATTCCCGCCGCCAGCCGGCGTTACGGCCAATCGCGGCGATTGGATAAGACATTAGCAGAGATGGGCGGTCCTGGCGAATCCCGGCGCAAGTGAATGGGGTGCCCCAACCTTGGCGCGTTCTTGTTTCTGCGCCCGGGGTGGGATGCGGAAAACTCCATCGCCAGGAACAGAATCATCCTTAAAACCGCAGTTCTTCTTTGGCTCTGAATGCCATATATTCGATGAAGTTCATATTCAACAACGACTTGTCTTTCTGAGCAGAGCAACAACTTGTCATCCTGAGCGAAGCGAAGGATCTGCGGTTATACCCGTTCGCATGGGGTGACAGCGCAACCCCGATCCTTCGCTTAGGATGACAAGTGATTGATATTGCTATGTAAATTGACCAGGCGGCGTTTCCAATCCGCATGTGGCAGCCGGATCTGTGATCAATCCTGCCCTTGTGCGGGCGGTTTGGCGGCGGCCTGGGCGCGGCGGCCTTCGACTGCCTTGGCCATGGCCTCATAGCGAGCCGAGGCCGCCGAGAAGCGGTTGACCAGCTCCGAGGTCTTCACCATGAACGACGGATTCTTCTCTCGGATTCCTTCCAGGATGGGGGCGAACTTGGCCAACAGGTAGAAGCCCTCGCCGTTGCAATCGACAAACAACTCGGCGGAGACGGCTCCATGCAGCACCATGGCCGCCGCCATCTCCCAGTAGGAGAGTACTTGACGCAGCCAGGGGTTGTGCGGGTCGGCGGAGTTGGAAGCTACGGCAAAAAACTCATCGGCGGTGGCCGGCCAGAATTCGCCGGTCGTCCAGGCGCGCGCCTGACGCATCAGCGCCTCGGTGCGCAGTTCGTATAAGCGAAGAATGATCTCGGCATCGGCGGGAGTTGCAAGCATACGTTCCATGGGAAGCCTCCGTGCCCATACTAACGGATTCAACCGCGACCACCTAAACGCCGTTCCCAGGGGGGCGAATCGGGGCGTCCGTTTTCCATAGCGCATTCAAGACAAAGCGAACGTTGGCGGGATTCTCGCCGATACGCCGTACCGTGTAAGGCCACCATTCCGTTCCAAAGGGTAGATAAAGCCGCAGATGGTAACCATCTGCAACAAGTCTTCTCTGCAGCGGCGTGCGCACGCCGATGAGCATCTCGAATTCGTAATCATCTTTCGCCACGGAGTTTTGTGCCGCAATCGTCTGGATCGTGCCGATCATGCGCTCGTCGTGGGTGGCGAAAATGGGGTAAACGCCGCGCGATCTGGCCTCCGAACTCAGAAGATAAGAAGCCAGTTGCAGAAATTCCCGGTCGATTTCGGATCGCTTGGTCCAGGCATGATCGTGGCTTTCAGCGAACGCTCCTTTGACCAGCCGGATGGCGTCAACACCGTCCTCCACAAGATCCCGCACATCCTGTCCGCTGCGGAACAGATAGGCCTGAATGGTAATTGCGACCGGGTATTCGGCCTGAGCCAGTCTCTTGCGCAAATCGAGGGTCTTCCGAACAACCGTAAAGTCTTCCATGTCGAGCATCGCCAGGCGGCGACGCCCGGCGGGCGGTTGCGCGGCGATCAGTTTTCCCAATCGCAAGGCGTTTTCTCCGCCCAACCCATCGGAATGAGCGTAACCGATCTGCGTCGGATCGATCGATACATGAACATCGAGATTGGTCTGACCCAATTGCTCGATAGCCGCCGCGATCTGCGCCACATTTTCTTCAATGGCTAGAGGCGACTCCACATATTCGCCAAGATAGTAAAGCGAGGTGGTTGTAGCCCTGGCTTTGAATTCCAACGACCGTTGAACGGCAGCCGAAGAAGAGTCTCCGCCAACAAAGCGCTCGGCCAGCCCGCGCATGAGGCGGTTACCCTGCATGAACCGAGTGATGCTCTGGGAGCGTGCAAGCACAATCATCGCGCTCTGCCAAAGTGACATGGATAACTCCAATCGCTCGAAATCATACCATGCGAATTCATTGGCTTTGTCAATAAGAGGGGACAGTCAACTAGGCTTTTGCTGTCACCCTCCCGGCGGTCTTTTTGGCGGCAGCTTTCGCAGGGACGGCTTTCTCCGCGGCCTTCTCCGTCACCGGGCCGTGGGTCGCAGCGGTGGGCAGTGGGGGAGCATCGCCAATGCGCTTGGAGTAGCTGCATTCGATGGCCGCCGCCGGCGCTTCCACGGCCTTGGCCCCGCGCTTCTTGGGGGTGGCGACCTCTTCTTCGACCGCCTTTTTCTTGTTGGGGCATTCCAGGAAGATGCCCGAGCGCAGCGTCTTCTCGATCAGGTAGGGACTCTTGCACTCCGGGCACTTTTTGGCCACCGGCTTGTAATTGCTGGTGAAGTCGCACTTGGGATAATTGGTGCATCCCCAGAAGAGGTTGCCGCGCCGCGCCTTGCGCTCGGCCAGGTCGCCCAGACCGCACTTGGGGCACTTCAAACCCTCGACGATGTTCTGCTTCACGTATTTGCACTTGGGATAGCCGGAGCAACTGACGAACTCGCCATAGGCGCCCTGACGCAGCACCAGAGGCTTGGAGCACTGCGGGCAATTCTCCCCGGTGGGCTGGGGGGCGGCCTGCTTCTGTTGCTGCTTCTGGCTGAGCTTGCGGAAGGTCTTGCAGGGCGGGTCTTCGTTGTAGCCCGGGCAAGACATGAACATGCCGAAGGGGCCGCGCCGCAGCACCATCACCCGGCCGCAGTTCTCGCAATACTCCTCCTGCTCGGCGGCATCCTGGGCCTCGGGGGTATTCAGATCCGGCTTGGCGGCGGTGTTCTCCTTGGTGAAGGTGCAACTCATGGGATCCTTCTTGTTGTAGGCCGAACAGGCAAAGAAGGTGCCGAACTTGCCCCACTTCAAGAGCAGCGGAGAGCCGCACAGGTCGCACTTCTCCTCGGTCTTCTCCTCCATCCGCTTGATGTCTTCCATGTTGTCGCCGGCGACCTTCAACTCCTCTTCGAAGTGGTCGTAGAAGCCGTTGAGCAGGTCGGTCCACTTTTCCGTGCCTTCTTCGATGTCGTCCAGCTCTTCTTCCAGCTTCGCGGTGTATTGGGTATCGAAAATATAGGGAAAATTCTTGACCAGCAGGTCGCATACCACCATGCCAATCTCGGTGGGATAGAAGCGGCCGGCAATTTTGGTGACGTACTCGCGATCCTGGATGGTGTTGATGATCGAGGCGTATGTCGAGGGGCGGCCGATGCCGCGCTCTTCCAGCACCTTGACCAGCGAGGCCTCGTTGTAGCGCGGCGGCGGCGAGGTGAAGTGCTGTTCGGGGTCCAGCTTTTCCAGTTCGAGAGCCTTGACGCCGTCCAGGTTGGGCAGCTTGTTGGCGGTCTCGTCGTCGTCCTTCTTTTCTTCGGCGGCCTCGTAGACCTTGAGGAATCCGTCGAAGCGCTGCACCGAGCCGGAGACGCGGAAGTCATAGGTTTTGTGGGTCTTGGCGCTGAGGGCGGCGATTTTGGCGGTGGTCACGTCGAAGACCGCCGGCATCATCTGCGAGGCCACAAAGCGCTGCCAGATCAGGCGGTAGAGCTTCAACTGCTCGTCGGTGAGGTACTTGGCGATGGACTCCGGGGTGCGCGCGGCGTCGGTGGGGCGGATGGCTTCGTGGGCATCCTGGGCGGCCTTCTTGCCCTTGTATATGTTGGCCGTCTTGGGCAGATACTGCGCCCCCAGATGGCTGGCGATCCACTCGCGGGCGCCGGCAATGGCCTCGGGCGCAATGCGCGGCGAGTCGGTACGCATATAGGTGATGAGGCCGACCGGGCCCTCGGCGCCGATCTCCACGCCTTCATACAGCCGCTGCGCCACGCCCATGGTGCGGCGCACGTTGAAGCCCAGCTTGCTGGCCGCGTCGCGCTGCAACTGACTGGTGATGAAGGGCGCGGAGGGTTTGCGCTGCTTCTCGGTGGCTTGCACTGAAACCAGCGACCAGCGCGCCGATTGCAGCGCCGCCAGCACCGCGTCCATGGACTTTTTGTCGGGCAGGGCGCTGGTGATGAACTGCTCCTTGCCGTCCTTGTCCTTGCCGTTGGCCACCCGAGCGGTCTCCCCGTCGATGCCGGTAAAGCGGGCGGTAAAGCTCTTGGCGGCCTGCTTGTCGGGGTGCAGCAGGGCGTCCAGGGTCCAATTCTCGACCGGCTCGAAGGCGCCGATCTCCCGTTCGCGCTCGACGATCAGCCGCACGGCGACGGTCTGCACCCGGCCCGCCGACAATCCGCGCCGCACCTTTTCCCACAGCAGCGGGGAAATCTGATAGCCCACCAGGCGGTCCAGCACGCGGCGGGTCTGTTGCGCGTCCACCAGGTGCTGATCCACGGCGCGGGCGTGCTGAAAGGCCTCCTGCACGGCCTTCTTGGTGATTTCGTTGAAGGTTACGCGCTGGATCTTCTTGCGCTCCTTGGCGCTGGTGCCTAACTGGATGGCCAGATGGGCGGCGATGGCTTCTCCCTCGCGGTCAGGATCGGGCGCCAGGAAGATGTGGTCGGCGCTCGCCGCCGCCTTCTTCAACTGGTTCACTACCTTCTCTTTACCGGGGGTGACGATCAGCGTGGGCGCAAAGGTGCGCTGTTTCAGCTCGACGCCGATATCGTTCTTGGGCAGGTCCATGATATGACCCACCGAGGCCAACACCTCGAAGCCCTTGCCCAGATACTTCTCAATTGTCTTCGCCTTGGCGGGGGATTCGACGATCACCAGTGATTTGCTCATTGCCATCCTTAATTCCTACACCACTCTATCCTGTCCAGCCGGGGGGACAGGAAAAGAGGTCCGATGCGACGCGTTTCGGGACAGGCCAAACCCTGCCGCGGCTGAGACCGATTTCCCGGTGCGGGAAATGAACCCGTAAAACTTGGACGCTACCACGGAACACCGTCGCATTTCCACTGCCGCACCGGATTATTCGCCCTGCACCACCAATTACTGTACGCGCTGAGCCCCCCGCCGGCGCCATCGCAACGCGAGAACCCCAGGGCAATCGCATCTGAGTCTGTTACGTGGTCTTGAAAGGGTACGGCTTTAGAGGCTGCGGAAAAAGCTCCTCCAGAAGGTAAGTTTTGAAGGGTACGGGCTTCAGCCCCTACCTGGCAGGGTAGGAAGAGTTTTCGGCTTTAGCCGCTGGGGGAATGTAAGTGCTTGATAATAAGTCTATCAGTGGCTAAAGCCGGGCGCTTTCAAAACATTTCCAGAATTCCAAATGCGATTGCCTTGGTGAGAACGCGGGCAGGAATCCGGAAGGCCAGGCACTTCGGAAAGAGGATGTTCAGAGTGTCCGCACGTAATTCTTGCCTGGCAGTTGGCGGATGCGGCCTGCCATCTCCAGCTCGAAGAGGGCGGTAAAAACCTCGGAAGAGGTGAGTTGCGTCTCCAACGCTTCGAGGATCTCGTCCAGTTGCAGACTGGCGTCGGCTCTGAGCACCTCCAGCGCCAGGGCCTCTTGGGGACGCAACACCGGGTCCGGTAGAAGGGATGCGGTGGTGGGGGAAAGAGTTGCAGACGGAGCGCTGGAGTCCAGTTCGAGACGGATCTGCGCGGGCAGTTCTTCCCAGATGTCTTCCCAACTGGCCACCAGCTTGGCGCCCTGCTTGATGAGGGTGTTGGGGGTCCAGGAGTTGCGGCTGGTCACATTGCCGGGGACGGCGAAGAGGTCGCGGTTCTGCTCGGCGGCGCAGCGCGCGGTTACCCGGGTGCCGGAATTTTCGCTGGCCTCAACCACCAGCACCGCCAGGCTCAGTCCGCTGATAATGCGATTGCGGCGGGGAAAATTCTGGGGCGCGGGGAAGGTGCCCATGGGAACCTCGCTGACGATGCTCCCGCCCAAGTCGAGGATGTCGGCGGCCAGTTTCTTGTTTTCCTTGGGATAAACCACGTCGATGCCGGTGCCCCACACGGCAACGGTGGACATGCGGGCGGCCAGGGCGCCTTTGTGGGCGCTGGAATCGATGCCCCGGGCCATGCCGCTGACCACCAGCAAGTGCCGCGCCGCCAGATCCCGCGCCAGCATCTCCGCCACCCCCGCGCCGTAGGGACTGGGATGGCGGGTTCCCACCACCGCGATTGCCGGGCGGCTGAGCAGATCGGCGGCTCCATGCACCCACAGCACTGGAGGGGGATCGTAGATCTCGCGCAGCCGTTGGGGATACTGGGCACAGCCGTAGGTGAGGATGGTCGCGCCCTGCGTCGCCACCCGCATCCACTCCTGCTCGGCGCTGCGGCGGGCCTTGCCATCGAAGATGAACTGTGCGGCGGGGGCGGGAAAGCGCAGCCCCTCCAACTCGGTCAGCCGCAGGGAAAAGATCCGGCTTGCCCCCGACAACTGTTGGACGGCGTCGAGAATGCGCCGCGGGCCCAGTCCCGGCGACAATGCCAGGGCCAGCCAGGCCAGGCGCTCCTCATCCAAAGGGGCTACAATGGCTCGATCCGGATTTTGCGCGTCAGTAGCCATGCGAGAAAATATGTCGCAGAATTGTACAGTTCTTTTCTTTCCATGAAAATGAAAAAGAAAAGCCTGCGCGAAGTGGTTTGCTTGGCGTTAGCTTTGCGCCGCCGCCCGTTTTCAGTCGCAACTCCAGGATTTGCCGTGCTATATCTCCGAGCAGGTGTACTGCGGTTGGTCCCGCAATGCCGGGTGCAAGGAACCAACCGCCCCACAAATCCGGATGTTTGGAACGAGCCATCCCAGCGAGTACCGTGTCCTGGCATCGTCCCGTGTCCTGTCATCCTGAGCGGAGCGTAGCGAAGTCGAAGGATCTGCGGTAGTTTTGCGCCGAGGGTGGGAAACCACAAATCTCAACGGTGTCTTGTTCATTAAGAGTACAGACAGCAGCGGAAGGAAAGAGGGCCATGAGCGCCGCCAGCCGGTTCACCATCGAGGAGTGCCGCCGCTTTTATGCCGAAGAGGTGCGAGCTCTGGCGGCGCTGGAATCGCCCGCTCTCATTCGCGCCTTTGCCCAGGTTCCGCGGGAGCGATTTTTGGGTCCGGCGCCCTGGTTCGTCGCTCCGGGGTTTTCCCTTGGTCCCACCCGCTACCGCTCCACCCAAGACGCTCGCGATCTCTACCATGACCTGCTGGTAGCCCTGCATCCGGCGCAATTCCTGAATAACGGCCAACCCAGCATGGTGGCCCGGCTGATCGCCGCCCTGGATCTTCGCGCCGGCGGACGGGTGCTGCATGTGGGCTGCGGCGCGGGGTATTTCACCGCCATCCTGGCGGAGACGGTGGGAGAGCAGGGCGCCGTGCTGGCCCTGGAGATCGAGTCCGATCTGGCTGCGAAGGCTGCGGCGAACCTGCGCGCCTATCCTCAAGTGACGGTGCTCAATCGCGACGCGGCCCACTTCGACCCCGGCGATTGCGACGCCATTTTAGTCAACGCCAGTGTTACCCATCCCTATCCGGCTTGGCTCAACCGGCTCAGCGAGGGAGGCGTGCTGGTGCTGCCGCTGGCCGTGGCCCGCTCGACTGCCGCCAACGACGCATTGGCCATGCGCATCGAGCGGCAAGACGGCTCCTTTGCCGCCGAAGCCGTCTCGATTCTCACCCTTTACCCCTGCGCCGGGCTACGCGATGCGGGCGAACAACTGTTGCTCAACCCTGCCTTCGAGAACCACGACCTGCTGCGGGTGCGCTCCCTGCGCGTCGATCCACATCCCAGGACCGAGACCTGCGTGGTCCACGCCCCGAGCTATTGCTTGAGCGCCCTCGACTCTTCAACGGCCTTCTCTCCACAGTCCGGTGCCTGAGGACGGCGGCTGGGGCGGAATCCTTTCCCTGTACTTGGTACTCTAAGAGAACGTGAGCACGATCCCCGCACCTCGTCTACGCATTGCCGCCATCCGCTTTCTCAACCCCGCGCCGCTGATGTGGGACTTCGAGCACCCTCCCCGCAACCAGGAACTGGCCAGCCGCTACCAGATCGACTGGATGCTGCCCTCCGCCTGCGCCGACCGGTTGGCGAGTGGCGAGGCCGACATCGGCCTGATTCCCATCGCCGCCCTGGCCGCCAACCCCAGCCTGCGCATCCTGCCGGGCTGCACCATCGCCTCCAAAGGGCGGGTACGTTCGCTGCTGCTGGTGCGCCGTGCCAATCAGCCGCTGGCCGCCGTGCGCTCGGTGGCCGCCGATACCGCCAGCCGCACCACCGTTGCCCACGCCCGCATCCTCTTCCGCCATTGGGGCAACCCCAACGTGCCGTTTCTCCCCATGGCCGCCGATCTGGACGACATGCTGGTCCGCGCAGACGCCGCCATCCTCATCGGCGACCCCGCCCTGCTGGCCTTGGAGGATCAGGCCGACCGCTTTGAACGCTCTCGGGAAGAGCTGGTCTATCACGATATGGCCGCCGAATGGCGCACTGTGACCGGCCTGCCCTTCGTCTCCGCCGTCTGGTGCTACGCCCCTGCGGGGGGCAGCCTTTTGGTTGAGAGTATTGCGGGTGCCCCTGGTCTCGAATCTGAGACCAGGGATTCCATCGCTCAGGACTTTATCCGCTCCCGCGACCACGGCCTGGCCAACATCGACGCCCTGGTGGCCGAGTGGTCCGGCCGCATGGCTCTGCCCGCGGATACCATCCGCACCTACCTCACCACCAATATTCACTACATTCTGGACGACGAATGCCGCGAAGGGATGCGCGCCTTCTTCCGCCTGGCGGCGGAGGCCGGGATTCTGCCGGAATATAACGTTCCCGGATGATTTATGGTTTTGAAGCTTTGTTCTTTGGAGCGGCAGGTGTAGATTGTCCTCTATGGAGAAAAATCTAGCTATTCTGCTGGTTATTCTGGTTCTTTCATCAGGAGCAATCGGGCAGATTCTGCCCGCAGAATTGCTAGCCGCTCCCCATGCCATTGCGGACGGGGACTATATTGGCCTTGAGCCAATGGCAAGTGATAGCCCAAATCAGCCGGATGCTCTCTGGTATCACGAGAATTCAATTGTAGTCCGGCATGGCGATTTCATCCTTGACAAGAATCCAATATTGATTCGAGACGGGAAGAAAGAGTATTCGGCGTCGGATGGCGGTTTCATTACTTATCGAGGAAGGTTCCTAACGAAGAATGAACGAGCCTATGTTGCACTTCGCCCGTTCATGAGTGATTATATGTTCTTTCCGATTGGTCCGAACCAATGCGAACCCTATAGCAGGATGGATATTTATCCAGTCAAAGTCGCCGAAAATGGATTTTGGATCGATGGAGTTTTTTACACCAAACAACCAGTTGCAGCGGATCGTCTGAAGTCTTTGGAAGAAACATTAAAGTCTGAGCCACTCAGCTTTGATGGGAAGCATCCATATAATCGCAAATTCAGAATGCATAATTGTTCCGTTAACGATTTGAGCGTTCTGGATGATTAGGATCGGAACTTCGAAAAAGGAAACCCGCACAAGCTGAACGGGTTTCCAGTCCCTTAGTCCCTTGTTCCCTCGGTCCCTGTTTTTCAGATCTCCCAGCGCAGCAGCGTGGCCCCCACGCTGAAGCCGGCGCCCACGGCGGCCAGCAGTACCAGGTCGCCCTTCTTCAGCTTGCCCTCTTCCAGCGCTGTGCCCATGGCCAGGGGAATCGTTCCCGCCGAGGTGTTGCCGTACTTCTCGATGTTGACGATGACCCGCGAGGGGTCCATGCCCAGGCGGTCGGCGGTGGCGTTGATGATGCGCAGGTTGGCCTGATGGGGGATGAAGCAGCCCAGATCGGCGCCGGTGACGCCGTTGCGCTCCAGCAGCTTGGCGGTGGCCTCGGACATCTTGCGCACGGCGAATTTGTAGACCGCCGGGCCGTCCTGGTAGATGGTGTGCATCTTCTTGTCGATGGTCTCGTGGGTGGGGGGATTGAGGCTGCCGCCGCCCTTGAGATTGAGGCTCACGCCGCCGGCGCCGTCCACCTCGTTGATGTAGTCGATGATGCCCACTTCGCCCTCTTCGCAGGGCTCGATCAGGACCGCGCCGCAGCCGTCTCCAAACAGAACACAAGTCGTCCGGTCGGTGTAGTCGGTCATCCTGGTATTGGCGTCCGCGCCGATGACCAGCACCTTCTTCTGCGCGCCGCTCTCCACCATCTTCACCCCCGCCTGCAAGGCGAAGACAAAGCCCGAGCAACCGGCCGAGACATCAAAGCCCCAGGCACCCTTGGCCCCCAGTTTGTGCTGCACCAAGCAGGCGGTGGAGGGGAACATCATGTCCGGGGTTACTGTGCCAACGATGATCAGTTCCACTTCTGTGGGCTCGATGCCGCGCATGGCCAGACATTTGCGCGCCGCCTCGACGCACATGTCGCTGGTACCCAGGCCGGCGGCCAGCTTATGGCGTTCGCGGATTCCGGTGCGCGTCAGAATCCACTCGTCGGAGGTCTCGACCATCTTCTCCAGATCCAGATTGGTAATGACTTCGGGGGGAACATAGGTTCCGAGGGCGGTGATCTTGGCGCGGCAGCCCACGATAGGGCGAATGGTGAGGGTCAATGCAGTCTCCTTGCAACTGAGCTTCGGCGGATCGAACTCTAAACCACACCGGCAGGACCGCCCTACCTGCCCCCACTATCTTAACGGCGCAGCCTCGCACCTGTACTGGAGGGGGCGAAAAAGCCGTCCGCGGTGGAAAAAAGCCCAGGAAAAATGCGCCCAGGCTGTTTTGCCCGCGCGCAAAAAGGATTGTCCTGAGCGCAGCGAAGAACCTGTTCTGGCATCCTGAGCGCAGCCAAGGATCAGCGGTTGATCTTTGCGATCCGCGCAGCCACAGAACCTGCTTTTCGCGCGCCAGAAACGCCAAACGCCGCTCGTGGCGGCGTCTCTCAGCGTACCGGGTGGCCTACTGCGCCCGTACTAGCCCGTTACCGTTGCTCCCTTCCGGGCCTGGCGGGGTTGGCGGGATTACGTCGCGTAGGACCCGGCACAAGAATGATTTTAACACTATCGAAAGACGTCGCCGTGACGCGAGCAACACCTGCTCCGGCCCAATCTCGCAACTCGGTAGATCGAGCCGTCAAACCGCAGACGCCCCCATCAGCCGCGCCGCAAAGTCGTCGATCCAGACGCGCTGCGCGGCGGTTTCCGGAACCGGAACTCCGCGCGCGTGGCTCACCATGCGCACCGCTTCCTCGACGGATATTCCCTTCAGAATCAGCAGGCATACCGCTGACAATGCGGCTCGTCCTATCCCTTGCCGACAGTGCACGAGGGTATTCTTGCCAGCTGAGAGCGCTTGATCGATCCATTCATAGTTGGCCAGTGCTTCGGAAAGGGATGCAGGTGTCTCGCGGTCCGGGACAGGGAACGACAGAAATGCGATTCCGGCCAGAAGCGCCTGATTTTTCTCGTCTTGCAGGCCCAGGTCGGATTCTTCGCCGGGCGTCAGATGGGAGACGAGCAGATCGATTCCCGCATCGCGCCAGGCGGTGATTTCGTCTTCCAGCCAGTCCCCGCCCCGCGGCCTCGCCGAGAGGCAAAGCCGTCCATTCCACGGTCCGTATACCCAATAAATCGGAGTAAGGATCAAGAAAATACCTCTTTCCCGTGAATCTCTCGCGGCAGGGAATCCACATCCACACCACGCCTTTTGAGCAGGAAGATGCGATGGTGCCCATCGAGAATCGTACCGTCAGGACGGGTTTTCAGGCAGTCTCTCTGTCCCGGTACCAGAGATTGTCGCAACAACTCCGACGAAAGGCAATCCAGTTGCGCGAGTTTGGCGACACTGAGCGTCCCATCCTGATGGAGCGGCCGAAGTGGGACAGAATCGCTCATCGACGCATCTTAAACCCAAATCCGAAGCCAATCGTCTTTCACGCTTCACTTGGCGGTATCGGTTGAAAAAATGCATTCCCGGTACAATCAGGAAGTGAGCAACCTTCCCCCCGCACCTGTCGTCGGCTTTATCTCGTTGGGCTGTCCCAAGAACCTCGTTGACTCCGAAGTGATGATGGGCCTGCTGGACCGCGCCGGAGCGCGGCTGACCTCGCATCCCGAGGAGGCCGAGATTCTGGTGGTCAACACCTGCTCGTTCATCGACACCGCCAAGCAGGAGTCGGTGGACACGATTCTGGAGATGGCACGGCACAAGACCGAGGGGCGGGCGAAGAAACTGATCGTCGCCGGCTGTCTGGTGGAGCGCTACCGCGACGAGATCCGCCGCGATATTCCCGAGGTGGACGCGGTGGTCGGCACCGGCGAGCTGGAGGCGATATTGGCCGCCGCTGGATTGGCAATGCCTCCCGCGCCTGTCTCTCCTTTCAACATTCTGAGTGGGGGCCAGATAGCGGAGATCCATCCTGGCCAGGAATCCCAGGCGGGCAGCCACAAAGCTCCCGCCAGCCGCGAAGAGGGCGACCTGCGCGAGCAGCAGGGCCGCTTCAGCCGCGCCGCGTGGGAGGGTGCGGATCACTCTCTTCCCACATATCTTTATGACGAAAAGACCCCCCGGGTCTTGTCCACGCCGCGCGCCTCGGCCTATATCAAGATTGCCGAGGGCTGCGACCATCCCTGCACCTTCTGCGTGATCCCCAACTTGCGTGGCAAATTCCGCTCCCGGCGCTTCGAGTCGGTAGTGGCCGAGGCGCGGCAACTGGTGGCGCAGGGGATCGAGGAGATCACCCTCATCGGCCAAGACACCACCTGCTACGGCGAAGACCTGGGCCTCAAGGACGGTCTGGCGCTGCTGCTGGACGAACTGGCCGGGATCGAGGGGTTGCGGTGGCTGCGCTTCCTCTACGCCTATCCCAACCGCATCACCGCCAAGCTGCTCGAAACCATCAATAAACACGAAAAAATCTGCAAATACCTCGATCTGCCCTTGCAGCACGCGTCTCCAGAGGTTTTGAAGCGCATGAAGCGGGGCGGCAGCGCGGCGATCTTTCTCAAGACGCTGGAAAAGGCTCGCGCCGCGGTTCCCGGAATCGTGTTGCGCACGGCCTTCATTGTGGGCTTTCCCGGAGAAAGCGTCGAAGACGCTTCTCTTCTTGAAGCCTTCATCCAGGCTGCGAAATTCGACTGGCTGGGCGTCTTCAGCTACTCCGATGAGGAAGGCGCGGGCGCCTTCGCGCTACCGGGAAAACTCCCCAAGCGCACCATCGAGGCGCGCCGCCGCCGGGTGATGAAGCTGCAACAGAAGATCTCCAAGCAAGCCAAGGCCGCCTGGGTGGGCCGCGAACTGCTGCTGCTGGCCGAGGGCCCCAGCGAGGAAACGCCGCTTTTGTGGGAAGGGCGCACGCAGTTCCACGCCCCGGAGATCGACGGCAAGGTCTACATCAACGACTTCGCCGATCTGGAGACGCTCGAAGCCGGCCGCTTCTACCGCGCCCAGATCACGGAGGCCCACGACTACGATCTGGTCGCCCGCATCCTCTCCGGGCCGGAATAAAGCGCTTTGGCTATTGATGTAGACTTCCGTGCCCCATCCTTTCCGCGCTTTTCGGCGGAACGGGTGGGATAGCGATGGATTTCCGCCCTGTGCCATTTCGAAAAACGCTCCCGGCGCGTCCATCCGGCAGCGCTTGCCGCCGCCAGCCCGCGGCCCGGCAATTACATTGAAGAGATGGGTTGGGAGCAGGGAAAAGTCCGCGGGGAACTGGGCGCGCTGGTGACGCTGGCGGTTCCCGTGGTGTTGAGCGAGCTGGGCTGGATGGCCCAGGGCATTGTGGACACCATCATGGTAGGCGCGCTGGGGCCGACCGCCATTGGCGCCGTGGCCCTGGGCAACGCCGCTTATTACACCCCGGCCCTGTGCGGCTTCGGCCTGCTGCTTGGCCTGGATACGCTCATTGCGCAGTCCTATGGACGCCAGGACCACGACGCCTGCCATCGCTGGCTGGCCCAGGGCGTCTATCTGGTGGCGGTGCTCAACCTGCCGCTGATGCTGCTGACGGCTCTGGCCAGCCGGGGCTTTGCGCCCTTCGGCATTGCCCCGGCGGTGGCGCATCCGGCGGCTGGCTATCTGCGCATGTTGAATTGGGGAACCCTCCCGCTGCTCCTCTACGGCTGTACCCGCCGCTATCTGCAGGCGGTGGGCGAGGTGCGAGTGGTTACCGTCACCCTGGTGGGCGCCAACCTGCTCAATTGGTTCGGCAACTGGGTGCTGATCTACGGCAAGCTGGGGATGCCGGCCATGGGAGTGCGCGGCGCGGCTCTGGCCACCGTCTTCTCGCGTATCTTCATGGCCGCGGCGCTGCTGGGCTTTGCCTGGCGCTACGAGCGCCGCCGCGGCCATCCCCTCTTTCAGCGTTGGGCCGCGCCCAGCCTCCTCCGCCTGCGTGAACTGGTCCGCCTGGGCTTGCCCGCTGCCGGGCAGATCCTGATGGAGGTGGGCGCCTGGAACACCGTGACCCTGGCGGCCGGCTGGCTGACTCCGGTGGCTTTGGCGACCCACCAGATCGTCTACAACTATGCCGCCCTTACCTACATGGTGCCGCTGGGCATCTCCGCGGCCGCGGCGGTCAGCGTGGGTCATGCTGCGGGCGCCGGCGACCCCGCCCGCGCCCGCCGCGCAGGATGGATGGCGCTGGGCCTGGGCACCGGCTTCATGCTGCTGGCAGCGGTGGTCTTTCTGCTTGCCCCGGCTCCGCTCATCGCCCTTTATACCCGTGATCCGCAGGTGATGGCCGTTGGCCCCCGGCTGCTGATGCTGGCTGCTGCCTTCCAGATCTTCGACGGCATCCAGACCGTCTGCACCGGCGCGCTGCGCGGCCTGGGCGAAACCCGCATCCCCATGCTCGCCAACCTCATCGGTTATTGGCCGCTGGGATTGCCTCTGGGGCTGACCCTCTGTTTCGTCTTCCACTGGGGGGTCTTCGGCCTGTGGATCGGGCTGACCCTGGCCCTGGTGGTGGTGGCCAGCACCCTGCTGCGGCGCTGGCATATGGATGCGGAGAGGATCTGCAACGAGCCTTCCTTTTTGGCCAGAATCCTTCCATCCGCCGCGAGCCGGTGAAGGCGTGGTGGCAATCTGCCCGTTCTATGAAAAGGGCCAGCGGCCATCTTCCAGGCCCCATCCTCGATGCGCACTGTGGGGATACCTCAGCCCTCGGTCGCCGGTCGTCGATCAGGAACAGGAGCCGCGCTCTGTTTGATCCTGGATTCGGCTTTTGCCCTCGGGTTCAGAACGCTGCTTTGCCAATTAACATTTCTAGTATCAAATCGTTGGTGAATATATGCTTAGTCGGGTATTCGACATTCAAACCCGCGGGTAAACTGCCGTTTTAAGATTTTCTTCTTTTACGATCGGCGAACTTTGGGCGAATGGAGCCATTGAGCGCAGTGCCTTCCCACCCTCGCGCCAGAAATAGTAACGAGGATGGGGCACGGGGCGCTGTACGCCGGCTCCGTTCATCCTGCTGCTAGAGGAGGGGACGAGGCGGACTGCTCGAATCGGACGATTTCCGTCTCCCCGTCCCATTTTGGATAAATGCATCCCAATTCCCGGCACCGGGGTGCTCTTTCTGCACCCTTGTGGCCACGACGAGCGTCCAAGATTGTGACTATAATCACAGGCGAGCCGCAGACGGTGCGCGGTAGATCTTTCCGGAAGGGAATCCGGCCACATGGCGACAGCAGACCTGGCCCTGGGTCACGAACAGGGACAACGCGGTGACGGCAGGCGCGTCACAAACGATTTCAGCATCAACGTGGCAACGGTGAACGGCTCCGGCTCGCAATCCGCCAACAGCGTTCTGTTGAAGAGCATCTTTGGAATGGGCGTTCCGGTCAGCGGAAAAAACCTCTTTCCCTCGAACATTGCAGGACAACCCACTTGGTTCATCATCCGCGCCAGCAAAGACGGTTACGTCGCCCGCAAACGGGAGAGCGAGATCTTGGTGGCGCTGAATCCGGACACGGTTGCCGCCGACATCCTGGAACTGCCCGCCGGCGGCGTGGTCATCCACGAGCAGAGCCTTCATCTGGGCGAGGCGCGCGGGGATCTCTTCTATTACCCGGTCCCCTTCGACAAGATCACCGCTTCCATCTGTTCCGAGGCCAAGCTGCGCAAGCTGGTCAAGAACATGGTCTATGTGGGCGTGGTGGCGCAGTTGCTGCGCATCGACCTGGGGGTGGTGGAAAGCGGCTTGCGCCGCCAGTTCGCTAAGAAGCAGAAGGTCTTCGACCTCAACTTCGGCGCCGCCAAGGCGGGCTTCGACTATGCCGCGGAGAACCTGGTCAAGCAAGACCCCTACTTCATCGAGCATTTGGATGAGACCCGTGGCAAGATCGTGGTCGACGGCAACGCCGCGGCGGGCATGGGCGCGGTTTTTGCCGGGGTGACGGTGGTGGCCTGGTATCCCATCACCCCATCCACCTCGGTGATTGAAGCTACTGCCGACCTGCTCAAGAAGTTCCGCCTCACCCCCGAGGGCAAAGCCACCTTTGCCGTGATCCAGGCCGAGGACGAACTGGCCGCCATCGGCATGGTGTTGGGTGCGGGCTGGGCCGGGGCGCGCTCCATGACTGCGACCTCCGGGCCGGGCATGTCGCTGATGGCCGAGTTCACTGGCCTGGGGTACTATGCGGAGATTCCTGGCGTCATCGTCAACGTGCAGCGCACTGGCCCCTCGACGGGCATGCCCACGCGCACCCAGCAGTCCGACTTGCTTTCGGCGGCCTTCCTCTCCCACGGCGACACCAAGCACCCGGTGCTTCTACCCGGCTCGGTAAAGGAGTGCTTCGAACTGACCTACGCGGCCTTTGACCTGGCCGAGCGGCTGCAAACTCCGGTCTTCGTGCTCAGCGATCTCGACCTGGGCATGAACAACTGGATGTCGGAGCCATTCGACTATCCCACCAAGCCTCTGGATCGCGGCAAGATCCTCTTCGCCGAGGATCTGGAGCGTCTGGGCGGCTTTGCCCGCTACCGGGATGTAGATGGCGACGCCATTGGCTGGCGTACCCTGCCTGGCACCCGCCATCCCAAGGCCAGCTACTTTACTCGCGGCTCCGGCCACAACGACAAGGCTTTCTACACTGAGAAGCCCGGGGAGTACGTCGAGGTGATGGAGCGGCTGGCGCGCAAGGTCGAGAGCGCCCGCAAACTGGCGCCGGCGCCGGTGGTGGTCAAGAACGGCACCTCGAAGATCGGCTTCATCGCTTACGGTTCGACCGACTTCGCCCTGCGCGAGAGCCTGGACCAGATTCGCAAGGAGCACGGCTTGGAGGTGGATTATCTCCGCGTGCGCGCCTTCCCCTTTGCCGAGTCGGTACACGACTTCGTGGCCGCACATGAGCGCGTCTACGTGGTCGAACAGAATCGCGACGCGCAAATGGCCAGCCTGCTCAAGCTCGACCTGGCCGCCGAACAGACTGTCAAACTGCGCAGCATTCTCTATTACGGCGGATTGCCCATCGATGCGCGCACCATCAGCGAAGAATTTGCTGTAAAGGAGGGCCTCTAGATGGCGACCACGCTTCCCACCCCCAAGGTCAACCACATCGGCCTTCCCATCCTCGACTACCGCGGCGGCAAGACCACGCTGTGCGCCGGCTGCGGCCATAACGCCATCAGCGAACGCATCGTGGAAGCGATGTTCGAGATGGGCGTGGAGCCGGAACGGGTAATGAAGATGAGCGGCATCGGCTGCTCTTCCAAGAGCCCGGCCTACTTCATGATCCGCTCGCACAGCTTCAATGGGGTGCACGGACGCATGCCGGCCATTGCCTCCGGCGCCATCCTGGCCAACCACACCATGACCACCATCGGGGTCTCCGGCGACGGCGACACCGCCTCCATCGGCATGGGCCAGTTCGTGCACCTGCTGCGCCGCAACCTGCCCATGATCTACATCATCGAGAACAACGGCGTCTACGGTCTGACCAAGGGCCAGTTCTCCGCCACCGCCGACATCGGCAGCAAGCTCAAGACCGGCGTCATCAACGAACTGCCCCCCATCGATACCTGCGCCCTGGCCATTCAGTTGGGCGCGACCTTCGTGGGCCGCTCCTTCAGCGGCGACAAAAAGCAGTTGCTGGCCATGCTCAAGGCCGCCATCGCCCACAAGGGCACGGTGCTGCTCGATGTCATCAGCCCCTGCGTCACCTTCAACGACCACGAGGGCTCCACCAAGAGCTACAAGTTCATGCAGGAGAACGACGAGCCCATCAACGAACTGGGCTTTGTGGCCAGCTTCGAAGACATCGAGGTGGATTACGATTCCGGCGAAGTCTACGAAGTGGAGATGCACGACGGCTCCAACATGAAGCTGCGCAAACTGCTCGAAGACTACGACCCCACCGACAAGGCCAACGCTGTGCGCACTCTGATGGAGTCGGCGGCGAAGGACGAGATCCTCACCGGCGTCTTCTATATCGACACCGAGAAGCCCACCTTCATCGACATGCTCAACGTGGTCGATCAGCCCCTGGGCTCACTGCCCGAAGCCCTGACCAAGCCGCCCAAGTCCGCGCTCGACGGCCTCATGGCCAGCCTGGCCTAACCGCCTCTCCAACCAGCAAAAGCCCCGCTGCGGCGGGGCTTTTTGTGTGCGCCCATCATGGGCGCACTCTTACGGGTGGAAGTCCCGTCGTGAGCTGGTCACAGTGAGCGAAGTGAAGCGCAACTGCATGAGGGCGACCGATTGTGGGGAGGAAGCGTGGATCGAAGCTGCGG
>Ga0326728_10001080_pt1 | contig 99113 bp, 108 predicted proteins | sample MB3enrmetagenome_FD_207602 | JGI IMG/M metagenome (GOLD analysis project Ga0326728, IMG submission 207602) | Lab enriched peat soil microbial communities from McLean, Ithaca, NY, United States - MB31MN | ecosystem: Environmental > Terrestrial > Soil > Wetlands > Peat | place: USA: New York...
AGCCCTTATACATATGGGCAGATGCAGGGGTCGTAGTCTAGCATGGTTATGATACGCGGCTTGGGCCCGCGTGAGTTGCCTAATAGCAACCGCGAAGTCCTGGGTTCAAATCCCAGCGACCCCACCAACTTGTTTCCCCTCTAGTCCATCGATCCTGACGGGAATCCTACGACACATTTCGATGTTGGGCCCTGTGTGTCCGATGGAGAACCATTCCCCATCCTTGAAGCTTCTCCTCATGAGTTTACTAGCATGCTATTACGAGCCTTTGCCTAGTTGTTTCTGCTTCCCTTCAAGCCATTCTACGAAGCTATCTACAGCCTCAGGATCCTTCTCAATTGAAACGGCCAACACTTGAGAGCCCAATCGAGCATAGACGAATGCGGCTAGACCGAACCAGACCGCAACATGATCGACGCCTTTGAGGTAATCGGAATACCTCTCACAAACTCCAAGTATGGTCAAGGGACCAAGCGACGCAAATTCTTGGTCAAACTGTGGGGGCGAATACGATTCTACACCCGGCCTCATCTGATTCAACAACACGTCACCTCTATTCGTAACCAATACGGCCCAACGCACCTTCTCGTTCGCGGCGAAGATTTCATCCACTGGAACCACTGGGGCTTCTTTCACGTCTCTCAACCTCTCGGAACGATCTGGCACCGCATTACGTCCCTATCCGGATAGTAAACAAAGTTCTCCACATCCATCTCCTTATCAAGTAAAGAGGTGAACGCTCCAGCCCACCATGAGAAAGCAAATGCCTTTGCGGCTCCGCCAGTTCCTTTCACACTGGGGTTTTCGATCTCGATCGCTATGGGCCCCTTCCCGCTCTCCGGCAACGTTACTCTTGACACGCCCACTCCCGACAAGCGAACTATCCTAACCAAGCGTTCAACAACCTCTTCGAGTGTGGCTTTCGATTCTTCAGCCCTCACCCTTGCCGCATCTAACTTGCCATCGCGAAATTCGAGGTTATGCATTATAACTTCCGCTACCTTAGTTCCCACTAGATTATCTAAGCGATCACAGAGCGACTGAACGTCAATAGCCGTGAGCCGAGCGCCAAAGATGCGACTCTCAGCATCCGAGAATATTTCCGAATTCAATGCGCTCATCCTCGCTTAGCGTCTTGAGCACATTCATCGACTGCAATTGACTTGTCAGCCCGTTTCGCGTTACCTATGTTAGCTTCCAAGAGATTCCAGCCTTTCATCGTTGAACAGGAACCTCATAGGTCTGTTGTTTTCGCGGACTTACTCGAGTAGCATGGCATAGGGAATTCCGAAGCAACTCTAGGACGAACTTACTATGCGCGCTGGCGGGACTGAGACTAAGGATAAATAATTGCGTCGAAGTAGCATTCCCTAGACTTCTTAGGCGTGACTAATATTGACCATCCGCCGAAGCGGTACGGCTTTGCGAGAGCTCTTCGCCTATGCCGGACCGGCATTGATCGTCAGTATGGCCTACATGGACCCGGGTAACTACGGGACTGACATACAGGCGGGAGCACTATTCAACTACGGTTTGCTATGGACGGTCTGGATGGCCAACCTCATGGCCATGCTTCTCCAATACACCTCTGGGAAGTTAGGAATAGCTACGGGCAAAGACTTACCCGAACTCGTTAGGGAGTCGCTCAAGGGTTCTAAATTTGACATTTACCTAAACTGGATTGGCGCTGAAGCAGCGGCCGCAGCCACAGACCTCGCCGAGTACTTAGGCACCGTCATCGCATTGAACATACTCTTCAACGTGCCCCTCCTCTACGCGTCATTATTCGGAGCCGCAGACATCCTGATCCTATTGGCCTTGACGTCCCGGCGCTTCAGAGCACTCGAATACTTCTTCATGCTCTTCGTCTCCATCATAGCCTTCGGATTTCTGTACGAGCTAGCTGTCACCGGCTTAGATTGGCTTCAGATGGCTAATTCGTTTGTATCGCCTGTCTTCGGCCCCAGCAGTATAACGCTGATAGTCGGCATTATCGGCGCGACCGTAATGCCCCATGCCCTGTACGTTCATTCCACTCTAACCAAGAACAAAGTGACGGACGGAACGGCTAGCGAAAAGAAACGATTGTTGAAACTTCACACCCGCGAAAGCGCCATCGCGTTCGTGGTCGCGGGGATGGTCAACGCGGCCATCCTCATCGTCAGCGCCGTTACGTTCTACCCAAAATTCAGCAACGTCTCGGCGGTGGACCAAGCATACCGCATAATGATACCTATCTATGGGAAGCTTGCCGCCGTGGTCTTCGCTCTGACGTTGCTATGCTCTGGCTTAGCATCGTCAACAACAGGAACCTTGGCAGGCCAAGCGATTATGGAAGGGTTACTCGGAACGAAAATGAACAAAACATTCAGGAGAGTCATTACAAGAGTTATCAATGTGTTTCCGACCACCATCGCTGTCCTCCTAGGCTTCGACCCACTCTCCTTGCTGGTCTACAGCCAAGTACTCCTCAGCCTGATGATCGCGCTCCCCATGATTCCCCTGCTCTTCTACACCGCGAAGAGGAAGTTCATGGGGGAGCTAGTGAACAGGCCGCTAACCACGTTTCTCGGCCTGATAACGGGGATAATTATCGTGGGGTTGAACACTTACCTGGTTTACTACCTCGTAGCCCCCCTAGGCCTACTGATAACGGCCCTCGTTCTCGGGGGATATAGCGGCTATCATCTGTACCTTGTTTACGAAACATTGAGGTGATTCGGCCCAATGAGAAACTGCACGAAGGCGTCAAATATAATCGCCGTTATGGTTGAGCTTAAGGCATAGTTGCAGCTTCTCATGAGCTAGGCAGTGTAACCGCCATGACGCGAGATTCGCGGCCAAACCCGAGTTCAGACCTGACACGAACCGAGGATTACCTTGAAGCGGTCTACGACCTCGTCCGGACGAAGGGCTATGCCAGACCTTCGGACATTGCGGAAAAGTTGGATGTAAAATCACCAAGCGTAACGAACATGCTCCAAAGACTGCATGGAATGGGACTGATCGTTTACGAACGATATAGAGGCCTAACACTGACTACGAAAGGAGAAGAGATAGCTCGATTTAGCAAACAAAAGCACACGACGATCACAGAATTCCTCCAAACCCTTGGCGTTCCGGAAAAGATAGCGAAATCAGATGCGGAAGGGATTGAACACCATGTTCACAAAAATACTATCCGACAAATGCGACACTTCGTTGACTACGTGAACAAGCATCCGGCCTGGTTCAAGGCGTTCGAAGACGCCGATATCAAGAATTGAATCCCGACCTTTTCGTTGGAAAGACCAACGACAACCGGCTCGACAGTTGCACGTCTTGCATATCTACGCTTCATAACCTAATCGCACACACGCGGTCGAGTTCCGAATTAGCCCAACCTGCTCTCTTCGTTAACCTTCGGATCATGACTGGTGTTGTGGGTGAGGAGGTCACTCATCCGGGTTGTGAACCTCGTGCCCACTAGCATCACCATATCGCTGGGCTATGATCCACTCTTTCTCCTCGTTGTCAGCCAGGTGATTCTAAGCTTCCTGATTTCGTTACCCCTCATCCCCCTGATTATATTCACGAAGGACAAGAGAATGATGCGAGAATTTGTCAACCGACATATTACAACAATTCTAGCTTTGATCTGCGCCATTATAATCGTTGGACTTAACGCCTACCTAATAGTGACATTTGAGGACGGATAGAAATGGCCGACCAAAACTGTCCTTTTTTCAACGCGGCCCACGACCTAAACCGATTATTAGGATACTACGAACCAAGAAAAACAACTGAAATTGCAAATCGCTAATGCAAAATCAGTTATCAAGAGCAATACCAGACGCTATGACTTTTATCGAACGCAGCGTCCCCACCAGACCGACTGCTCCTTGTCACGTGAGTCAATCGCGAAGACAATAGATGAAAAGCAAATTCAACTCTTGAGTGTCGAGTATGTGGATTTCGGCGGCATCTCTAGATCGAAGGCACGAAGCGCAAGGGACTTAGATGCCTTCCTTGAGAGCGGAATTGGTTTCGCCAAAGGTAACTTCGGCATAACGGCCTTCGATACGGTTGCGGCTGAGGCTGGATACACTCCTGGATCTGGAGAAGCGAACTTAGTACCCGTACCCGATACGTTTGTTGTCCCGCCATATGCAAAGACCGTTGCGCGTTTCATGGGCGAATTCAGAGACTTCGACGGCTCAACATGGAATCTTTGTCCACGCAGCGCGTTCCGAACATTCTTGCAAAGGACAGAAGAATCCGGCTTCAGGTACTTCGGTGGCGCTGAGATGGAGTTCAACGTAGTACGACGAGACGGCCTGAACATTGTTCCTTGGACCTCAACGGCCATCCAATCACAACATGGCCTTGATGTCGGATCTGAGTTGTTAGCAGAAATAGTTGCAAATGTGGAGCCGATGAATATCAGAGTCATAAAAGCTCACGCTGAGGGAGGTGGTGCATTCGGGGGGCACTATGAGATTGACATGCACCATAACTCAGGAGTCAAATGCGCAGACGACGTCGTGACCTTCAGAGATGCTGCGAAATTCATCGCTCAGCGGAAGGGTCTGACTGCGACATTTCTAGCTAAACCAGGAGACGCGTTTACCGGAAGTGGCATGCACATGAACAGCAGCCTCTGCGACCCCAAATCCGGCCGAAACCTTTTCGGCGATACAAATGATGACCGCGGTTTGGGCCTCAGCCAACTCTGTTATTATTTCATTGGAGGAATATTGGAACATACCCGCGCCCTATGCGCTGCCGTGTCCGCCAACGTGAACTCTTACAAAAGATTGATTCACCCAGGCCATTGGGCAGCCGACGGAGTCTTCTACGCTCCTGGGCACCGAGGAGCCGCGGTTAGAGTCCCGCGCACGGCGAGCAAAACTGAAACGCCACACATCGAATTCCGTGTACCCGACCCCGCCTGCAACCCCTACATTGCATTTACCTGCCTGCTCGCCGCCGGGTTAGATGGGATTCAACGCAAACTAGAGCCGGGGGATCCGATTCCGGAGGAAGTGAGCAGGTGGAGCAGCGCCGAGCGATTGAGGAGAGGCATTAAGCCATTGCCAAAAAGCCTCTACGAGGCTGTCGAGGAGTTCCGTAAGGATGAAGTCTTCAGGAAGGCTCTAGGAAAGGCGTTTTTTGACGAATACGTGAACATTAAGCTCGCTGAGTGGGACGAGTACAGTTCCGTAGTCACCCCGTGGGAAACTCAGCACATGATCGATTTCCACTAGGACGGTTTCAACCCACCGTTAGAAGATAATTTCTAACGTCCTTTCCCTCAAGTTCGACTATTACACCACGAAGTATTCCCTCCGTGTACTCACTACCGGGGTTCAGGCAAAGGGTTCTACCGATCCTCACGAAGCCCCGTGACTCGTGAATGTGGCCGTGCAATCCGACTGCCGGCTGATTTTTTTCGATGGCAGCTCTAACGGCTGTGCTACCGGCCGACATCATGATAATCTCTGAACCGGCATAAACTGGTTTGAGGGTTTCATCCAGCTTTGGGCACGCGTCCAATCCCGAATCATATGGTGGGACGTGCAAATTGAAGACGCAGGTTTCCATATTCTGAACCTTACTGATCATCGCATCGAGCTTTGCTGCAATTTGTTCTTCAGAACATTCTCGCGGAGTCTTCCAGGGCGTAGGGTTACTCCAACCGCTGCTTAACATTTCGCGGCCGTCTTCAAGCGTGACGACTTCTCCTTCAGGGTCGATCACGTAATCCGAACTTTTCAAAACGTCTTCAACCTCCGGGCGGTCGTCGTTCCCGCCGGTCATGTACACCTTAATGCCCTTACCCTTCAGTCGCTCCTCGGCCAATCCAACCCATCTACGCAGAGTCTCAGTCATGACGCTTGTGAAAACCTCATCCAGTTTTTCCGGGTGCTCGCGGAGTTGAGCGACTTCGCCGGGGGTAGTTCGGTAAGGGTAGTAGCCGGTGAATCTGATTTTCTTTTCGAGCTCCTCGACTTCCTTCTCGGATTTCAGAGTGTACTTATTGCTTAGAAAGTCGGCACTATAACCACCGTCCGTCGATTTGATCACTGGGATGATCATTTTTCCCGTGACGTCTCCTCCGAGAATCAAAGTGTTCACTTTGTACGGTTGTGGGGCGTTGAGGAATTTCAGGAAACATTTTTCAGAGCCATGCAAATCCGTGGCGAAAAACACTCTGAGACGTGACGCCATCACTAACAAATCCTGTTTTCGATGCTCACTCGTTTTGTTGCGTTGAGCATTATGTATAGCTATTAAGCGTAACACATTACACGTAATTACAATAATTTCCTTGTTTATTCCAGTTTCATCAGTTTCTTATACGCTCCATGCTCCCAACATGCGGATGAAGAATTTTGGAATCGCAATATTTCGTCAGAAAAGCCAGTGGTCTCGTCAGAGACTTCGGTGCAACGGACTTGATCCTAATCTCCTCAGCAATGGTCTTCGGACTTGTCTTCACGACAACGCAGTTCCCATGGTTTTACGGATTCAACCCTGGCGCGAATCTCGGCATGTCGCTGGTAATCGCCGGCGTGCCATTCGCGTTCTTGATGCTCGTCTACTGGGTGATCGGCGTCGTAATGCCGAGATCAGGATCAGACTACGTGTGGGTCGGCCGCATCTTTCACCCGGCGATAGGCTTTGCATGGTCATTCCTCTACATGTTCGCAGTCTTTACCGCAGCCTACGTAGGGGGCCTCAGCGCATTCTCGTATGCCTTGTCAATCGCCGTGACTATGTGGGGCCTACTCTTCAATAACCCTGGACTGACTGCATTCGGCAATTTCCTGAGCTCACAGATGGGAGCATTCTACATCGCAATCGGCTTCACGATAGTGTTCGCCGTTCTGGCAATCTTTGGTACCAGACTGATCAAGGGACTTCTCTACCTGTCGTGGGGCGCCGCCATAGTTGGCATCGGCCTCATGTGGTGGTTATTAGGAACCACCAATCCGGCAGCTTTTGCAGCCAAATGGAACTCGGTGCTAACGGCCTATCCCACGTATCAATCGCTTCAACAGTCGGCAGTATCAGCAGGTTGGACAGTACCGGTTGGGGGCATGGTGGCAGTAATGGGCGCCCTGCCTCTCGCTTCGCTCTTTCTCTTCGGCGGTAACTATGGCGGAAACGTCATTGCCGGCGAAGTGAAGGACGTAAGGAAGACCGTACCCTTAGCGCTATTCCTTTCACTAATCCTCGGGATAGTCTACTGGAGCGTATCCGGTTTTCTCACCCTAAACGCCGTGGGCCAAAACTGGTTCTATTCAATCTCCTACCTGTGGGATAACAACCCGGCTGTCTACAACAATCTACTCCCATTCCCGCCCTCACAACCTTTGCTGCTATCAGTAATCGCATACCCCAACGCCTTCCTGCTAGCATTGATCTTCCTCACCTACTTCTTCGGCTCAGTTCAGATACTCTTCGTTTACTTCTGGGTGCCCAGCAGATACTTCTTCGCATGGTCATTCGACAGAGTAATTCCCACAAAGTTCGCGGACGTAAACAAACGATGGCACACACCACACTTCGCGATCGGCGCCATGACCATACTCTCGGCAATCCTGCTCGGGCTCTACGCATTTACTAGTTGGCCCTCAGCATTCACACTCGGCACATTCCTGTGGGGAGTAGCGTATGTGGTCCCCGCCCTTGCCACCGTCGTCTTTCCATTCACAAAGAAGGACCTACTGGAGCAAGCTCCGGAGTTCATGCGAAAGAAGATCGCCGGCATACCAATAGTATCGATACTAGGTGCTCTGTGCGCGATCTCATTCGCATACATGGGCTACATTGCATACACAAACCCGCTCATCACATCGCCCACACTGTCAGGAATCGAAATCGCCGTCGGCATAGTGATCGGCTGCCTCGTAGTCTACTACATATCCTATGCGTACCACAAAGCGCACGGACTCGACATGGGCATGGCATTTAAGGAACTCCCACCTGTGTGAAAAACACAGTGGAATTCCCCTTTCCTCTTTTTTGAAGAAGAATCACGTCAAGTTCAACAGTCAACGCATTTGAACTGGCTGATAGCTGTTCGTGCGCCTAACTCGCCAGCGTTTCGCACTTACCATCCCATTTCCAGTCGCATTTGCAACCTTTCTCCATGCACCCCTTCTTAATCGTTGAATTCCTTGCGAAATGGTTGATCACGGGATGCCTACAGTTCTTGCAGATCGCGGCCGGTTTCGCGTCTGGAACCTGAATTTGCGTTCGAGCCGTTTGTTGGTGATACATAAACAGTGGTTGAACAGTCGCGGTACATGAGTCTCGATGTCGCGCCCGCTATAATCTACTCCTAGATAAGATCAAAGCTTTACAGAACGGTTTGTTCTTCGACCAGCTCATCCATTGGAGCATCCATGCGACGAAACTTGCGAACGCGACCGATTTCTTTTACGTGCGCGCACAACCCTTAATCGTAGGTCGGAGCACTTCGTCAAGCGGTTTGGAATCGAACATTTAGCCGCGTGTGATCAAGTGTATTGAGAATTGAACATGTAGCCCCTAAACTCGCGGAGATGTTAATTGGTTTCTGAGTTTCAAATTGCGTTGGGATCGCTGCTCGTGGCAGCGACTTTGTGGGTGCTTATCTTGTTCATCCCGCCTTTCGAGTTCTGGATATTGCTTGCTTCTTCAACGCTTGTTCTTTTGCTTATCGCGGTTTTCGCTTCCCGTGGCGCAATCAGCATTAGCGCTTCTGTCATGCTTCTTGTCTATGGCATCGTATCAGCAGCCTTGTTGTACGGGCTATTCTACTTCGGATATCAGGCAACGAAACCTTTTCCGATCTTTAGTCAAGGCGTTAACCACATCTATGCCCTTAGACTGGACGAACCGCCTTTAGTGATAGCTCTGCTTTTGATTTTCCCGATTGGGTTCGGCGAAGAATTGTATTGGCGGGGCTTGATTCAGCGAACAATTTCGAGTAAGTGGGGGAACCGAGCTGGGGTGGGTTTGGCCTCGATCGCATACTGCTTGGTTCATATTCCCACATTCAATTTGCCGCTCATCGTTGCGGCGTTGATAGGCGGACTCGTCTGGGGAGGCCTTTACGTGCTTACCAAAGACTTAACCCCAGGAATCATTTCACACACTCTCTGGAGTATCATGATTTTCCTTCTTCTTCCGCTACATTAGGCGACCGAAAGACCCTGACCTTTCACCCGCAATGTTCTCGACTGAATAGAGTCCGAGGGATCAACAACGATCAGAAAGGCGTTAGACATTTGTTGGTGCACTTTGCTTGTGAACGATTCATCCACAATAACTAATATGCCGAATCGCCAAAGCATCGGACAGTTTCAAGAAGAGGTGAAAGAAAAGATGAGTTTAGGGCAAACGATTCTGCAGACGGCGACCCACCCTGCGCGGATGGTAGTGTTCGGCGGCGGTGGATTTATCTTCGGTGCTATTAGTGCCGTCTCAATTCTCATCGTCGCCGTGGGAATCTTCTATGTTCTGATGAAGCTTGGAGGGCTCCTCGACGCGATGAAGGAGAGAACAGAATCCAGTTCAACAAAGAAGTGAACCAGGTTAACTGGGACTCTCTCCCCAGTTTCTCACTATCGCATCTGCTACTAAGACATTCGCGAAACAAGCGCCATCCACCTGCACTCTCGCATCCACATCCTCCCTAAGGTGTACGCCGAGTCCTTCTGCCTTCGCCCAAAGCCAGAGCCTAAGCCATGCAGCTAACCACGTCAGGGGATCATGTGGAGGGCTCGGCTCCAGGCCTGATCTTCATGGAGTTAACAAACATCACCCCTGAAGGGCTCAATCCTGTCCATACCAATACCATCCCCAGAATTTCCCATCCAATGGTTAGTGATTGTCGCAACAATCCTGTTGAGTCTTGCCGTTTAGATCCCGCAAGCAACACCACCCAATTGATTAACCTCGAATAGCTCACGACATTCAGGAAAGCGCGCTCCCGATGCTTCAGCTTGTTCAGTTTGAGAAATCCGTGGCCGACAGCATTCTCAGCTCCGCGCTCGGCTCATACCCCAACGAAGCCATTCTTCTTTTGCGAGGTAAATTGAAGAATGAAGCGATCCTCATCAATGAGGTTCTGATTCCACCCCTCGCGACACACGGACGTGGGTTCTCGGATTTCAGGGGCGTCATGCTCCCGATGGACCTAAGGATAGTAGGGGTATCCCACTCGCACCCCTCCGGAACGTTACGGCCCTCCACACACGACCTCAACCATTTCTACGGAAGAATCATGGTTATCACAGCATTCCCATTCCAGTCCTACAACGACATCGGAGTATTCAACAACCACGGTGAGAAACTGCCACACGAAGTGGTAGCAGACCAAAATCCGCAGGGGGATGACGTGGTTCTTTGAACACACTCGCATCGGCGTAATTGGTCCAATCTCTACCTCCAGTTGACTTCACTGGACGGCTTGGCGGAAAGCTTAGCTTACCCAACCGAGATGAATAGAAATAAGCCCGCAAACCGACGCAGGGTGGTTGGGATGCCTAAGAGTACACCTCTCACAGTGGCTGACTTCATGAACACACGTGTCATCACAAGTGACCCAGAGGAGCATATCTCGCAAATAGCCTCCTCCATGGAGCGCCAATGTCGGGGCGGTGGCGATAATGAAGAACCAGAGGATAGTCGGAATCCTGACCGAGCGGGATTTCGTTAGAATCGTTGAAAAAGTTGGTATGCTACTCAAAGTAGACCTTGCTAAGCACTTCATGGGAAAACCCGTGATCACCGTCCAGGCGGATGCTTCAGTCACCGATGCCATTAAACTGATGCAAGTAAACCACATCAGACACCTGATCGTGCTAGACAAGGACCTTAGAATGGTTGGGATGGTAAGCGCTCGGGATCTGATGCAAGCCGCTCGAGAATCATTGGAGATCTAAAAATCACTTACCAATGAACTGCTGTTTTCTCATGCACATGCGAATCTTCGCAGCATTCCCGGTTTGGAACCAGATTGGAATATCGATGCAGTATGAAATCATAGGGTAACAGAATGCCGCCTGGAATGGATGATTCATCCGTGTCGTATATTAACTACACAATGTAGTCGCATGCGAAGAAAGGTGAAACATTGACCAACGCTGCAGTCCAGCAAGTTGCGGAAATACGGAAGAAGACCGTAAACCCGCCAGCAGTTGAAGTAGTAAACGTCACCAAAACATACAGTCGGACACACAGACTATCCAGCACTTCGGGGAGTAAATTTCAAGATAGAGAAGGGGGAGCTGGCTTCGATAGTCGGCCCGTCCGGCAGCGGCAAATCAACCATACTCAACCTAATCGGCGCATTGGACCGCCAGACTTCAGGCAATGTCTTCGTTGACGGGATTAACCTGCGCAAACTCAACGAAGACAGGTTGGCACTCTTGCGAAATAGAAAAATCGGTTTCGTATATCAATCATTCAACCTGATTCAACGATTAACCTCAGTCGAGAACGTGGAAATGCCCTTAATCGCGAGGGGAACACCGGAAGGAATCAGACGGATCAAAGCATGCAAGATGATGAAGATGGTGGGATTGGGCAATAAGCTAAACAAACGGCCTGCCGAACTGAGCGGAGGCGAACAACAGCGCGTCGCCATAGTCAGAGCACTAGTCGCCGAACCCGCCATAGTCATCGGCGATGAACCGACAGGTAACTTGGATTTCAAGACAACTATGGAGATCCTCAACTTGGTTGTTCAGATGAACAAATCCAAGGGCATAACATTCGTACTCGTAACACACAACATGGAAGTCGCCGAAATGACTCACCACATCATAAGCATCCGAGACGGACTGGTAGAGAAAGAACAAATCCTACACAAGCTAGACAGCTTCACAAACGAGCCGACCGCAATCGCTCCCACAATCCCCGCTCAACCCCAAGCCAGGGTACCTGGCTCCTAGAGTCCCGGGAGTTAGTGTCCCATCCCCAGATCGACCCACTCTCAACTTGTGGGCTAGGAGCCAACTAATTGAGAGTCTTGAGTTCAGGTATCCCCTTGAATTCGAAACGTAAAGCGTAAATTTCCCAACTATCGCCTGTAGTTGTGATTTAGATGGCCTCAAAGGGTCCGCCCGCCGTTCAAACTGTAAACCTCACGAAGGTGTACAAGGTCGGCCATACTGAATACCCCGCCCTGAGGGGCATAAACATCAAGATTGAGAAAGGCGAGTTCGTAGCCATTATGGGGCCGTCGGGAAGCGGCAAATCAACTCTCCTTAACTTAATTGGGGCCCTTGACCGGCAGACGTCTGGAAAGGTGCTCATAGAGGGAATCGACCTTAGAAAACTAGGAGAGGACAGGTTATCCCTTCTACGAAATCATAAGCTAGGTTTCGTCTATCAATCATTCAACCTCATCCAGAGACTCAGTTCGGTGGAGAACGTGGAGATGCCACTGATCGCACGCGGCATGCCCCAGCGAGTACGAAGAGTGAAAGCAATGAAAATGCTGAGTGCCGTAGGATTGGCGTCTAAAGCCAACAAACGACCCACGGAGCTTAGTGGGGGAGAGCAACAGCGAGTCGCGATCGCGAGAGCGCTCGTTGCGCAGCCAACGCTCGTAATCGCGGACGAGCCTACAGGAAACCTTGACTCAAAAACTACGTCGGAGGTTGTGGACCAATTCATTAGGGTTAACCTAGCCTTTGGCACAACCATACTTGTGGTCACGCATAACCCAGATATCGCGGAAAGAACTCAGCACATCATCGGGATTAGAGACGGATTAATCGAGAAAGACGAATACCTACAAAAGCTAGATTCGTATTCTAAGGGGTGAAAGAGTATGCTATTTACTGATATGTTCAAGTTGGCTTACAAAGCCTTAGTCGATAGGAAGATTCGCAGCGTCCTAACGGTACTTGGAATCACCGTGGGATCAGCAATCATCCTCGCCCTAATAGCGAGTTCAAGCGGACTCAACGCTGGGATAACGGCAAATATCCAGAAAACAGGGGCCAACATACTCACCATACGGAATGCGGGAGGATTCTTTTCAGCAGGCGCCTCGAACACTTACCAGTTGAGTCAGACTGATGTTACCTACCTCAAGGGCCTGCCCAATGTCGTCCACGTTTACCCGTACTATAGCTATGGTGCCTCAATCATTTCCGGAGGCTCAACGCTCTCAGCATCAGTAATTGGAATCGACCTCTCCGCGCTTCCGATTCTTTACAATGGGTTAACCGTTGCCGAGGGGTCTATTCCTCTGACCGGTGACACCACGTCCGCTGTTGTAGGCTGGTCGATAGCAAATCCTATCTCAGGCACACCTATCGGCCTGCACCAAATGGTCGACATGACGGTAACGGGCATCAAAGGGGCCAAATCAGGCCTCTCCTACGCAGTGCTCGCAAGCGCCATACTGACCCAATATGGGACGGCATTATTCTCGAACATAGACGACACCGTCTACATTTCTTTTCAAGCAGCCACTTATCTTTCCAAAAGCCCCTACTTTTCAGGAATCTATGTTGTCGTCGATAATACTAACGACGTGACAACCGTTCAAAATACCATAACAACATACTATGGAAGCAACGTGCGCGTCATAAGCCCCGGACAGATTCTGTCAAGTATTGAAGGGATCACGGGGCAGCTGACCGTATTCCTAGGCAGCATAGGCGCCGTCTCCTTGTTTGTGGCAACGGTCGGAATCGTCAATACAATGTATGTCTCGGTAATGGAACGCACACGAGAGATAGGGATTCTCAAAGCCATCGGATATCGACCCAAGCAGATAATGGGAATGTTCCTCTCAGAAGCCGCCCTGACGGGGGCGATCGGAGGCGTCACAGGCCTGATGCTAGGGTACGCGCTGTCATTCCTCATGGGAGGAGAACTCGCAGGCTCCACAATTGGAGGAAGGTTTGGCGGAGGAGGAGGCGGAGCCGCTATCGTACCGGTATTCTCAACGGAACTCATCATCTTCGCGCTAACTTTCCCAGTTCTCCTCGCAACCGTAGCGGGCTTATACCCTGCCTGGAGAGCCTCACGAATGAACGCCGTAACCGCATTGAAGTACGAATGAATTTCGCGTGAAATCTGCGGGAGTACGAGCTTTCCAACCCTTTCGTTCCGAAGAAGTGGACGTTTGCTTACCTAGTTGCGGCAGAAACCGCGTTCATATGCCGTTAAGGATATTTCCCTGGTCGTTTTCCTATGAATTTCTCGGGGCTTACCCAGTGCTGGATCCAAAGAACGCGTTGAAGAGATTTCGGAAGAACGTGATGATCATTCCTATGACGCTGAAGCTCCCCGGGTTTCGCACGGGTTGGGCTGACTGTTTTACGACCTGAACGACAGCGCTGCCCTGCCCAACTATCGGGGTACCCGGTCGGTTATAGTCCGTGGCCGAAACCCTGATGGTGAGAGTGTAGTTTCCCGGTGCGAGACCCGGCATGAAAACGATCAGGACACTGAACGGGCGAGGGATGGTTGGATCGATCTCGCCAAGGAATACGCTGTTCTGGGACCCAGGAACAAGCGCGGCCGATTCGACCGTGACGTTGGCGTTATAGGAGGCAAGGTTTCCGTTGTTCAGCACGTTGCCTGAAATCGTCGTATTTCCCCCTGGCGTAACTATTCCCGGAGAAAGCAGGACACTGTATACAACCAAATTGATATAGCCAGTAACCGAGAAGGCTAGCGGATGGGTCTCGGTCGTATACGAGATATCGCCAAGTTGCTTGTACGTAACTGTCAAACTGCCATCATAGGAAGTGCCAGCGGCGGATGAAGGCACGTAAACCTGGAACGAAACCGTGACACCTTGCCCATACGGTAACGAGTCATACTGCCAGCTCCCGCCAGTGCCAACCAAGGTCAACCCGCTCGGCAAGGAAACGGCGAGGCCTACATCGTAGATTGCAATGTAACCGCTGTAACTGTTAACAACAGTGACGGTTACCGTGTTGTTGAAGCCCGCGGTCAAACCTTGCCCGGTCTCAGTCACAGTCAAGTGGGAAGTCTGGGCCGCGGCTGACGGCGTGCCAGCGATCAAAAATGAGCCCAACAATGCGAACAGTAAGAAGACGATCTTCCACGTCCTAGAGTTCATCCAGGTTCAACCTTTGAGCGCTTTGATCCTCGCATCCAGGCTCGGATGCTTATCGAACAGCCTCACGAGGCTATTCCTGCCCGTCGGGTCGAATAAACAGGCCGCTGCGATAGATCCTGATTGGGGAGAGGCCAAATAGTCTTGCGATTCCCGTATCTTCGTCAGGGCGGAGACGAGCGACTCCCCACCGCCAACCAGTTGCACCGCCGTCTTATCGGCTAGGAATTCACGCGCCCTGTAAAGAGCAGGTTCAATCAAATGGCTCAACGGATGCGCGAACAAAGCAACCCTAGCGGAGGTTGCGAAGGACCTAACCACAAAGTCATTGTTCTTCACGTGTGAAAGCTCATGCGCGACGCATGCTTCGAGTTCACCTTGACTCAACGATTCGATGAGCCCTACCGAGACGGCCAACTCGAACCCGTGCCTTGATCGGGTTATGAACGCGGCTAAACCACCCGAGTCAATCAGCGAAACGTTAGGTAGCGCAATCCCAGCTTTCCTTGCGATATTAGCTACTGAACGCTTCAAATTCGTAGACGCTGGAAGGAATTCCACTTCCGGGAAAAGACTTGCCAGAGGGAAACATGTCTTTCTTACTTCCAGAGATATGGCCACAACTAGCGCAGCTGCGACTCCGATTGCAGATAACCCAACATTCATGGTGAAGAAGAATGAAGCCGCGTGCACAGCTTCTCTTTCTCCAAGCATCGGCACTTCCATTAACTCAATTCTCAGCCAGCTCGTAATCGATTGTAGACTCTCATAGAATAACACGGCAAGGGCGAACAGTAGTGCCATTGATTGCCGAGGAGACGAACGATTGGAAACTAGCGCGACCGCGAGAGCGCTACCCATGAAGCCAAAGAGGACAATTGAATCGCCCAAGTGGCGTATGCCAAAGGGGCCGATCAGAAGAAACGCCGCAAACAAAACGGCGCCCGGGAGCTCGATCATCTTCTTTCGTCGCCCTTGAGCCTGTTCAGGTACTTGGATATGATTCTGCGGTCTTCCGGTTTATCCGCCATCCTATCCGCCAGGTACGCCACCGTCACATCATTGAAACCTCGCAGCAACGCCCCCATGACGTTGTTAACGACAACGTGCTTGAACTCGTCTTTGCTGAGGCGTGAGGTGTAGAGGTAGTGAGGCCCCCCATCCCGGACCAATCTTCTGGAGAGAATCCCCTTTCTATACAGCCTGTCAAGGATCGTTGCAACGGTTGTGACAGCCACAGGCCTATTGTTCGCGATTTTCTCGTGAAACTCTCTCACAGAGAGCGGCGAACCTGCCTCCCAAAGTTTCTCAAGCATAACGGCTTCCAAGTCACCTAGGGCGAAGCGTATGTCGCGGTTGCGTGGGTGAAGCGCTTGCAGCTTCAAGGGCCGACAAATCCTGACTACCGCCTGTAGTTAGGCTTATATAAATTCGCTTACAGCAACGCGTACTATGAAGTGACGCCGATGCCAACTACCCCAACCGTGATCCCCCTTATCGTTGCGGGGCTGATGCTGGGCTCCCTACTTGTATCCGGGAAACGCAAGGTAACGAAGAAAAAGCTTCTCGGAGTTTCCATGCTAAGCGGCTTACTGAACGCCGCAAACGCCTTCATCGTGTACACGTTATTTCCCCCGACAACCTTCTCCCGTTTCGGGGGCGGAAACTTTGGGGGAGGGACGTTCGCGGGGGCCACGTTTACCGGATCATCCACGTTCCAATTCAGAGGAGGAGCCGCTGCCGGCGCAAACTCCGAGGGCTCCTTCATCCTACTCTCATTCCTAACCGGCCTACTGATTGTGATTGTTGTCGTTGGAGTTGCCCTCGCCTACGTCCGGTATAAAGGCGAAAAGGGTGAAGAAGAGCTAGATGAGGCGAAGCTCGGGGAGCAGGAAGAATTAGAAGAGCCCAAACAGGAAGAGCAAGAAGAGATCTAACCACGACTGGCCTCCCTAATGCCGACCCTCCGCGCTGTTCATAGAGCAGCGAAAAACCTAGCCATAACCCTACTCCTCCTCTCAACAATCCTCATCCCCATCTCCGCAGACATCATGCGGCCCGTTCAAGCGAATGAGGTAACTGTGTCACCTGGAAAATGGGACCTAACGCTAGGAAACAGCACGGGACTAGTGACACTGAGCTACCCCAACAGCACCATCCTAACCGACAGCGTCGGAGACCTACTCTTCACCGTAACCCTGGAAGTCACCGCAACCCCGGTGTTACCCGGTTCCTCACAATCATGTAGCGTTCTGAAACTGTTCTCCGCCGACTGCCAATTTACCGTGAACATCTACGTACCTCCCGACTTCACGGGCCTCAGCATTGGGAACACATGGACCAGCTTCACAAACAATTACGACTCGCGGTACATCCGATTGTCGCGACAATCGTCCGCCGACCAAATAGCGCCAGATTGGTGGGAGGTCAGCATACAAAACTTGAACGTCACATGTAATCCACTCCCTCATGATCCGAGGCGTCGCCCAGATCCGACGGCCAACCCAGCCCATCCTAACCCAATATTCTTGGCTTATCCAAACTGTCCAACTCTTCCACCGCTAATGACCCCTTATTTTGCTCAGACCAAACCGCAATACATCCGGCTTTTTCAGGTGACATCGCCCACGACGGCGGGGCGGTATTTTTTCAAGGCATTTATCAACGGGCAGTCAATCGGCGCTGATAATTTCCCGACGCTCGTGGTTAAGGCGAGTAGAGACCCAGCGACTATCTCGGGAACGCTAAGAGACGTCGGGGACAGGAACCCGTTAAGAGCGGGCAAGCCCATCTATCTAGTGCCCGGCACAGGAGCCGAGGTAATAGCAACAGGATTTAATGCACTCGGGGAAAGCGTTTCAGCTCGAACATTCATCAACTCTACTGCGGATGGTAGTTACACCCTCTTCGGGGTCGCAGCGGGCACCTACAGCATAACCGTCTACGCTGCCGGGTACATCCCGACGACGATAAACCAGCTCCCGTACCCATATCCCTTCAATCCCTCAATAACCAGGCCAACTCCGATCAGCGTAGCCCCGGCCCAATCCCTTGAAGGAATTGACATCTACCTAACCGAAAGCCCAAACGTCACAGGAACCGTATTGTCTCAGACGGCCACGGGTAGACCCGTCCCGTGGGGTACCGTGTGCTCTGTCTCGCGTGAGTTTAGCCTGACCACACCATGTTCCACAAATCGAGCGATTACGGTTGAGTTGCTCAGCCTTGACGGTACGATCGTCGAAGCCACAAACCAACAGCCTTACACTTTGCCAACTAGCGACATATGCAACACTATAATCAACTGCGCCACGAATCCAACCGCAACAGATTATCATTTCACTATTCAAAATGAACTATCAAGTTGGAGTGGGGAAATTCCCGAGAGTTACGCAAACTTCACATCCGGACTCCCGACGGGTGAGGACTATTTTGTGCGCGCGTTTGTGACTTCATACGTTCAGCTTGCGGAGATCCGGGCTCACGTTGCAAACTTCACCGTGGAAACAGAGGTGCCTGTTCCCCTCATTCGAACCGGCTTCATCAGTGTCACCGTGCACTTCAAGGACTCCAATTTTACGGGCTCAGATCTCGTGGACGACCCCATAAAGGTGCCACAAGCAACGTTATCAGTTTCTGCATATGACTTGGAAGGAATTCTCAGGGCCCAGAATCAGACGACGGTCTTTGCCGGTAACAGCAGCGCTTACATAGAGTTGTTAGGTTTCAGCAGCTCTTCCCAACGCGGAATTTTCACGCAATTCTCGCAGAACTATGGCATTCTCCCGGGCACTTACTATATCGTGGCGCGACTCACGGCCGCTCCACCCGTCATCGGCAACGCGGCTACAACTACTAACGCTCCTGTACCCGGAGCCCTTGTAGTTGGTGATTTATACTATCAGTACTCGATCGTTCAGGCAACTATCGGTTTGGGGGATGGAGACATTCAAGTGAGCTTCCCACTGTTTCGGGCAGCAGGAATCCAGCTTAACGTATACTCAATCGACAATGAAATCCCTCCGTTATTTCGTGATTGGGCTTTTCCGGGATCACCAGTCTTCTTTACGTTCATCCCGACATCAGAGATCTCGGTCTACCAGACGAATTCGACTCAACCGGTCCAGAGTTCCTCAATCCCATTTCCCCCGAGGTCCCCAGCCGGGTACATGAATCACACGCTTCCGGTGCTCAACGTGACCGGCCTCAAACCAGGAAGCTACGATTGTTTCGTGTACACGGTTGGATACACGCAGCAAACTCCATGTCATTTTACTGTGCAACTGGGCACTAACGCCGACGCCTCCATCTGGATGATTAAGAATCCATTCATCAGTTTGACCGTCGCATTCAGGCATGAAGGCCTACTAACGGGAATCAACTCCATCGAGCCGTATGCTCAACCGATAAACAACCTGCCAGCAACCCCTGTTAGATGGGAAGTCTTCGACTACCTAGGCGATTTTGTAGGAGCAAACCAGAGCTACATTCCCAACACCTCCCTAACCGGGGCGCCAACCAAGGTTGCCAATTTTACGTTAGCCGGATTCAACAACTACTATGGGGACCCAAGGTATGTTTGGTCAGGCTTCTATGATACGACCGACCAAGTAAGTCAACAGTCTGGAGGGTTGCTGCTGTATCCTTGGGAGGTCGCGCAACCATACCATGAATTCACGATTAGGATATGGGTTGACGGATATTATCAAGAATATCCACTTAATGTAATCGTTCCAACGAGTGGGAACGTCTCCGTCACGGTGTTTCTCGACCGCGCGTCAAGAATAAGTGGGACGATAGCCGGCCCGGACTTTTTCGGTTTCGCGCGTCCACAATCGTGGGCCGCGGTGGATCTGGAACCGTACAACTACACATTATCATCGATCATAGATGTCGAACCCGGAAATTACACAACAACAAGCCTAGACGGTTCGTTTCAGATGTGGACGCCGGAAGGAACGTATGGAATGGGAGTGTTGTTAGGAGGGTACGCTCCCTACCAGGCGGAGCTTGTTGTACCCCCAGGATCTGACATATCCCTGTGGATTTGGCTCGAGAACTACCAATTGTCAACCCCACCCGCCAACGCAATCAATGTGGCCACCCTCGCACCCATGACAATTAAGCAACATCTGCTGGCCTTTCACGAAACAACGGTAGCAGGGCTGTCCTGTATTAATTCGGCGCGTCATCCAATTCTACCGTAGAGCACCGGCAACCAAGACTTCTTCATCCCATTCGGGTCGTTTGTCTTTCTTTGAGGGAAGGTCCACGTGGACCTTCACGTTAAGCGATGAATCGAGGAACAGATGGGGAGCGACAAAACAGGCAAATCAAATTGTTGAATTCTGTTTCCCTCGACTACGAATGAGAAGCAATGACGTCAATGAAGCTAAAACCGAACATAAAACGATCACTGGATCCGAGAACTCGGGAGCGGGGGACGAGGTCATGACCGTGAAATTCTTGCAAATACCGGCGGCGCCATTGGTCGAAGCTTCAGTGTCCGTGACCGCAACACTGTAAGGCCCTGCAGGCAACCCATTTTCGTAAGATTGAATCACCACCCCCCAACCTCCCGAATAAGCCTGACTCGAAGTCACCACTGGCACGGGAAAGGAAAGTGTGGTGTTGTAGCTGCCACTGTAGGGGCCACCAGGGGTTACAGGAGTAATTGCAAATGCGATTGTGTTCGATGGAGTGTATGAGCAGCCAAAGCCCGGGTATATATGTAGAGAGATGAGGTTTTCTGGGTTGTTCGGAGAAATCGTTTCGATGTCTACTCCCGAAAACGAGATGGGTTGACCGACCAGCAAAACTGAAGGTGAAATGTTGACAGTTTCTACGGTTCCGAAAACTGGGGAAACCACTAGCCCTAGGGCGACGACTAGAAAACAGACCAATTCGATTTTAAGATAATTTGACATCGTCCCCTAACCACCATTCCGCCGCAAGGTCGTAACAAGTACTTTCGAGCTCTTGCCTAAAAGCTACCACCTGCCTAACCCTCTGGATCGGTTACCGAAACCGTGGGTACCGCAGTTACTTTGAAAGGCGTGAAGCCTCATTTGGAGGCAAAGCGATCCGTATGCCTCTTCACTTGCGTCTTCTGCTATCCGTTTTCGTCTGCGGCGCAGTCGTTATGTCTCTGGAGCTTCTGGGCAGAGGGTGCTTGCACCCGTTTTCGGGAATTCCATCTTTGTTTGGGGAAGCTTGATAGGCGTCAGCGAAGCAACAATTTTCGTGCGTGTCAGGAAAATGCAAGAGAGAGGCGTGATTACGGGCTTCACAACCTTAGTGAACCCAGCCGCGGTCGGCAAGCCGGAACAGAGACGATCATCGTTCTCCGGAAAGTAAAGGACAATGTCGAAGTAAGGATTTAGTCGGCCTAGCGGTTCTATTTCTTCATGAGATCGTAGTCGACCCATATCCAGATGAGATCGGCTACTAGGATGACTATGCCCGCGGCGAGCCAGGGTGGGTATGTGTAGGAGCTGCCTACAACCAACCAGTAGATGTCGGCCAGAAGTATGATTATTCCCATCGCAATCGCAAGATAAGACTTCGCTTTAGAATCCATGACGATCGTCCTAGACTTCAGGAAATTAGCTTAAATGCCTTTCCCAATCGTGACATGGCTTACAACACTACTTAGCCGCACGTCGTGCGCACCACGACCGGTCGATCCACGGATTCGATCTAGAGGTTATAGAAGCGTCTACATAATTTCGGAGTATACGCGTTATCAGAGCTAGAAATATGGCTGTGGGCACACTGTCCCCGGAATCATGTAGGGCGCGACCGAAGCTACTGAGTTTTCGACTAGGGAATCAACGATGCCTTTCAAGGCTACATTTAATTCCTTACTATAGCCAAATCTAAATTCATAAGACTTTCCATAATTTGGATGATTACTCTTGGCTAAACGTGCGTGGACGCGAAGGCGTAGGTTCGCTCCTAGAAGGAGAATCGAACCTGAAAAGATCCTGAACCTGAATGAGGCTACCAGGCGCGCGGAGATGTTCGCCAGGACCACATGGCATCAGGCAGCGGTCACCGACAAGTACGAGGACGCTGATTTTTACATCGTCAGAGGCGTTTCTCCGAGGGGCGAGTGGACGGTTATGTTCGATAAGAGAACGGGCAAAAGGGTTGTTCCCCCGTAGGCTAGCTGAGCTGGATCTTTCGTAGCAAGTATATCAAAGCTGCACGGAAATAGGTTAAGACTCGACGTGGCACTGTTCGGGCGATCCTTCTGCATAAACCGTCGCTAGGCTGATGCGTTCCAGACGACTTGGAACTCCTGTTCGTATTGCGCGGCTAGGTTTGAGCTGTCGAGGATTCGTCGGTTTTCAGGTACTAAGCTTTTGGCAGAAGTTATGGGCGCCCGGAAGGTTTAGAGTGATCAAACACCTGGACCGGCGCGCCGTGATTCGGCGGCGCGAACTTTCCTGGCCGACTTTAGCTCAGGGTTTGCGAATTATGTTCGGTATCTTGCCGCTTATCGGTAGGCTGATCTCGATGAAGCCACGATACTTGCCTTTCTTATACCAGGGCGTCTGGAGTACGATCTTTCTTATGCGGCCCTTTTTGACGGTGTACACGTTGGCCTGTCGATCTCTCATCATCCGCTTAAGTTTTCTTAAGGCGGGCTCCGGATGACAGTCGAATAGGTTTGATCCGATGAGTTTCTTGCCTCCTTGGTCGAGTAGTGATTCGACCGAGCGCTTGTTTAACTCCAAGATTATGCCTGCTGAATCGCATACGCTGATTGCGCCGGGGTATTCCTCCACCCATTCATGCTTCGCGTGTTTAACCATGATACTCGCCGCCCCGTTTCCAGCATCTGGTGATTATACGCTTAATGGCTGTTTCCCACGGAAGCTTTCCCCCGATCTCCACAGAGAAAGGAAGTCACTTTTTCGGTCGAAGGTCGACTACTCGAAGAGCTTTGCCGACTTCTGAGCGTGGGAGCGTTCCTAATTCAACGAGTTCGACGTCAACGTGTATTGAGAGGACAGAGAAAAGGTCGTCTCGGATCTCTTTCATCAGGGCTCCATCGTTTAACCTGTTGGCGGCCACTTCGACTTTCACGGTTAGGTGATCGAGTTCTTTGTGTGAAACGACGATCTGGTACTGGTCGCCTATGCCTCGTACGTTCATCAGGACATGTTCCACTTGGCTTGGGAAAACGTTCACTCCGCCTATGATGAGCATATCGTCGCTTCGTCCTTTGATTCGCTTAATCCGATTGTGATACCGGCCGCAGGGACACTCTTCCTCGTAGAGCGTGGACAGGTCCCGTGACCTATAGCGGAGTAGGGGCATCGCTTCTCGGGACAGCATGGTGAAGACCAGTTCGCCTTCCTTTCCGGGGTCCAAGACTTCGCCTGTGTCGGGGTTGATTGTCTCGGTAATGAATTCATCTTGCCAAACATGAAGCCCATTCTGCTGTTCACATTCGATGCCAACCCCTGGTCCGTACAGCTCGGACATTCCAAAGATGTCGTGGGCGCGGAGGCCGAAGGCATCCTGAATACGCTTGCGTGCCTCTTCGCTCCAAGGTTCGGCTCCGAAGATGCCGATCTTGAGCTTGAAATCGGTCTTCGCGTCGTACCCCTCCGCTTTGCTTGCCTCAATCAGGTAGACCATGTAAGAGGGCGTGCATGTGACGACGGTCGTTCCGAGATCTTTCATGAGCATGAGTTGCCGCTTCGTGTTTCCGGAGCTGGCGGGAACAATCGTTGCGCCGACGGCTCTCGCTCCGTAGTGGACGCCAAGCCCGCCCGTGAAGAGCCCGTATCCGTACATGTTCTGGACAATGTCTCCCTTCCTGACACCGGTTGTGTCAAGGGTTCGGCCCATGAGTTTTCCCCAACGCTCCAAATCACCTCGGGTATACGCGACGACTATCGGTTTCCCCGTCGTTCCGGAAGATGCGTGGAGACAATAGAGGCGGCTTTCGGGAACCGCCAGTAGCCCCAGCGGGTAATTGTCTCTAAGATCAGTCTTGACCGTGAACGGCACCTTCGCAAGGTCGTCGATGGTTCGGATGGATTCGGGCTTTACGTGCGCTTCGTCAAACCGCTTTCGATAGAGGGGAACGTTACTGTACGCGTAACGGACCATTTTCCGAAGTTTACTTTCTTGTATTCGTGCCAATTGCTTTGGCTTCAGAAACTGTCCAGCCCGATCGAACAGAAGCTTTCCCCGTCCCTCACCAGTTTGAGTTCGCATTAAACTCCTTCGGCCCTCCGAATCTTAACCGACGATACCGTTGGTCAAGGCCGATAGCCGCGACAATTTGCCGCGGCAAAATAAACAAAACGGCACACCGAAAGAGTTCGGTCGATAGTAGCCCTTGTCCTCGCAACCCTTGGTGCCATAGAAAACTACGCCCCCCCGGGGGGGTCGCCGGAAAAAGCGGCGTATTCATGGGGCCACGCCAGAAGGTTGGCTATTCACCCGACCGACTTCGAACACGGGGTTATCGGGGCTTAACCGCAGATGACTCAACGGCACGCCATATGTAATCACCCTGATCGACACACCCGGCCATGTTGACTTTTCAGGTCGAGTAACACGCTCCAATCTCTCCTTTGGCTGGCAGCACGGCAGCCTTCACCTGAAGCTGCATCCATGACACATCCCAGCCGGTGTAGGGTGTGGTCCACCCTTTTTGAGGTGGTGGGGTCCACCCGACATTAGACTAGTTTTTGAAAACCCCAAACCAATTTCTTAAGCCAAGTTTGACTGCCAGCAACTAGACTCTGACGGGCATCACGTATTTTCGTATCTCCCCATCGTTTGATTGAGAACATCATCTTCTTGAAGAATTCAGAGAATCCATCGATAAGTGCAGTAACCGTTTGCATTAATGACGACGAATGATATCACCCATCACGTCGGGGTGTCAAAATTACCTATTGGTATCCCTCTCGTAATGCACTGTGAGTTCTCAAGGTGAGTAAGCGCTGACCCCGCGCAGGACTCTAGTCCTAGGAACAATTGTGCTCATGTTTCTACTTCAAGTTAGGCTGGGGATTGCTACAAGTCCAAGCCCTCCCGTGACACCGCCAGGTTTCGTTGAAGTCACCGGGCCACGCGGGATACCCGTTCTGGTTGGGCCCTTACTAGTTTCTCCAAGCGGTGGTTACGAGCGGGAGGTTATCCTTCCGGGTCGGCCGCCCTTCTACGTCAGTACTGAACCTGACGTAACGCCGCAAGACATCGCTAACATCTATGGTTAATGGCACGAGGGTTGCGGTTTGCCGTTGAGATACCGTGCGGTTGGACTGCTAATCCTAATCGGTGTTCTGTTCGTAATGACCCTGAAACCCGCCTGGGCGCTTACAATCACGCCGGACCCACCAATAACCGGTCAACCGTTCAACGTCAGCGGGTATGGGCCCGGCTTAGTGTTAGTGTTTACGGATTCGGGTTGCGGCGGGTCTGTAGTGTTCAGGTCCGGTCCTCTAAGGGGCGGCGCCTATAACGTCACCGTGCCTGGGTTGCCCGCGGGCCAATACCACGTAACCGTTCCAGAAAACCTGGGCTGCGTAAACTTCTCCGTCGTCCCCACAGGCACGACAACAACCCTTCTTCCATAACCTCAGGACCGATGTTCCCGGTAAATGAGAGCATCTGCATGAGACTGGCAATGTCGACCGAGTCCTCCGTGTTTAACCCCGTGGAGATAGTGGTTCTTTGATCTGCCTTATACCTCAAAGGGCAGCAGGCTCTTTCCCGTCTTAGAAACTTCCAAGGTGAATCGTTGATCGGATAATTGTGTGGTACGCGTAGCGCGGGGGGCTTAGTGGAGGATGATTCGTCCGTCCCGATTATATGTAACTACGACATGTAGTTCCTGAAACAAAAAATAGGAGGTAGAAAACATTTGAAGGCAAATCTCGGTGTTTTGACAATCTTAGCAATTTCAATGACAATGCTGATCGTGGGCACGAGCAGCAGCTTAGCGTCTGCTCAGGCCCCAAGCCCGTGCACGGCCACTCTAAACTATCCGGTGCAATACGGTTACACAAGTGCTCCTTTCGTAGTCCCAGTCTCTGCCTCATGCGAGACTTACTATGGAAGCCAACTCTACGCGACCGGCAGTGCCTATGACGCAACTTCGAACACAGGCTTAGGTACGGCTAATACGGTCTTGTCCTCCGTGAATGGAGGTACGCAATTCAGCGGACAACTAGGCTTCAACCTACCACCAACATCGTCAAGTGACTCGGTCCAAATCTCCGTATCGATATACGACAACCAAGGCGGTAACCTACTGGCGATGACAAGCGAAACGCTTCAACCGACAGGAGTGCAGCAGGTGCAACAGGTAACCACGGTTACAAGCACTGTCACCCAGGGCCAGTACCCATACGCCGATCCGACCCCCCTAACGTACCAACCTAACCAATTCCAGTCCCAACCCCAAAACCACCGCTCGCCTCAGACGCATTACGTATCGCAGTCGTTCTCTCAACGCGGAAATAACACAAACCTGTTGGACTACGCAGTCATCATCGCCATAATCGCATCCGTCATAATTGCCACAGCAGGTCTAGTGCTTCTCGCTCGAAGACAACAAGCGCCACAACCAGTCTGGTACCCAGTCCCGCCGCCGCGTTGAACTCAAAGCTCGCACCCCCCAACCCCCTCTTTCCTCTGCCTTGATTTAGAACGAAAGTCAACGTTTCTCTCCCGGTAGGAGGCGGTCACTACGTGGCGACTCCTCCTGTCCGTTTAAGGTCGAAATTTGAATTATCTTTCTTGGTACTCATTGCGACCTGACCTGATCCACCCCCCCAGATCGAAAGCGACGGCAAGAAGAATTTGAAACCTCGAAAGAAAACCAAAATCGTCTTGGTTAGCTACGGCGTGAATAATTCGCTTAAGGAGAGTGCAGGCTTGCGGTGTGCACCATTGATGTGTCCGATTTTTGAATTCAGGTTATAGGCAACTACGCGCTGTAGTTATGGGGTGATACCATTGGAAGAAAAACTTGCAAAAACATGTAGCTACGCACTGCTCGTAATCGCCTTAGCAATCGGTACAGTCGCAGTCGCAACAAACAACAGTTTCGCTTTAGCTCAGCCCTGTTCGGCCACGCTTGGTTCTCCGTATGTCTCAACGCAGCAATACTATTCCTATGAAGGCAATTTACAAGTTACAGTGCCCGTGTCGACGTCGTGTGCCTTCTACGCTGCCCCGCTGTACGCTACCGGAACCGCATACGACACAGCTTACAACACAAACCTCGGTTCAACTAGCGCAACTCTAACCTCAACGTACGGAGGTTACGGATACACCGGGCAACTCACCTTCACCCTCCCCACAACGGCGCAATCTCATTCGGTGCAGTTCTCGGTCTCGGTCTACAGCACCCAAAACGGATACTACGGAGGCCCATACGGTTCTCTCTTGGCCCAAACAACCTCCACGTTCGTCATTAGCCCCAGTTACTACCAAGGTTACCCAACCTACCCCTCGTATTCGTCGCCCAGCTATCCCAGCTATCCTAACTACCCAACCTATCCAAGCTACCCTACGTATCCAAGCAACCATTACTATAGTAACCCACGGTACAATCAGAACTACGGCAGCTACTTCACAGGCGGATACTACAATTATTACCACAACGGAAACAACTATTGTACTCCAACTAACCATTGCTTCCATCGCTGAATCAGAAACCGGCGTCGCCCGAGCGGCGCGCGCTCATTCCTCTTTTTTTGTCTGTTAGCGTGTCAATTTTCGCAACCATCCATGGCTTCTCTCGCTTGTCGTGCAGCCCTCGAGACCGGCCGATTCTCGTCTGCCTCGCGGCAGGTTGACCCGGAAGTAGTGCGCTTCTTAGTCGAGCGCTTGCAGAATTTCCGAGGTCTTCCTTACTCTTCCGATTCTCTTTAGTACGAATTCGATGGAGTTCTTGTGTGCTTCAGCGGAGCGATCTGTCATCGCATCTTCCGCAAAGATCTGCTGGTATCCGTATTCGTAGGCAAATCTGGCCGTGCTCTCGACTCCGTATGTTGTTGCGATACCGGCAAGGACGATTGTGTTCAGGTCCGCGCGTCTTAACCTGAGGTCTAGGTCGGTCCCGTAGAAGGCACCCCACTGTCGTTTCGTTATAATAACGTCAGTTGATTCAGGCCCTAGTTCCGGCACTATGTCCGCCCAATCCTTAGGCATCTCCCCCCTCGACGGCATGGCATTATCAGCGTTCGCGTGAAGGGCCGTCCCCGGCGAAGCAACGACATGGACGAGGAAGACCGGCATCTGGTTCCTCCTGAATGCGTTAGCCAATTTCGCAGCGTTGTCAATCACGGTCTTTGCGTCAAAAGGCTGGGTCGGCATCCCCGCGATTCCTTTCTGAAGGTCTATCACGATCAAACAGGTCTTCTTTTTGTCGATGTTCAGGCTCAAACAACAAACCTTCGTTCGCTGTTCGTAAGGCATTGCCTTGCCTAATTTATCGATTTTGTGAAATCGCAAAACACGGATGCCAATCATAAGCACCGACGGCGAGGCAAGCGGAACTCAAATCATATAGACATTACAACTGAATGTTCTGCAGATGAAGTCAGGGATGAAGATAAGAAGAATTTTGGTTTGGAAGGTTGATCTTCCAATTCGTGAGGGTAGCTACAAATGGTCCGGCGGCAAGTCCGTCACGGTCTTCGATAGCACGATCGTAGGCGTTGAAACGGACACTGGCATCACCGGCTATGGGGAAGTTTGCCCGCTTGGGTCATACTACCTGCCCGCCTACGCTAACGGTGTACGCGCAGGCATTGCTGAGCTGGGGCCGCACCTGCTCGGTGAGGATCCGCTCGAACTCAGTCGCCTTAACCGACGCATGGACTTTGAGCTCAAAGGTCATCCGTATGTGAAGTCTGCCATCGACATGGCCTGCTGGGACATCCTCGGCCAAGCGACTGGTCAGCCAGTATGCGTATTGATGGGCGGTCGTTACGGCGAGGATTTCGGCCTCTACCGTGCTATCTCGCAAGAATCTGCCGAGGCCATGGCCAAGAGTGTGTCGGGGTACCGGGCCGAAGGTTATCGGCGGTTCCAACTCAAGGTGGGTGGAGATCCGGAGGAGGATGTCCGTCGAATCCGCGCCGTCGCGGCGGAACTAAAACCCGAAGACCGCCTCGTAGCGGACGCGAACACTGGGTGGCTGATGCATGAGGCGATGCGGGTTGTGCGTGCGGTGCGAAACGTTGATGTGTATATCGAACAACCGTGTTTGTCGTATGAAGAGTGTTTGTCGGTTCGCCGCCAAACGAACCATCCATTCGTACTCGACGAGGTGATTGATAGTGTCGAGATGCTCCTACGGGGGGCGGCGGATCATGCTATGGATGTGGTCAACATTAAGATCAGCAAAGTCGGCGGCCTCACGAAGGCCCGTCAGGTACGAGACCTGTGCGTATCTTTGGGGATCGCCATGACGATCGAGGATAGTTGGGGCAGCGACATCATAACCGCCGCAATCGCACACCTAGCTCACAGCACGCCACCGGCATTTCTGTTCACGACGACTGACTTCAACAGCTATGTTACCGTTAACACAGCGGACGGAGCGCCACAACGCGTCAATGGCCGCATGGCCGCGAGCACCAAGCCAGGTCTCGGTACAAAGCCGAAACCGGAGATAATCAAGAAGCCAATACTGACAATCGAGTAACGTACCAATCTATTTCGGTACCATGCACAGAAATTCGAGTGGCATGTCGGCGCTCGCTTGAAATTGATGCTTTTTATTTGATGGAATTAGGATCGCATCGCCTGGTGCGATCTTCTCCTCTCGGTCTTCGTACTTGACCTTACCTTCCCCCTGGAGAACATAGACTTCATGTTCCCAGTCGTGGCTGTGGAATGGAGTGAAACCGCCCGAGTCCACCGTGAAGTGCCGCATTAGGAAGGTTGGCGCTCCATTGTCTTTGTTGATAAGCCACTTAATTTTGACGCCCTTCGCGCCTTCCTCAGTCACCGGGGCGACGGGTGTTTCTTTCAAGCTGGTTTTGTACAATGAGAATTCGCTTTACAAGAACCCTCGCGGCAAGATAAATCGAGCGGAAACAAAGATCGATCCCCCTAAAGCATCAGGGAGTCTACGTCGGCATGGTGATTCTTTGCTGGGCGAGATACCTCTAGGCGCTCAGATTGCTCTTAGATCCGCGTATTGAAGCCAAAAACCATAGCCCGCGCTAACGCAACCAAAGAAGAGCAGAAGGTCAATGGGGTTACCGTCATAATACAATGAAGCGAGCGACAATACCCCATACGCCAAGTCACCGAGAGCCAGCAGAACCATTCCGAGTGAAATGAAACCGAACGCCTTCGCGAAGACCCCTTTGCGCATTGCAAGGAATATGGGAAAGAGGATGAGGAAAACCGTAATGTCCAATGTGGGGTAGAGTATCGAGACAATTATGTCGAGCGGCGCCGTTAAGGTCGCGATGGAAGGGGGAATTATGTAGATGAAGTCCAACGAGTATAGCACGAGGCCAGAAACGACCACTGCGGCCCAACCCCGTTTCCCGACGGCCCCGGAACATATACGGAGAAGACCGACGGCACCGACGATCATGGGCACATATTCTAGAAGGTAGAAGAAATCAGCCCAAGAAACGTTAGGTAACCCAGTATTCACAACGTAATACGCGTAGGTGTAGATAACCAAGCCCAACGCCCAAGACAGAAGCCCCAACGAAAACCCTACGGAAATGTAGGTCATCTTGGACCGGCCCAATTTGAAGAAGACCACTATCCCGGTGGCGACCGCGAGCGCCATGTAGGTGACTAGCCCTACGTTCGCGAACAGTGATAGAAAGTAGGTTCCCTGGGTGAATGCGTAAATGGCGGCGACGAGAACGCACGCTAAGACGGCTAGACTCTCTCCAACTCTCATCCTCAACGCGAAGCACCCTACATTCTCTGAGTTCTGCCTTTGAGCTGCTCCCTTGCCTCGGATAGATACTCCGCTAGCGTATGACCTTCCTTTGGTGAGAAGGCTAATCCAATCTTGCTATAGAACCGATTGGCTATGTGTTCTTCGAGGATGCGAACAGCGCCGGCTCCCAAGATCTCTTGGATTGGGAGCATGAATTCCTCAGGCTTGTCAGCCACATCATTTAGTGTGAGCGACGCTCGGCGCTTTACGTGGTAGAGAATAGTTTCTTTGAATTTTTGACCTATCCGCGTTAGAACCTCTTCTACGCTTGCAACGAACAACTTGTCCGTTTCGTCTGACTGGTTCATGGTGGTCTCAGTCATTCCACGTCACCCACTACACCTCTTCGCGAATTTGACCTTAGTAGAGCCACTTCCAATTCGTTTGGGCCAAATGCGGAGAACACTTTCTGACACTTGTGATTTCTTACGTTTCGATCTTCCAGCTTATCTCGCTCCTGAAGCCAGTCGATTTCACAGGAGCTCGTGTTTTGAATTCGGATCTTTTCCACCAATTTATTTCACTAGCTCTTTTTTCAAAATCGAAATGGGTTCTTCGATCACGAGCTCGCGGTCGGTTCTCCATTCCCCCTTGTTCTCATCATATGGGGTTTCGTCGAAATAGTATCTCATGCTGGTGTCGTAGTCGATCCAGCTGATCTTTACGTTCTTACTCCGTTCAAGAATCACGGTTCCAATTTCAGTGAACAGGGATGTGGGTAAACCTGCGAACAGTAGGAATCCGTCATTAGTTGGGGAAAGCCAGGACTGGAAGGGCAACTTTCTGATTCCAGTGGCTATGCTGCGCGTGGTTTGCATATTGCAGGTTGCTTGAAAGAGAGCTAAAGGCCCAAAGGGGAACACTTTCTTGCCCAAGACAACCTCGAAGCTCAAAACAATCCGGTTGTCAAAAATGAACTTCAAACGTCTACTAACGTCATATTCGGGTAGCTGTAATTCTTTAGATAGAGCTTTCTGCGGTTTTCGGGCATCCATCGTGAGATGCCGTATTAACTGGAGATCTTTCAAATCAAGACTGCTCAAGTGGGAAGAGGCAAACTGTTGGAGTTCATCCGCGTGTTCGCCTAATGCGTCGGCCCATGACTTGATTTTCACTTGCCAGGTATCCGAGGCTATATTATAGTACGTGAAATCCGGGTTCACGTAAACGGTCTCGGCACTGAATCGCGGGATCGTATAATCCTCAATGAGCGTCAGTTGCTTGAGAGTATCCAGGAATTCTATGAGCTGGAACTCCGTGCCCTGAGGAATCGCGAATCTCATGAATAATCCGTTCGTTGAACCTAGACATCGCGCTCTATAGCGGGTGTACGGGTGCAGATCACAGGCTTTCTCGACATTTGCGATGTTGGCCACGGAAACGGTGGCTAGAACAGGAACCACCTGAAGGTTCAACGCGGAATACGCTACCCGCGCCCAAATTGTTTGAAGGATAGAGGCCTTGCAGAGCTGGGCGAACTTGTGTTTGAACGTTTGAACCGAGCAACCCGACAAGTAGGCCAACCGTTTGTATGTTGCAAGGGGTTCCGCCGACACCGCACTGAGTACGCGTAAGTGGGGCTGTGCAAGGCGAAGGTACTCGGCGGTTGTCGTGAGGAAGCCCTCGGATCGGGAAGGTTTACCCATACGGGTCGTTTCGAACCATCAATTCATCGAGGACGGCCCGCTCGAGCGCTAAGAATCCCTTCTCGCCCAGAACTTGCTTCAGAACGGACTTCCAAGCGGCCAGTTCAGCAAGCTCGTCGAACTTGCATAATGTTGCCACAGACCTCCCTCAGATTGCAACAAGGATGTATATATCACTAAAAACCTTGCGTTTTCTTGCCTCTTGATGCTATACTCGTGCAGAAAACCTCTAATACCATGATATTCTTGCAATCGCGCCAGGATCACCGAGATAGGCCCACTGCGTTTACATTCGCTGGTCTGTGATCGCGTATTTTCCTCGCAAATGAGATTTTGTCGTTGCTTTGGTTTTGTTTTGTCCAGGGTAAAGTGACAGCACGCTAATTACCGCGCGGCGAAGCCATATACAATGACAGAAATGAAACGAAATAAGTTCTATACGAAGTGCTTTCTAGTCGTTCTCGTAGGCACCGTAGTCGCCCTATCAGCAACAGCCGTGTGGGCTCCCATCATTCAATCAGCATTCCAACTGAGCCTTAAGCACTCCATCCTGGACCACGACGGTAATGACAACGGCCAAGGCCAAGACGGGAACGGCAACGGGCAGGACTGCAATTGCCAGGGCTTCGGACTCGATCCGAAGTGCGGCGGCGTTAGCGGCGGCCCTGACGCAGTCACGCCAGGTCACTTTTGAACGCTAGATCTGCACGCTTCGACTCAGAGAAGGAACGGATTAGGATCGATTTGAAGGGGACGCTATATTGCGTCTCCATCCCGGACTGAACTGGACGCCTACTTCATTGCCTATTAGTAACTTTGAACAGGGCTGCTTGTCGTGTATACGCTCGTGTGAAAAGAGATTTTCGTTTTGGTTTACAAATACTTGAGGCGGCTCCTCGTGACGAGTTCACTCGTTGTGTACGTCGTGCGGAAGAGTTAGGTTTCTCTAGTGTTCTACTTTCGGATCATGTCACCGCCGGGGTCCATGCACCCTTCTCGGCCTTGGCGATTGCCGCTGCTGTGACCGAGAAGGTTCGTGTCGGTTTCCATATGATAAACAATGACCTTCGACGCGCCGCCCTCGTCGCCCATGAAGCCGCAACTTTGGATTTGATGAGTCGTGGCCGCTTGGAATTGGGCATTGGTGCGGGCTGGAAGGGGCCCGAGTATGATGAATTAGGAATCCCCTATGATCCTCGCGAGGTGCGCGTTGATCGATTGGCCGAGAGCATCGGCATTATCAAAAGACTACTTGCCGGCGAGTCAGTCAACTTCGACGGGAAATATTACCACGTGCGAAACCACTTGGTTAACCCCGGCCCCGTGCAAAAGCCGGTGCCTCTCGCGATAGGCGAAAGCGGCAAACGGCTGCTTTCTTTGGCGGCGAGGGAAGCGGATATCATCAGCTTTCTGGACTGGAGAATTGACCGGAGCGGCCGCACTTTCAGATACGACGACTTCACTCCCGAGGAGTTGGAACGGAAGATAGGTCTCGTACGCCGAGTGGCTGGTGAGAGATTCGAACAGATTGAGTTGGCGGCCTACGTATGGTATTTCCAAGAGGGGAAAAGCGATCGTGACGCCGCCATGCAGGTAAGCCGAGACAAGTCACTGTCAATCGACGACATCATCTCTTCGCCGTTCACCCTTCTAGGGAGTCCAGATAATATGATTGAGAAAGTGGAGCGCAATCGTGAACGTTTCGGCATCAGCTACTGTGTCGTACGGAATCCAGCAATGGAGGCTATGAAAGACGTCGTTTCCCAACTTGCCGGACATTAGGAGACCATATACATATCAGAAATTCCCGGCAAATATCCTCGGTAGTTGCGATGATCAATTGGGGCACACCCCCAGCCTTTGAGGCTCTCTCGCAACGGAGACCCGGTTCGACTCTGTTTGCCCGCATCCAGCACGCAAGTCAGAGAAGGTATCTTAGAACTCCGACCGCCGCTCCTAGGAGCACAAGCCATGCCGAGTTCACGTGGAAGCGAATCAACAGAACTAAGCTCACCAACATGAAACCCACCGTCACAACATCAACCAACGCCGACACGCCCAGTTGATAGGTCACGAAGGCCATCAAAGCCAGCGATGCAACAATTACTCCGTCAAGGAACGCACCGGCGATTGCAGAGCTGCGGATACGTGGAATTATAGGACCGCTAATCGCTACTAAGATGAAGCCGGGAAGAAAAATGCCTACGGTGGCGACGAGAGCGCCAGCAGGACCCCCAAGCAGGTAGCCAATGAAAGTTGCCGTTGTGAACACCGGGCCAGGCGTTACCTGCCCGACGGCAATCGCATCTAAAAGCTGACTGTTAGTTATCCAGTGCAGACGGACGACCAGATCGTTCTGCAAGAACGCGAGAAGCACATAGCCACTTCCAAACACTATCGAACCCACCTTCAAGAAAATCAGGAACAAGGGCCACAAGCCGAACGATGAGGAAGAAGGCTCAAGGTACCCTCCCCCAGCCTGCACCCCGAAAGCCAAAACAGGGGCAAGAAGAAGGAGGCATAGGAAGGCAAGGCTGGGACTCTTCTCAAGCCTTTTCTCAGTAATCCATTTGCCCAGGCCCGCCACGCTTCCGATTCCGAAAATAACTAGCAGTGGGCTCATACCAAGAACACTCGCTCCAAGCGCCACTAGCCCGCATACCACCAAGAAACGTGTCTTCGCCGCCCCACGACCCAGACCCCACAAAGCCTGCAGAATAATCGCGATGACAACGGGTTTTATGCCGTAAAACAAATCCGCGACCTGAGGCAGGGAAGCGAACAGAACATACGCCCAAGCCAGCACCGTCACGATAACAGCGGCCGGAAGAATGAAGCAAACCCCGGCCACAAGCAACCCAACCCACCCGGCCTGCTGGCATCCAATGTAAATGGCCGTCTCAGTGGACGTGGGGCCTGGAATCAAATTCGCTGCGCCAAGTAAGTCCAAGAACTCTTGCCTCGAGAGCCAATGACGACGACGCACCGTCTCCTCCTCCATCATCGCAAGGTGAGCAGCCGGTCCGCCAAACGCAACAATTCCGAGCCTCAAGAAATACGCCGCGAGATCCTTGACGGACGCCGATGTCCCGCTCCGCTGCCTATTGGACGTCAACGATCGTGCAGTCCTCCGACCCGTCTCACAACCGGAACTGAGGAAGTAGATAAGATCCATCAAGACAAGATGAGACACACATGTCGGCAGAATCGATTTTACATGCGTGTAATCTGCGGTTTATCCGAAGAATTCTTCGGGTGTTACGGCCACTTCGTACGTGTTAGGGACGAAGGGTAGTTTGAGTTTCGATATTTCGGAGTAGAATATTCGGCCTGCCTCGTTGAGTCTTTCATACTTGTCAACATGGAAGATGTAGAGCACCGTACCTGATTGCGGGAAGTATGGGCCTTCGATTTTTCCGTTGATTGCTTTCTCTATGCGGTTGTGAACGGCGTTGATCTTATGAAGGTCATCCTGAAGGTCGTCGCCCTCGTAATCTAACCTGACGAGAATGATCACGCGGTTCACTTGGACTGTCTCGCGTAGTCGACCATGCCCTGGAAGTCGACTACAACAACGGGTTCGTTGCCCACTACCCATGCGTCGTGACCAGACGGAAGTAGAGAGACATCGCCGGCCTTACAGTCCCTCTCGGTTCCGTCATCCATTACTATGTGAAGGATACCGGAAACGTGGTACTGAAAGTGCGGAGCCTCGCAACTCTTGGTCTTGACTATCGGCTTGACTGATGTCGACCAACGCCAACCTGGCTGGAATACACCACGCCCAACAACAGCTCCACCAATCTTCACGAGGTCAAGCTTACCTTTTTCAAAGCTCCTAACCTCATCCGGAACGTTGAAACTCTTCGTTTCTAAACCGGCCAAGGATAATCAAGATAATTCTTGTGCTATGGGCTATAAAGGTTGTATCGAAAGCGCGTCCCAACTGTGTGGTTCTCTTAGTGTGTTCCTACGTTCGCAACTCCATACTAATCGCGGAGCGATTTGTCAAGGGTGACTTCAAGACTATCGTTTATTCGGAGCGGATGCCACCGTGAGTCGAAGCTAGCGTTTCGCATTGATCTGACTCGAATCATACTCCTCGCTTCATCTGAAGTCTCGTCAAGCTTGATGTCGACTACTCCATCGGATGCGGCTTCTAGGTTCTTGTAAACCCAATCGCTGTGAACGCCTTTGATTACTCCGCCGACGCCGGTCGATTGCCAGAGGTTCCCGATCGGGATCAGCCTAGTCCTTACAAATTCTACCCAGCTCTTCTCTTCATTGAACCTAGCAAGGCATGAGAGGTCATCTACGATTCTTAACCAATCGGGCGAAGGGGAGGGGAGCAATTGAACACCCGTAGGCGTCACGGTTGTCTTGTCCGCCATGAGATACTTCGAGAAGAGCACACTAAGGTCAGCCGCTTTCAGGGAATAGAACGCATATTTCTCACTTGATTTGCGGCCGAGCGTAGCTGTGTACCAATCGAATACCCTTAGCTTCTCTTCTGATTCGAACTTCTTCACATCTAGTCCAAGCTTTTCAAGCTGCGAACGGATATTGTCTGGAGGCTGAGAGGTTACTCCGTACGTAACTACTCCGCCGCCTTTCAGCCACCCGGCCGCTATGTTGAGAGATGTTTGGTACCACGCCGCCGTCGGATCGTACTCGACTAAGATACTGGCGCCAGGTGTAAGGGGCGTTTTTAGGAGATCGTCTATGAATGGAACATGCATTGACTCAAGGCCTCACTCGGGCGACGCGAAGGCCGCGCCCCGACCTCAGACTGACGCCAAAACATAAATCTGCCGTTAGAGATGAATGAAATTCGTGAGTTAGCATAGATGCCCCTCTACATGGATATTCATTACAAGATTCATGGGCTAACGGCCGAAGCCATCATGGCCGCCCATGCGAAGGATCTCCAAGTTCAGAACAAGTACGGCGTAAAATACCTGAAGTATTGGTTTGACGAGTCGTCCGGAAAAGCGTTCTGCATGGTCGAGGCCCCTAACAAGGAGGCGGCCGCAGCGGTTCACCGAGAGGCACATGGGTTCGTTGCCGACGAAATTATTGAAGTCAAGGAAGGTACGTAGCCTACTCGGAAAGTAACCGACCTAGTCTTCGGATCTCTTCGCGCTTTCTCTCCTAGCAGGTACACCAACAACCAGCTACCCACAAATGCGGGAAATTCGTTTCGTCTTTCCGTCATGCGTCAACGGATAGCCCTCTAACGCTCAGTGTTACTAAATCATACCCGATCGGAATCTTTGATTTGGAGCCTCGGGCGGGCTCTGAAGTAAAGATTCAGAAACCCGCCATCGCGGATAGTTAGTGGTCAAGCGGCAAGGGAAGCTTGATTTGCGTTATCATAAACCAGAACATATCGAGCGGGCATACGAAAAGCCTCGGGACTACGTTATATACGGGCCATGTATTACATGAAATGACTATACGATGACCAGCATCGTGACATTAAGAGTTGACGATGATACAAAACGAAAAATCAAGCGCTATGGTATTCCGGTAAGCCGAGTGGCTAGAGCCGCCATTCAGCAGGAGATACGACGAAAGGAAGACGAGGAAGCCATCCGCGCTCTCCGAAGAATGAGGGAAATTCTAGGCAAAGTGGATGTCAAAAGAGTCGGTGAACATATCAGAGAAGACAGGGAATCCAGATGAGGGCGCTACTAGACGCGAGTGCGTTGTTCCAAGTGATCAAGAGTTTCCAGGATGAAACTGCGCTCCGTGTCTTCGATGAGAATTACATTCTCGATCTAACAAAGTACGAGGTTGGAAATGGCATCTGGAAGGAATATGCCCTGCAGCACGCAATTCGAGAAGAAGAATTCCACCAATTCCTGGATTCACTTCGAACGGTGGTCAACCGAGCAGAACTCCTCGTACCAGACCCTAGGAATCTTTTGGAAATTGCCCAAATAGCGGCAAAGGAGAAGATCACATTTTACGATGCAAGCTATATCGCAATGGCCAAAATCCGAAAGCTGGCTTTGGTCACAGAAGACGCGAAACTCTCCAAAGTGGCCTCTAGGCATGCGAAAACGAAATCGACTAAAGACCTAATCTCGTGAGCACAATAGAATGCCGATGGATTTCTTCTAGTTCGACATGCAATCCCATCTCGCATGCACGAGAGGCTGGGTTAGACGGATGCGAGGAAAAGCTTTGGCGTCGTCGGGAGTCGCCGTGTGGTGGAGCCTCGAGCGGGATTCGATGTCAAGAAACTTTTGCCTAGCCATCTCGTGAACCTCGTCCTTTTTCTTAGGCTTCTTGCTATCGGTCATTGCATCTTCACCGCTCGGTACAGGTTACATCTTTTGCTATAATGCCCTACCAGTTCTAAGAATGTTTTCGCTAATTCCTCAATCTGAGTAAGGTAGCGAATTGTCATTGCTTGAGTTCTCTCTTACCGAACCCGTCCATCTTCTGTGCTTTGTAAATGGTAGCGGTTTCACAGAATTCCTTGGTTAACTCATAGAATTTCTTAGCTAGTTCTTCATCGGGTGTAGTGTAGCAGCTAAAGGTGCTGAAATCTACGTGGGCCCTATCGAAGTGGGCGTTAAGCATTTTATGGACTTTCTCGTAGAAGTAGGTTCGCCTAGATTCGTTTTTGGTGCTTAAATCGTAATCTATTACGAACAACCACGATTCAACCAGCATAGACATACACCTGTATGGCTATATGCGTATGCTTCCTATTAAAACATACTGCTGTATGTCTACGGCTGTAGCCTACACGTGTAAGGTTAACCAGATGTGTTGGCATGGCAGTCAAGGGAAAGTAGTGAAATAGAAAAAAGGAGGGGGATTGGGATTTGGTACTGTAGATTTGCTATTATCCGAAGCAGTTGGTGTCGGGTTGGATGTCAGAGGATTCCACGCTGTGCGGCGTAACGCCATCGAGGCAGCAGGTACCCTCTAACCCGTGTGCAGAGAATTCGCAGCAGCTAGGGTCTGGAGCCTTCGGACTAGCTCCGCCGACAGCGCAGTTTGAGCTGTGTGGAGTGCCCGGGTCGCCTTGGCCGTGGGTGCCGTCGTGGGGGCAGTCTGGATTGTTCTGATTGCTGGGTTGTTGGCAGTAGTAGCTGTTATTCTGTAACGGTTGCACTGGGGTAGCAGCGTAGGAGAAACCGACTAGGGAAGTTAACAGTATAACTCCCAATAGGGCTGAGAGAACTATTTTCACTAAATATCTCCACCCCCGGCTCTGTCAAGTCTTTAACGGCTGGAAAAGGGTGTCAAAAACCCTCGGCTGGGGGGGTTTTTCATGGCTCTTTGGAAGTCAGAAATATCCTGTGGTGGATCATAGTTGGGAAAGAAATGCCGCCGAATCCTGTTCTATATTTTCTGGCTCTGTTGGCGGGATTGGCAGGGATAACGCTAAGCCTGATTCTCATAGTACCTCTCAAAGAATACCTAGAACGGCATTTGCCACCGTCGGTTGTGCGTTTCCTAATTCGAGCACGGGCACGATTACCCGAATTGATGGAATCAGCCGCCAACTTCGTATTCGCTTACCTGTACGATGCAAATCTACCGTGGCGAAGTATTCGCATCATTGTGAAAATTCTGATCGCGATTCTAGTGCTGGGTTTCGTATACTTCGATCTAGTGCCGTCTGCCATATCCTACATCATGCCATTCCTGCGATTTCTATTGGGCCTTTCTCGTGAGACAGTTGGAGGCTTGGTGTTTCTGGGAAACAAATTGGGTTTATCGAGTGAATTTGCCACATATATTACCGCCCAAGTGTTGGCCGATCTGGTCAGCGTAGTCGTTATCGCGTTCATTGCGATTATTGGCGGTTATCTACTCTATGGAAAGATTCAGCGAGGGTTACAGTTTCCAACCCATAATATCCGGATAGAGAAACGGCAAGTAACACGAACGGACGAAAACGGAGTCACTACATTGTATGTCAGAGTTTCAAATGAGGATGGTGACGAACCCGCAATTAATTGTGGAGCACGTATCGTCTTTAATGGTATTACTTGGCGTGACATAGTTGAGGTGCCTTCTGCAAGGACGGAGTATTCCGTCGCTAGACTGAAACCCATAACGAACTACTTCAAGACAACATCGCTTCGGTTTGAGTTGCCTTGGGAAGATGGTCTTCCTAAGCGCACTTTGCTATCAGGCGATGATGCGCTCCTGCCTGTCTTGAAGCTGGTTCCAGCACGAAACGGTGTTCCAGAGCACTTTGAAGTACCATCCATTGTTTGGACTCTCCCCTACAAGGGAGTCCCTTCTCTTCCTGATGTTAGGGTTGGCGTATGCTTGAGGCCACTCACCGAATACGGGCTGATTCGGATTGTTCCAGAAAGAGGCCGATTTCGCCGTACAAAGTTCACAGTGTACGAGTCTCAGGGTAGCTGGAATGTTGGTTAAGGCGCTTTCGACTTGAAGTACTCGCCTAATACAGCTCTCACGGCTTCCGGTATAGACTCTAGCTTACGTGCCTTTCGTTCTTGCTCTAGGGCTTTCACCATTTCGTCCGACATGGCTACCATTATTTTGTTCATTGCCAAGGTTGGTTCGCTACCATTGTATAGCGATAGCAACCTTTATAGGTTTTGAGGTGTGTATTGCGATGTGTAGCGATTGGAACATGGCAACAGTCACCATAACCCGAGAAGAAAGGGGAAGAATGATTGCCGAACAACCAAACGCAATCCAAAGACTAGATGAGAGGAACTACAAGGTTGTCTCACAAAGCGGCAACGGAATGTACGATGTGGTCAGAAGCACCTACTACGCTATGCGCTGGGTCTGTAACTGTCCTGATTGGCTCTATCGTCAGGTTAAGTGTAAGCATATTTGGGCGGTCGAGTTCAGCCTAAGATTGAGACAGAAAGTCAGAGAGAGCATTGTAATCGAACCAATCAAAATCAACGCTTGCCTATTCTGCAAATCCGAGAACATCAAGAAAGACGGCTTACGCCATAACAAGTCGGGAACGATTCAAGTTTTCTGTTGTAAGACTTGCGGGAAATACTTCACCGTGAATCTTGGTTTTGAGAAGATGAAGCATAACCCGCAGGGCATCACAACCGCGATGCAACTCTACTATTCAGGCGAATCGCTACGGAATGTTTCAAGATCGCTTCGATTAATTGGCGTTCAAGTTAGTTATCAGACCGTGTGGAATTGGATTGAGAAATACACGGCCCTGATGGACAAGTACCTGGACAAGATTACGCCTCAAGTGGGTGACACTTGGAGAGCGGATGAAATCTTTCTGAAAGTCAAGGGTGACATGAAGTACCTGTATGCGCTCATGGATGATGAGACGCGGTTCTGGATAGCTGAACAAGTGGCGGAAACTAAGTATCACGCTGACATTCACGAACTCTTTCACGCTGGACGAAAGATAACGGGTAAGGCTCCTGAGAAGATTATCACTGACGGCGCGATGAACTTCGGTGCGGCCATTAACGACGAGTTTTGGCGCGAGAAGAAACAACTAGCCTTAGTCCACGACCGCGACATTCGTTTTGGCGGTGAGATTCACAATAACAAGATGGAGCGCATGAATGGGGAAATCCGTGATAGGGAGAAGGTTATGCGGTCGCTCAAGAAGTCTGATACGCCGATCATTTCGGGTATGCAAATCTTCCATAACTACATACGACCCCACATGGCACTTGACGGGAAAACGCCCGCTAACCTTGCTGGGATTGAGGTTCAGGGCGAAAATAGGTGGCTTACGCTAATTCAAAATGCATCTGAAAAGAATAGACATGTAAAGGAAGGAAGGAAATGAGTACGAAGTCCTACAAGGGCAATTATGACATCAAGCTTGAGGCCAAAGTTAAGACCAAGTTGTTTCCAGAGGTATCGGTGCAAGGAGAAACCGGAAAAGTCTTCCTAAACTCCAAAGGCACGATCTCGATAGAGGCGACAGGAGCCAATCGAGGCAGCCTTGTGTCCGCTAAGATAGCTGGGATATTCTCAGCGCGTGTCGCTACTGGTCTCTGGCTTCCCTTCCTAACGGTGGACAGCGAGTTTGAAAATGGTGTCCGACTGCCAATCGAGATTACCCTAATGGTCTACCCTGACAAGGTCGAAATAGACGCTGACAAATTCCAAAGAATCGCCAAAGTACTTCTCGACGTAGACCCAGATGTATCTCCCTTTATGATGCGTGCCTTAGAGTTGCAAAGCGATCGAAATGAATTAGCCGCTCTCAACGCGCTTCTGGGACTTGACCTTCAGCTAGCTCGCATGGTACCTGAGTTTTGGGGTTTAGGTGCTCGTCGTAATCTTTTGGAATTTCTAAAGGTTCTTTCCACAAATTCTGCTAGTCGTCTTAGAAACCTATGCAGTTTGAGAGATGTGTTAGCGCACGGTGACTGGACTAGCAAGAAGCTTGGAGATAGGCTAAATGATCTTCTTCAGGGCGGACGTGAAATGTGGTTGCATGAAGGTAGGATTTCTACGCAAGCAACCCGTAGAGTTATTGAGGAAACAGTCACTGCTCTAGGGGACCTAATTCAATGCAAAAGCAGATTGAAGGTCCTACATCAGAAAATTGCCGAATTCGGCACCCAGCCGACGGTTCTTGACAGCAAAAAGGAGCCGATACAGACTTGACAGAACCCCACCCCCGCACAATTCATACGGCATATATTACATTTAGTATACTCGCAATTGACCTTGAGCCGCCCCTAAACATCATGATAGCACGTTGAATTATCGTAAGCCGCATGCTAATTGCCAAATTATAGTTGGCCTCTTTCGAGGCCACGACGGGATACTATAACGGAGCTATGACTTCTGTCTCTCAAAGAAAACAATTGACTGTGATTCAGAATGCAAGCAAACAGAATTGAACCTAGTTCTTTGGAGGTCGCTTAAGCTCCATAATCTCAGCACGCAATTCGTCAATTTGCCTCTGTTGTTCTTGTATTGTTGCTTGTTGTTCTTTGACTGCTTGTACTGCTAGGGCTAGGATGGATATTTGGTCGTACCCCTCCGCATACCCTGGCTCCGCCTTATCCCAATCCACCACGGTTGGGAGAACTTTGCCGACTTCTTCGGCTATGAAACCCATTGTCCTCTTCGCCGGCGTCTTCTTGTAGTTGTACGCAACCGGATGAAGCTGCTTCAATGTCTCCACCCCACCCGTCAGTGGTTCAATATTTTCCTTCCAGCGGACCGAGGAACTGGGATTCCATGTGGTTCCGTCACTGTAGGCGCCCCCGCTCAACTGAATCAGATGCGCTGGGCTGCTGGTTCCTATGCCCACGTTGCCTGTGTTGGTGATAATCATTCTTTGAACGTTAACCGTCATGAACCGTAGCGACGGGTTAGGTGCAGTAGCGTTCGGGTCTGGGCGAACGTTGAAGAAACCTGAACCCTCACCGAACGTGCTCCCCGAGTACCCGTAATTCATCGCCGGACCCACATACGAACCACTAACCAACGTGTTCGGGTGTGGACCCATACCGCAGTAAATGTCACTCGTCGCACCACCACCGATATGAATGAAGCACTCAGGGGTTGAGGTTTGGACACCAACGTTCCCGTTCGCATAAATAGCCGGGCTGCCCACAAACGTGCCGCCAGTGCTCCCATACCCGACCACGCCAGTGCTGCTCGATGAATACCCGTACACGCCAATGCCGCTATTTGACCCCCCGTAAACGCCATAACCTACGTTAGCAAGTCCTATGACGCCCGCCGGTATTCTGATTGGCGCAGAGGAGGGGTTTCTACCGTCTACGGTGCCCACGACACCAGCCCCCGGATACGAGTCGCCTACGGCGCTGTCTCCGTGGATGCCGCATGAGAAACCGCTGCTTCCAGTGTTGGATGAATACCCGTACACGCCAAGGTTGCTCACTGAACTCCCAGCCACGCCATAGCCGGTCGATGAACCCCCTTCCACGCCAGTGCCGCTCAATGAAAACCCGGAGACACCGCTAGTACCTGTTCCAGTGGCATACCCGTAGACACCGATACTATCTGTTCCAGTGGCATCCGCCTCAATGATATTCCTATTATTCGCTGAGCTTACAACTTGAAGAGGCCCAGTAGGCGTGCTGGTACCGATGCCAACATTGCCGCTTACTATAAGCCCATTCGACGGAGCCGTGTTCACTCCAGCATACGTCCCAACAGCCACAGCACCAACCACATCTAACGGGTTAAGCGGAGCATCCGTGTTGACGCCAACTTTGCCGGCCGCCCAAATGGCCGCCTGCGTTCCTTGGAAGACGCCGCCAATGCCGGTATTTGATTGCCCATATACGCCCCATCCTTTTCCCTCATGCACGCCGGTGACTGCTACGCTGTAAGGATTGGTAGTGTCCTGATTAACGCCAAGAACTCCTGACACCCACTGGTTCTGATTTGTGCTCGTAGAGAGTCCGTAAACGGCCGCAGCCTGCGCTTGAGGAGACGCCGGGGAAGAAACGCCCGGCGTATCAATTTCTCCCATCACACCATAGTTCTGGTTCGGGCTTGTGGTTGCCGAAAGACCGTACACGCCTTTGCCAGACGAACTTTCCCCGTAGACGCCAGTGCCTGCTGTACCAAGTCCTTGGACGCCTGTCGGGATTGTGAGTTGCGTAGAGGAGGGGTTTCTACCGTCTACGGTGCCCACGACACCAGCCCCCGGATACGAGTCGCCTACGGCGCTGTCTCCGTGGATGCCGCATGAGAAACCGCTGCTTCCAGTGTCGTGGTTGACCATCAAGAGTCCAGCGTCCTTTGCGACGGTCGCCCATAACCCCGTCCGGTTGCTCGTCCCCGTGATGATGTTATCCTCACCCATCGCTACGCCGTCACCCGTAGTATTTGCGGGTCCAACGAGGGTTTGAGCTCTAACGTTGCTTGGTAGCTGACCCAGCATCAGACCGCCTAATCCACCCAATGCGGCTAGGCTTACGAGCCTACGGAATAGTTTTCTACGGTCCGTAATCTGCTCTGAGCTTGCAGTTCCGTTAACAGTCTCCTTATCGTCTACGAACTCCGAATTATCAATCAAACACAACTACCAATATTATGTTGCGGCGTTAATGGAAAACATTTCCGATACCATACGACATAAATGCTGCCGACTTCTTACCCAGCCCGCCAATAAGTCAACCTCGCTTTCAGTGGGGATGAAAGGAAGCCTTTCGGCTCTCTTGTAGCGTGGCTTCTCGAACGGAATGCCCTTCCACTTATAGAATCGTTCAAGATGTGTGGCTAGGTTCTCCCGTCTCACGTCGCCAAACTTTCCGTGGGCTAGATAGGATAAAACGGCTTGAGGGTCTAGCAGGTCGGTTTGGCGGTCAACCGACTTCAAACCGTTCAATGCCCCTCTAATCGTATGTGCCTTGTAGCCTCGCTTCTCGCACCACACGATGAAGCTAAGAATTTCGCCGAGGTTAGATAGGGCTCCAGCCCTGTAGCTTCTGGAAAGTCTCGGACTTATACGTTGAAGCCTCGGGCGGGATTCGATCCCGCGACCTGCCGCTTTCTTGCGGGTCCGTTACAAGGCGGCCGCTCTCTGGTCAGGTTGATCTGCCAGGCTGAGCCACCGAGGCATAACCGCGACTATGAATCTTCGCGCTTAAAATTCTCGCGACGATTTCCTTTTGTGGCGTTTGGCAGCGGCGACGAGTGCCGTTATCGCGGGCAGTTCCTCCCCCGCGAGCATGGAAAGCATGGCGCCCCCGGCCGTGCTTACGTGTGAGAGTTGATCCGAAATTCCGAGGATGTCCGCGTACCCGGCCATGTGGCCTCCTCCGACGACGGTGAAGGCTTTGGCCTGAGCCATCGATTCTAAGACGGCCCTTGTACCCGTCTCGAACCCATCCTCTTCGAAGACTCCCATTGGGCCGGCCGCGACGACGGTTTTGGATTCGTTAATGAGTCGCGTGAACGTCTTCACGGTCTTCGGTCCGATGTCAAGCGCTTTCCCTGCTCGGGGTAAGTCTTTGATGGGCGTGTCGGTTCGTTTACCGTCTTTCACGGTTCCGAAGTCTGATGGCATGATTACTCGTTTTCGGTATTTGGAGAGTATGCGGTTTGCCTTGAGCACTTCATCGGTGATATCCCCCAAATCTTCTTCATCTGACACTCCGAGTTTCGTGTCTACTGCTTTGAGAAAGACTTTGGCAACATTTCCTCCGACTAGCACGTTGTCGGCCTGCCTTGTCGCCAATATGTTCTCGATTACGGGGACTTTGTCTTCGACTTTGGCGCCGCCGAGTAGGTATGTGCTGGGGTGAGTTGGGTTAACCATGAGCCTTTCTAGCGCTGATAACTCTCTCTCCATCAACTTTCCAGCCGCTGCCGGAAGAACTTGCGGGAAGCCCACGAGTGAGGCTTGGGCCCTGTGGGCTGTGGCGAATGCGTCGTTAACGTACAGGTCGAACAGAGGTGCGAGACGCGTTACGAGGTTCGTTTTAGCGAGCTTCTCACCCTTGTCCTCCAGCATTTCTTCAGCGCAAAATCGCACGTTGTCCAAGACTACTACCTCTCCCTTTCTAAGCTGCTTAACGGCGTCTCGTGCCGCCGGCCCCATGACGTCGTCAATGAACGTGACACGTTGCGAACATATTCGCTGTAACTCCCTTGCGTGCTGCTGTAATGAGGTGAAATCTCCTCGTCCAGGGCGGCTCTGGTGTGAGAGTATGGCCACTCGAGCGTCGGTTAGGGCATCTAGCGTTGGCTTTGCCGCCTTTATTCGGCCGTCGTCAAGTAATTGATTATTGCTGGGATCCAGGGGCGCATTGATGTCCAACCTAAGCAAGACGGCCTTGTCACGAAGGTCGAAGTTCTCTAGGGTCAGGTACTCTAAGTCCATTGACCGGCGCCAACCAACGGCGGAGCAGTAGGCCTATGCTCAATTAATCTCTTTCAGAGCAAGGCATTGACAACATTTTTACCCTCTGCTCAAATGTTCAGGCCACGGCCGGGGTGGCTCAGCCTGGTAGAGCGCCAGCCGGGCTTAAGGGACGAAACTCATAATCTGGAAAGCAGTGGGCCCAGAAGCCGCGGGTTCGAACCCCGCCCCCGGCACCATCACCGAACCCCCGGCTTGTGCGTGTGTTTTCAGTTCATTGCAGATTGAAGTTGCAGCTAGACCCTACGTATGTCAGCGGTAGAGCGTTGAGGGGTTCGTAGGTTGAAGTCGAATATATGAAGTAGATTACGTCGGACAATGGGTCTAAACCATAGACGCTCTGCATGTTATCTATTGACACTTTGAATGAGTTCGTTTGGTTGTTAGGGATAACGTAAAACGACCATGCGAATGAATCCCTTGGGCGGAGTAGCAGTCGTGCTGTGGCTGAGGTGCCGAAAGGCCCTTGTTGACTGGTCGAGATTGTTGCATTAATCGCCGACACTGTCACGTCAGTTACGAGCGTCGTACTCCCCACGTTGTCAACTGACACTTGGACGGTCAACGGCGGCGTCGGTGGACCGAAGCCGCAATAGTCGTAGTTAGTCGGGGTCAGTAATTCATACCTGAGTTGTGGTCTTACCGTCCAACCCCAAGCGTAGGCGCCTAAAAGAACAATCAACACCGTGACAACAATGACCTTTTGACCATTATTCATGCGGAAATTTCTGTGCTAACCGTCATTTAAGTTTCGTAAGGAACGGTACCTTGTCGTCGGTTGGGTTTGCCTGCTACTTTTCGTCGGCTTACTCTACTCAGCAGTGGCTTCCCGTTTTTTTGTCCTCTAGCGTGATTGCGTTACTGAAATGGAACCATGTGCCCTAGCTGAAGTCGCTGCGCATGCAAACGCACAGCGGCGAATGTGTTCACGGGCGAACACCTTCGTTGTATAGTGAGAACATATGTCAGAGTGTTCAAAAGATTGCTTGAACTTCCGTAGGAGAACTTTACCTAAAACAACGCTACTAACGACACACGCTAACGGTGATAACACTTCTAAAGAGGTTGCGCAGTATCGAGTTTCGCTTACTTTAAACCATGCTTTCGGGCCCTACGTATCGACTGGATGCCACTAAGTGGAAATGGGGCATAATTACTCTTTACGACTTCCCCTCCAACCGACGTTAAATACTTGAGCGGCACGCTGTAGGCTTTCGGTAGTTTGATGGAGGTGTTTGATGGTTGGCTAAGAAACGTAAGGTTAAGATGAAGCTAGGTACCGAGCACGACAAGAACGTTAGACAAGAGGAAATGGTAGCTTAAGGCTGCCTCTGCAGGTGGACCAGTTCCACGCTGCTGTTCTTTTTCACTATTCTAATGGTATGCTTATTTTGAGCGGCATTCTTCGCCGAACTGGCTGTTCCGTGAGATTACAGCTTGATTTCTATCTCCTTGGTTCTCCTTCTTCTTCTCTTCTTTTTCTCACCTAGGACGTCACGAATAAGTTCACGCTCAAGCCCCATTGGATTATTCCTCCCTCCGCATTAATCATTAGAGATTTACAACTTGTGTCTTCCCAATGCAAGGCATTCAAGGATTTGGACGCAGATTCGAAGCCTCCGACATCATTAATGCTTGTAATGGCTATTACCAGTGTGTTGGTTTTTCTGCTACAACGAATAATGTCCAGTGCTGAGTGGGGTTGAGTTGTGGCCTCCTTATCCTTGCACGTTAATGCGACGCTCTCCAGCGCGATCCTCGCGGATGAAATTCTAATCTAGCTGAGTTCTGCACCTCATATTCCGCAAGTGCGTGGGAATTGTCGTGTCAGGTTACTGTGATTGTCATGGTTTGGCTTGTGTCTTGGGATCCAGGAATCTTGTTCGGATCTCCGGGGTGGCTGAGCCAACTAAGTGCGGTAAGGGTGTAGATTCCGGCCTTGGTGAAGGAAAGGTTGTAGCTGAAGAAATCGGCTCCGGTTGTCGATACGGCGAGGGAACAGGTTCCTAAAATGATGGGTTGCTGATCGCCGAATGGGTTGGTTGAGTTACAAGGGAAAGGCGAGGCGTCGACACCGTTCATTGAAACTGAACTACAATTCGCCTCATTTGCTCCACACTCTATTTCAGTCAATAGCAGGAGGTTCTGATTCGTGGCGTAGGTCACGTCGAAACTCACTGTAACCATAGAGCCCACCCCAATATTGCGGTAATAATTGAGTGCGACGATCGACGTTGTCGGCTGAAACGCCTGCGCATATGCGGCGGGGCTTATCGCCAAGGCGGCCGCGAGGATAAGGCAAATCGTAAGTCGTAGCTGCATGGGCACCAAGAGTGCGTATCACATATTACAATAAAACAGACACCCCCAACAATAATCCGGCTGCACTGACCGTTGGAAATGGCTAGTGGTACGTTAATTGTCTCAAACTACTCTCGATGCTCTCGTGCGAGTAAGTGCATGATTCGATGCCTTACGTGGTCCGATCGACTCACGCACTGACTCTAGGTTTTGCACGCGGTTGGATCTCTTGCTTCTTTGAATTGGAAGGCGTACCGCTAATTCGCGCTTACTGGGTTGGTATTCGTATTGCAGAAACCTCTTCATGTTCGACGAAGTAGAATTAGGCTTAACTCCGGTTGGGGTTTCTTCTTGTATTGTGAGGTGAATTGAAATGGGTCTATCAACAATCATGAATACATTGACGACGCTCTGGAACTCCTTCCTAGTCTTCGCCGGAACTTTCATCGCGTACTTGCAACACTACATCTCCCAAGTAAGCGGCTTGCAACGAGGATTACGAAAGCTTTTCTCCGGCTATGCAACCAACATGCGGGAGTGATGTGAATCGGTCCCTCACTCGAAGACCTCGACCTTGCCGTCCTTTCGTCCAACATAGACGGAGTCGGCCATATTCAGGAATAGCCCCGTCTCCAGCAGGCCGGGGAGCATCTTCAGTCTTCGATCTAACTGCGCGGGATGTTCAATTGGTCCAAAGTCAGCGTCCAGTATGAAGTTTCCATTGTCCGTTAAGACGGGTCCGACCTTTTCCCTCGATTCGCGAAGGCGAGCGCGTCCGCCCATGTTCGTAATCTTGACTTGGACGGATCTGTAGGCGAACGGAAGCACCTCTAATGGGATGGGCTGCTTCTCTCCTAGGCGTTGAGTGAGTTTTCTTTCGTCGACCACGATCGCCAAGTTATGGGCGGCCGAGTCTACGATCTTCTCTCGCATCATTGCGCCTCCCCCGCCCTTCACCACATTTAGTGAACGCGCATCCACCTGATCCGCACCATCGATCGCGTAGTCAACCGAATGTACTTCATTCATGGTTCTGATTCTTAGCCCATGGGCTATTGCCAGGTTTTCAATTTGGTGTGATGTTGGAACGACGGACAGTTCAAACTTCATCATCTTTGCCAGTCTTGCTATCTCAGCCGCGGCGTATTGGGTTGTAGAACCACTGCCTAAACCAATGACCCATCCCGATTTTACGCATTGAATGGCTCTGAGAACTGCCTTTCGCTTCGCATCCTCGACCCACGTCAAGGCTACCCTTCCGTCTCGATCTGTTCGAGTCGATCCATGGCCTTGAGGATCTCCTCTCGAATTAGCTCAATTCGCTTCTCAGAATCGCTCACGGCCGGGACTGGATCGCCATTGGGTTCATTACTCTCCTTATGCGGTTGGTGATCGCTCTTGCTTCCTTCCCTTTCCCCGGATAGTTGTTTTTCCGGTTTCTCCGCGGAGGATCCGGATTTCAGGTTCCTAAGCTTTGCATCGATTTCAGCTAGTCTCGTATTGAAGCTCTTTATTACTTCCTGACGCTCCTCTTCGAGGTCGTGCAGGTCGACGACCTGCTGGTTCTCCTCTATTCCTTTCTCGAGCCGCTTCAAGTCGGCCTTGTACTTCTCGAGCATCCGATCTCTCTCAGCCTGGCTGATAACACCCTTCGAGTGCGATTCGTAAATCATCGTCACCGCTGACCCGATTATCTGCCTCTCAAGCCTTAGCACCTTTAGAGCCTCCCGCGCCCTGTCCACAGCTTCAACCGAGGTGGCCGGGGGGGAGTCTAGGTTTGGGCCGGATAGATTCGGAAGCGGAATTATGCGTTCAGGGGGTTTCTCCGCTTCTTTTTTCTTCCAAAATGCGATATGAGACATTAAGCTAAACAACGGCGGCCCCTGAGTCACGTTCGTCCTATCTGCAATTGAGCGTAATAATTACATTGCGCCGCCGCAGATCACCCGGTCGGCAGATACAGAGGCACCTGTTTCAAGTAACGTAGCACTCTCCTGTTTTTCCCGGCAAAGAGAGCGAACACTCTTACCATTCCACGCATCAAAACCTCCTCCAATTTGAAGGACTAACTGCCATGCATCTGGAAGGTTCATTTGAAAATCCCGCCTTGTGCACCGGGTAGGTTTCATCAAGATGCCAAATCATATATGCTTAGTCGCAAAGTGTTAGGCGGTGATTTGATGTCGGTAGGAACATATGTGTGCCCAGCTTGCAAGCAATTCTTCAAGACGAAGGAAGAGCTGCAAGCGCACGCAAAGTCTGCGCATAATCTATAAGCCCGTCTAAGGTTTTTCGAATTCTAGCATCCATTCTTTTAGTTCCCCATCGGAGACACTGAGAGCGTCCATTCAGCCTCGAACTTGGGCTACGCTAACGCCATGACTTCCACTGGGCAGAGATGAGTGGAAGAGTTAAAAGTTAACGAGATCGGGAATACGTTAGTAGGTATGGCCTTGCAGAGCAACTTCGAGAATTTCAGCATGTACGGCTTCGCAATCGATTATCCAGATGCGTGCCGGGTGGAATTCAACTCAAAGAGCCGTCGCGAAGCTGGAGACGTGGCGTTCAAATTCCCAGACAGCGCCAAGATCTTCCTTTCTTGGGGAGAGTTGGAAAAGGTCTCGAAACGTTTCGGTTCTGCCGAAGAGCATGCTGACTACAGCCTCGATATGATGAAGAAAGGAAAGCATGTGACGAACTTTGAGCGAATATCACGGGACACGATATCCATGCATACTCACAAGAGCTCGCTGAACAAGGTTCGGTTTGACGAGAAAACCTTGAAAGTCTTCGGACGAGGAAAGGACCTGCCAAGGGAAGCTTATTCACTCCACGTGCATTGTGACAAGTCAAACAGATACTTTGTCTTATACACGATGGCACCAGCCGATAGCGAAGGAAGAGTCGGAAGGATCATAGAGTCGATGAGGGAATCCTTCCACTGCCACTGAAACATTCTATTTACATGCGCACAGCTGGTCGCTTACTGCTTTAGTGTTATGTCCGAGTCCTTCCCGCACGTGATCTCTCGCCATCGGCCATCGAATCGTAGGTTTCGCATGCTCCTTATTCTGATGAGATTTCTAGGAGGGTCAGATTCGTCATCAAGTTTCATATCGATTACGCCATCAACGGCGGCTTCTAGCTGCTTGTAGACAGAGTCTGGATGCAGGCCCCGAATGATGCCAGCGATAGTTGTAGACTTCGTCAGAGATGCACTCGGGATCCCACGTGTAAGGAGAAACTCAACCCAAGCTCGGTCATCATTGTACCGGGCAAGACTTGACACGGTGTCAACAATCGTCAGAAGCTCGGGCACACTTCCGGCCTGCATCACCTCTCTCGAATAGGTTATGCTGAGATCTCCAGCTTTCAGTGACTCAGCAGCATACTTCTCGCTCGAGCTACGGCCGAGAGTGATTGTGTAACCATCGAAGATCACTAACCGCTCATCCTTCTCAAGCACCTCAACGTCGAATCCTAGACGTCTGAATTGAGCGCGGACACTGTCTGGGGTTTGCCCGTTTACGGAATAGGTGACTGTTCCACCAGTCCTTAACCATCTGGCCCCCATGCTTATCGACGCGGCGTACCACTGCGACGTAGGATCAAACTCCACCATTATTGCCGACCCAGCGGGAACTGAATCCATCATCAGGTCTTCTATGAGCGGAATCCGGGGCACCATACACCCACGCACAATTTCAAATAATGTAAAGAGAACTTCTGGTTTTCGGTTTGTGCGTGTACCATGCTTTCTGAAATCGATGTAAGTCAAACCGGCAATTTCGAGACATGTTTTGATTGATGTTTCTCTCTTCGGCGATGCCTTACGAAGACCAAAACCAGTACACCAATAGCGAGAAATTCTATGACAGTCAAGATAGTAGCAAGCATGGTAGTTTCCAGATTCACTTGTCGTAATAGAAGATCGATTGCAATCGTAACTGCGAGTATTACCAAACTTGTTCTCCGAACAAGGCTTTCTCGCGCATCAAGACTCAAATGAAACTTTCCTGACTTTGGGCCCAAATCTGACACCGATTATTAGCGAGGCTCAGCGGAGTTGGAGCCCCGGGCGGGAATTGAACCCGCGACCTTCGCCTCTTCGTCTGATCTTACCAAGGCGGCGCTTTTGGCGTTTGTTTTCTACCAGGCTGAGCCACCGGGGCTGACGTGCCGGTGCCGTGTGAGTTTTACGCTAATTAACGTTGGCTTAGTCTTCTGAACCGCGAATGTCCTCACTTTTGCGAGGGTGAAATCCTTGTACCTAGCGGTAGATTGGATGGCCTCGTGTTGATTGGAACGTGTTGTGACCGTCAATGCAATTGTTCCAGTATGTTACATTCGCGCGGAAAAGTAAGAGTTTAGATTTGATTCGAAGCCCAGCTGGGTTTTGGGATGGAGCAGGGGACGATTAGTAAAATCGCGTTGTTACAGGTCCAGAAAGTCGCCCGGCCATTGGTGCGCCGGGGCTTCCAGGCGGATTTGTTACACAATGTTGACACACTAATTTTTTGCGTTAAAAAATGGTATAATTCCGCCTTTACCATTCACCAATTTGACAATGCGTGACCAAAGGCTTAAGTGCGCTCAGGCGTGCTGCCTTCTTTCAGAGTCAACAAGCTAAAGGAGGAAATTTAGAAAATGGTCAAGAAATGCCCTTCTTGCGGCTACAATAATCGCGATGACGCTTCATTCTGTTCGAGCTGTGGAGCTTCTCTTGCAGGCGCTTCAGTCCCAATGCTCAAACCTGTCCCATCAGTTCGCGTCGTAACTCCCGTCAGTGCCGGAGGCCCAATTCGAGTACCCCCACCGGGGCAATGCTATTATCACCCCAACCTACCTGCGGTGTACGTGTGTAACCGCTGTGGAAGATCAATCTGTCGTGATGACTCGAAAGCGTACATGGACCTCGTCCTTTGTCCGCAGTGCTACCAAGGAGTCGTTCCAATGGTAGCGCAACCTCAAGCGCAGCCACAACCACCTGCCTACGGTCCGCCTGCCTACGCACCAGCTCCGCCACCGATGGCTTCTGCGTATGGACCGCCCCCCATGGCTCCGGCGTTCGCGCCCCCGCCACCGGCAGCTGCCTATCCAGTCTACCCACCGCCACCAATGATGGCCCCTGCACCTCCGAGAGCACTCTGGGGGTTCATCCTCTCTGTGATCGCTGGAATCCTAGTCATTCTGAACGCTGCGGCGTTACTTGCGCCCGGATTCTATGCGATGTGGGTTGGAGTATTCTTCTGGTTACCGGCCCTCGGCCCGGCAAGCCTCGCCTTCGCAATAGGCGTGATTATCGGGCTGATACTGGTGATTGGATCAATCCTGATGCTGCTCGGCTATGGAACAATTGGTAGCATCGTTGTCTTTCCGATGGCGGTGCTTAGCCTAATAATCGGCGGAGGCTTTGTAGCAGGCTTCGTTCTGGGTGTGCTGGGCGGAATACTCGGCATGCTGGGACGTTAGGAACGCGGGCAGCTCCCTAACTTTTTCTTTCCTTTTCCGTCTTCTTATCCACCGCCCTACGTGGGCGGCTGGACTAGATCTCTAATCCGTCAAATCTTCTTTCAGGACGGGACGTTCTATCGGCCAACCATACTCTCTAGCAAGCCGAATCGCCCATGGAAAACGACGCATCCCTGACCTAAGGACATGTCCGAGCCGAATGCGATATAAGATGTGAAGACGAAGGAGGAAACGAACATTGTCTTACGTAAGCATATCAAAGCCCGTCAAGGATAGAATCGTCCAAGCTGCTCGCGAAACCCCAACCGAAATAATCGGGTTTTTGCTGGGCAGACTTCAAGATGACACCATCATAATCGAAGATTCAACAACACACGAGTTTTCATCAGAGCCACATCGCGTGATGCTCCCGCCCACCTCCATTGCAGTCATCGCGGATAAACTCGTATCGGGACGATTAAAGGGGAAGATTGTTGGATGGTATCATTCACATACGGAAGGCGGCCTCTTCTATTCTGAAACAGATATTGCGACGCAAAAACGGCTGCAACAATTCTCGACTCTCATTACAGGACTCGTAGTCGATTCATCCACCGGCGAAGTGGGATTCTTTAGAGTCATCCCTGGAACGAACCAAGCAGTGCGTTTACGCGAGTCAAACATAACGGTATTCACCGACCCAAATCAAGCCGTACCCGAAAAACGAGAAGCACCTATCCCAACCGCGCCAACTCCGACGGTGGAGATTCGGAGACGTGTACCAACTACAACGGCTCTTTCGCGGCGTGTCGCGCTAGCCGTGATTGTGATCGTCCTAATTGTATCAATAGGTGCGTTTGCGTCGGTTCTCAACAGGTATGGAGCATCGACCTACGAACCTGTTACGATACAGCATATGCCTGTTACCGCCTCCACAGTTGGGAATCCAATAGAAGTGCTGGCGAACGTAACCGGACCAGGCAGCAACGTGACACTAGTCTACGGACAAACGAACGGAGGGCCCATGACCCAAGTGCTGATGAACCCCATCGCCAAAGGGCAGTACGGTTACTCCATCCCAGCCAACGAAGTAGTCGGCAACATCGCATACTACATCAAAGCCTACGACCCAACAGGCAGGCAGGTGAATACAACGGTCTATCACATCGCGATCGCCGACTTCAGCCTGCAACCTCAGGCGAACAGCCTCACCGTCTACCGGACAAGGATGAGTACGCTTGAACTGCAGTTGCTCACAATCAACAATTTCAAGCAGCAAGTCGACCTATCGACAAACGGGAACCCGGGCGGACTCACACTCAGCTTTTCTGCCAATCCTGCTGCGTCGGGTACATCTGTGGGTATGAACGTTTCCGCAAGCGCGACAGTTCCTAATGGCACCTACCCGGTAACCTTGATCGCCACCTACTCCCCACCGCAATCTCCCGAAATCAGTAGGGAGACAGTCGTCGACATTACCGTAGCGGACTTTCAGGTAGCTGTGACACCATCCAGCGACACAGTGCAAGCAGGTTCAACGGCTGCCTTCACCATCGCCGTGACCCTGCAGAAAGGCTTCGTCGACGCCGTTAGCATAATCAACGTTACAGGTCTACCGCACGGTGCAACCTACACTGTGACCGCAATTAACCCGACCGCCTTAGCGGGTGGTCCCGGTACAACTGACGTAACTTTACAGGTTAAGATAGTAGCCTTTACAAAAATGGGCACTTATCCCATTGTCATCGTGATTTCGGGCGGGGGAGTCACGCACTCCCTGATAGCCCAAATCATAGTAAGGTAGATTAGGCATACAGATGGAACAACTGAGCCAGCATGAGTGGAGGTGAACCATCGAAGATGAAACTATTCATTCAAGCACCAATCGGCCCCCAAACAGGGTTGGCGGAAATAGACGTCATTCCCGATCATACTATTGCAGAGATAAAGCAGCAGGTGTGTACCTCATTCGGCGTTGATCCAAGTACGGTTGCCCTCATGTACGGCGGAGCCCTTCTGGATGAAGGAACGACCGTTGCAAGATCAGGCATCCCTGAGAACGCTCAACTCGCTCTCATGCCATACAACATTATTGGCGGGTAAGCGAGTTGGACGTTACACTCCTCTACAAAGAAAAGAGCCTGCTCAACCACCAGTTTCCCACGATCACCGCCGTAAATGACCCCCCCACTCACTTCGAAGGCCTCATTCGTTGCGAGAAGGGAGAGGTGAAGCGGCTTGCCGAGAAGGGAGTATGGCCGTTCACCGAATACGTAAGCTGGAACAGGTTCAAACTAGAACTGCCGCAGGAGTACCCGTTGAAGCCGCCCGTAGCGACATGGCTGACGGATATCTCACATCCGAACATTGTCCCGAACATACCAAATGCAGTCTGTGTCTCAGTGCTTGGAGAGAAATGGGACCCCCGCCTCAAGCTCATCTCTGTCGTAAACTCACTCCACTACCTGCTTACTGATCCTAACCCTCAGAGCGTCTTCGATGACCCCCGCGCCCTTAAGGCTGCAAATGTGTGCAGGTCTCACGGCTTCCCAAGAATGACCAAGTCCCCGCCGAAGGACGAGTCGGACGACCTAGTTCACTTCAACATCGTCCCGGTACCCAGAATTTCAACAATTCCAACCCCGGGCGACATCGTAACATTCAGAATCCCCGGTCGAGATAATCGGACGCCACGCTGATGCATATCCAAGCGGCGATTCCAGGATACAAACAGACCGAGGTCGAACTGAACCCGGACAAAAGAGTCAGCGAACTAAAGAAAGCCGTTTGCCGAAAGCTCGGAATCGAGCCCGAGTTAACTAGGCTTCTTTTGAACGGCAAACAATTGCGAGAAAACCTGCCCCTCTCGAAGCTAAGACCATTTACAGCGACCATTACGGTAGACTATCTTTGGTCCAGACAGCTACTTGTTTGGGGTTCCGAAGGACAGAGTAAACTACGAAACGCCACTGTCCTACTTGCGGGCGCCGGTGCCATCGGTAACGAGGCTGCCAAGAACCTCGCGATGCTGGGCGTTGGAGAGATGCTAATTGCAGACCTTGATCAAGTAGAAATGTCCAACGTCAGCCGCATGATATTTTTCAAACCCAAAGATCTGGGGAAAAACAAGGCCGAGGTTTTGGCGGAGAATATTCACGCCAAATATCCCCACGTGGAGACAACTGCATACCGCGGTCGCCTCGAGAGCATGCCGCTCAAACTTTACCTCGATTCGCAAGTGGTCGTCTGCGGCCTCGATAACGTCGTGTCGAGAATCTTCCTAACACAAACATGCCGCAAGTACAACATACCTCTCATAGACGCAGGAATCATTGGGTTGACCGGAAGAGTTCACTCATACATACCGCCCGACGACACTTGCCCAATCTGCCTCTTTCCACCGAACCAATACTCGAACATAGTAGGACTACGGAACCCATGTGAGGCACGACCGGACGAGCAAGCGGTACCTTCTTTCTCAACTTCCATCTCCCTCGTATCCTCGATCCAAGCCCAGGAAACCATCAAAGTGATCCAAGGAATCGATGAGTACAGGGCACGAAAAAAATGGCCGGAAACGACAGGCGAACCCCTAAGGGCAACGCTCTTTCTTGACCTGAAAAACAACCGCTACGCCCCGATGAAGGTCGATCGAAATCCCCGATGCATAGTGTGCGGAAAGGACGGAACCGCTCGGGAGACGGCCAACCGGAGCGAAGTGTCGCGTGAGGAATTGTCCCGCCAGGCGGCAGACAAGACCATCCGCAGGATAGCGAACTTGCACGACGAAAACATAACATTCTACCTAGAAAGCTCCCATGGAACCGCTAAGATGGATGGGTACTCACCCATCCGACGACAGGCCAGACGCGGTGACTATCTACGGATCTTGTCGGAAGCGAAGAATGGGGAACTGCACGAATCAATTCTTAGGCTAATATGACGCAAACTTTGCACCGTCCATGCTTCTTTTTCACACGCACACAATCTGGAATCGAAGTTACCCGCGACTTCCAAGCGGGTGAGCACATGTTCCCAGGCCGACTCTGGTATGGGCAAGCGTTAAAAACGGCATTCGACCTCTTCTAAGAGGGTTTGTCTGATGACTCTATGCCAATCGTGTGGTAAGCCTAACGCAGAAGACGCACGATTCTGTTTTAGTTGCGGTGCGCCTCTTTCTCGAATTCCTCCGGTGAAGGTGGAAGTTAAGTCCCCAATAACCGGCCAGACCGTAATGCCCCAACAGCCGCAATCGCAACCAATCTATACACCTCGGCAAATCTCTGGGATCGGAAGCTGCTACTACCACCATGATCTCCCCGCCGCCTATGTTTGCTCAAGGTGCGGTAGGTCGATATGCGCGGGATGTAACAGACAATATGGCCAGCTGAGCTTCTGCACCGAATGCTACTGGGTCTTGTCCCCGAAGATTAGCTCCGGACAACAGCCGTATCAGTACCCTGCATATTACCCACCACCCGAGCAGAGCGGGCGTTCGTTCTTCTAACTCAAACGGCCCTCTCGCTTTAGACGCTCAGTAGTTTCCTTAAGCCGCTCCACTGGAATCCCCAGCTCCCCGGAAGCCGCACTTATCGATATGACTCCTTGATGGTTTACGATGTAATCGTAAACCTTGTCCTCCTCCGAAGAGGTTTGGATAGAGGCTGAAGCCGCCTTGCATTTCTCGCAGGACTCAGCGCCTAACGGAAGGACACTTCCGCACCTGCTGCAGACATTTGGACTGGTAGAAATTGCAGCTACTTTCTGCGGCCGCGTGCGCCTAAACGAACCGCGCTTGTAACCGACCACAGTCGCCGCTCCAACGGTAGTCACGGTCCCGGCTACTGCGAAGAGCATTATCAAGGGCAGGTAGTCCATACTCCATTGTGCCTGCACAACGTAAGGACCGTTAACAATCACGTTCCAAGATCCGCCCCCGCCCGCAATGCCCACGTTCGGTGGGTTAACTATCCAACCTGTCAGCGTATAGGTAATCGGCCACGATCCAGACGACGTGGGACCCGTGATCGTCGCCGTCGTGCCTTTGTTGTACCAGCCGGAACCTGACACGGTACCGTATGTGGATTGAACATTGAGGTAGTACTGTGTCGCGTAGGACAACGTTACGTTGCGAGGTCTATCCATGGAAACCGCGTAGGATATGTTTCCCGAGAGAGACCCGCCGTCGGTCCAGCCGGAGAACTGCAGCCGCTCGACGGGGCTGATGCTAATTATTGTTGGCGCGGGCCCAAGTTGTACGTCAGAGTTTGTGTCATACCAGCCGGCGCGTGTTTCGTTATAGGAGCCGACGATATCAGCTGGAGTGTAATCGACAGCTAGAAGATACTGATCTATGTAATTAGCTTGAACAGTCTTCGGTCGGTCCATTGAGAGGACACTAACTGGCTGCTGACTAGAAGCCTCTCCACTCCAATGATCAAACTTTAGACGCGTGTCGGTACTGACCGGAATTATGGGTGTGGCCGAGAAGTTAGCCTGTGTCCCGGCAGCATACCACCCCGAACCGGTCAGACCCGTCACATTACCCGGGTTGGAATCGACGGTCAAGAGAAACTGTGTAACCCAATTCGCTACGGCAACTTCAGGTGCTTTCATAACGATCTTGTTTGAAGTGGTCTGATTTCCCGACGCGTCTCGCGACCAACCGGTGAACATGTTTCTGGTCCCCTGGCTCTCCGATACTTCCTGATCACTAACGGTCGCTTGCGCTGTCGTGCCTGCCGTATACCATCCTTGACCGCTACCGGTCCCGTACGCGGTTTGAACTGCCAGGAAATATTGAGTGACGTATGCGAATGTTTCACTCCCGCTTGCATTGGCGGACCATATAGTGGAGGCACAATAGTAACGGGTTCCGTTGTCGCCACCTTGGACATAGGCATCAGCCGAAATCAAGTATGGGCTGCCTGAACTGTAGAGGTTGTAGGATTCGGACGCCCCACCCGCTAGAGTCCCGTTGTAACTTCCATTTACGTAGACATTAGTCACCAAATTCGCCGGCAAACCCTGCACAGCGATAGTCACCGTGAAAGTGCTGTTCGCAAAGGCGCTTGGGGAATAAAGGCAGAGTAGAAGCATGGATGCCGCTAGAATAGGCAACAACCGTGCGGAAGTGTGCAATTTTCCTCTCGTAAGCGACCGGAAAGTCGAGCCCTTAAGTATTTTACAAATTCCTGTTCATTCTAATGGGGTAAGTGTATCGCTGTTAGCACACGTTCATGACGGAGAATCTAAGTTGGCATCTGATTCTCACCCGTATTGATCAACATGGCCTCAACTCCCTATACCCGTGGCCGGAGCCGCGAATACCAAGTTCTCAGGCAGTTAAGACAGGAAGGATGGCTATGCAGCCGAAGCGCCGCCTCCCACGGCCCCGTGGACATCTTCGCTGGCCGAAACGGGCGAATCTTGATGGTGCAAGTCAAAAGCGGCAAGGGAAGAGCAACAGAGGAGGAACGAAGGATTCTAACCGAATGGGGAAAGGCCTACCAAGGGCGCGTTGAGATTTGGAAATACAAGAAAGGTAAACCATTGGAACGTGAAACCGTTTATTCCCAGGAAGCGTCGGCGACGAATTAGTTTTGCGAGATTAGCAATTTCATTTTGGCTATCGCATCCTTGACAGTTTCGTCCGAAAGGCCTCGGCCTGGAACTCCGTCCTTTCTCCATACTGGTTTCCCATCCTTGAATGCCACAAGGGTTGGAACGATTTCAATATCGAATACGTCCCATAACTCGTTGTCATCGTCGCTCACGTCGACGAAAGCCCAAGGGACACCGCTATCTTTTGCCGCAGCCTCGAAGGTCGGTTGGAATCGTCTACAGAAAGCGCACCAAGACGCAAGAAATACGACAGCCAGTGTTCCCCCAAGTGTTAGCTTTTGGCCGCTAAAGTCTTGCCGTCCCAGTTCCGTGAGTATCTCCCTGGGAGGCTCCCCTCCGTCAAGATATTGAACCTATCGCCGAACCAACCAATGGCCGACTGCAAAACACTTATAATAGTCGAAACCAATTCGAAATAATACTAATTCAATTCGATGATAGCTATGACCGATAAGTCAAGCGTTTCTTCCTCTGACGTAAACAGATTGCAAGAAGAGGTTGCAAGACTGCACGAAGAAGTCAAACGAATCTCTGAAACCATTTCATCTCAGGCTGGCAAAAATGCGACGACAAACAAACGTAACCTTGCACAGTCGTTGTCTGAATACGTAAGCGATGTAGTGGAAAGCGTCACGTCTGGAATTTCGGCGGAAATAGAAAGGACAGTTTTCGTGGATCCGATTGGCGCCCGATTCGACCGCCATGTAGCAAAAGCCCAGGCCAGACCGATCACTCAACCTGAGGCTGAGCGGGCCGCGATGCTAATGAGCGCCATGGCGAGCGAACATCGGCTTCGCATCCTCAATGAACTCTTGTACGGTGGGAGATATGCAAGCGAAATTGAGGCTGTTCTCAAGGACATCTCACCTAGCACCATCTCGAACCATTTGAAAACGCTTCAAGAAGCGGGACTGATCGTTCAAGAAGCTGATCGTGGCCGGTATCTAATCACGCTGCCCGGAAGAATTGCGCTTAAGATGGCGACACGTCTGACCCGGTTCTTAGATCGGCGCAGGTCATAAGAGACAACGGCATATTCGGGTTCCTGTCAACCCCAAAGAGCACGATACTGCGACTCATTAGGCAAATGATGTTCCGAACTTCATAATCCATTAGCTCTTCGAAGCGACGAAGGAATCCAACGTCGGTTTGTCGGTGGACCTGCCCGACCGGTCGGCGAGTCCCGATAGCCGGACCCCAACGAGCCTCACTTTTCTCGGGTGCGTTCTAAATTCCTGGGTAAGCTCCTGAATTGTCGCGCCTATGATCTGCTTCTCAATAGTTGAAAATTTGAGTGTCTTTTCTCTCGTGTAAGTCTCGAAGCCTGTGAATCGTATCTTTAGGCCTACTGTCCGAAATTCCATGTTGCTCTCCATTAGCCGTTTGTGGACGTATTCGACAAGATCGCTAAGCTGATGGTCTACGGCGCTCCAGTCGCCGGTGTCCGTGTCAAACGTATGCTCTCCTCCTATGGATTTCATCTCATAGTTCCCCAGTACCTCAACGCGCTCTTCTCCGTTAGCGATAGCCCAGAGCCAGACGGCGGATTTGCCAAACTGCTTGTACAGCTCCTTGGGCGGGTACTTGGCCAAGTCGCCAATTGTCTTTATGCCCATATCATTCAAACTTGCATCAGTCTTTTTTCCTATGCCGCTAATTCTGGATACGGGCAGGAGCGCGAGGAATTCCTTCACGTGTTCAGGATCTATGTAGGTAAGGCCGTCGGGCTTTTGGTAGTCGGACGCGATCTTGGCGGCTGATTTGTTTGGAGCGATACCTATGGAACAGCTGAGCCTTTCCTTCTCTTTGAGTTCCGTTTTGATTCGCTTAGCTAACTCGATTGGGCCGCCGTAGTTTTGGCTTTTCTCGGTGACGTCTAGAAACGCTTCGTCTATGCTTACTTGCTCAAGTTTGTCTGCGAATTTTCTTAGGTGTTCCATGACGTTTGCGGATACTCTACCGTACAACCCCAAGTTGGGCCGTACATAGACTCCGTCTGGGCAGAGACGGTATGCCAATGAGATTGGTTGGCCGGAGTGTAGCCCTCGTTTTCTGGCTTCATAGCTGCACGCAACGACGACCCCCCTCCCCTTTCCTCCCTTCGGATCTGCTCCGATGATCAGCGGCATCCCGAGCAGGCTCGTGTTCTCTCTCTGCTCGACGGAGGCGTAGAACGCATCTAGGTCAACGTGGAAGATGACTCGTGGTAAGGTTTCAACGCCCCGGCTAGCTTACTTGGAGAAGTCGAACAGAGTTCGCTGAGAAACTGGTCCACCCTTCAATTCTTTCCAGTCTAGGTTCACTAAACCCATGAGGCGCCTAAACTCGTTGACAGACGCTGGTCCAAAACCTGCGAAATGATTGTTGAAGAAGACAAAGCGCTCCTTCACAGAACTTCCGACGTTCTCGAGGGCCTGCTTCCAAGTCTGCATGAGTTCAGTTTGGTCACGCTGGGTTTCCTTGAATTCTGTTATCTTTCTGTCGCCTACAAGTCGTAGGTAGATAATGTCGGAAGTGACTGCAGCCGGTGTCGATAGGTATTGGTTTACCGACCAAACTTGGCATACGTTGTGACTCTCCAGTAGCTTCTCGGTGGCGGGGTTGAACCAAGATTTGTGACGGAACTCTATCGCATATCTTGACTTGGGATTGAGCTCGGCGATGAAGTTAGCCAGGGCCCTTTCGTGCTTCGGCGCTTTGAACGAGGGAGGTAGCTGGATGACAAAGGGCCCTAGCTTCTCGTTGAGTTGTTGGAGAGTTGTGGTAAAGTGGGCGAGGTATGACGAGACGTCTTCGAGGTGTTGGTCGTGCGTGATTCGTTTAGGAAGCTTAGGGGCGAAGATGAAACCGGCGGGCGTATTGGAGTACCATTGCTGGACCATGTTGGAGGAGGGAGCGCGGTAGAACGTGGAGTCAATTTCGACGCAATCGAACACCCTGGAATAGAGGCTGAGGTATTCGTTCGGCTCGGTACCCCCCGGATAAAATGGGCCGACCCAGTCTGCGTATGACCATCCACTGCATCCTATCCTAAGCGACAAGGGCCTCCAGATCATTATATCGGGAGGCCAGTTAAGAAGAATTTTCCATCGGTAACCAACCGACAAAATGAGCACGACGCCGGCCGAGCTGACCGGCAGACTTTACTTCGCCCATTGACTGCTTCGGAAAGTGAGAGGGTACTTCTTGAAGAGAGGGTCCGGCTCGAGCCGAGAGAGAACGGAACCTGCCGATGATGAAGAGAATGGGTTCCGGAGGACATTACAGATTGCAACGGTCGGCGAGGATTCCGACGGGGTTCTTGCGGGCGTGAGGAATGCACCCGCCAATAAACTGGTACTCGTGTGTTACGAGCGCGATAAGGAGGTGGCTAAGCGGCTGGCCTTGAGCATCGGGGACACCCTGAAAACCGAGGTAGAAGTCCACGATACGATTAGGCCGGAGCATTCTTACAAAGATATCATGCAGGCGTTCTCCGAAATCGTTGAAAAGAACCGTGAAGATTTTGAGGATTTCCTACTGAACGTGAGCGCCGGAGATAAGATGATATGCATCGCCGCCGCCGTCACATCGTTCATACTTGGCTTCAAGGCGTTCTTCTGTAAGGGCGACGAATGCGTAATGCTTCCCCCAATGAAGTTGAGTTACACCGAGCTCGTCTCCGAGGTTAAAATGAACATCCTTCGGGCGTTAGACAAGGCCGGCGGTGAGGTAGAGAGTTTAGATGAACTAAGCAAGTTGACGAATTACGGTAAACCACTACTCAGCTACCACATACATGGGTCGGAGGACGCGCGCGGCCTAATTGACTTGGGATTAGCGCGGGCCACAAGACATTCCAGAGGAAAAACAAAGGTCACACTTACCACACTTGGCAAGATGCTCCTCGTAGAAAAAATCGAGTCGTAGAGGATACAGAGCTTTACAATGGGTTTTAGCTCGAACGATACTGGATTACAGAAGCAAGTACCGCGCGAGTTCGGTAGCCTGGTACCGAGTGTTGGAGAAGATTTGGCCGGGTGAGATTATTTTCTTTGGGCTCTGAAGACCACGGTAATCTCATTGACGGGTTCTATGATTGCAGACGCGATCTCCAATATTCTCCGTCGCAGTTGCTCCGCTTCGGAAATCGTCTTATCTCCATCTACGTACACTGAGATCACGCCTGTCATGTACGGACCGGATGGGCGCAGCTTGATATTGCCCACTTCTCTGACTCCATCAACGGTCTTCAACGCTCCCGCGAGCGCCGCAACCATCTCCGGACTCTCACAAGCATCAAGAAGGACGAGAGAGGATTCGCGGATTGCTACGTACGCAACACCGAGTATATACAATGAGATAATCATCCCGCCAACGGCGTCCAGTTCGTAACCACCGAATGAGGCGCCTAGTACGCCGATGAAAACCACCATCGTTCCGGTCACGTCCTTAATTGAATTCTTGGCGTCCGTCGAGAGCGATAAGAGGTTGTATCGTTTCGCGACCGCTCTCATCTGAAAGGCGCGGTAGCCCGAGACTAGACCGCATGCTGCCAATGTTACGAGGGCGACGGTGGGTAACCTGATTGGAGTTGGGCTCAGAAAGTCCCGATAGGCATGGTACATTATGAATACGGCTATTCCTATCATTCCAAGCGAGATGACGAGCGCCGAGAGGCTTTCAACTTTATAGTATCCGAAATGAAAACGCGAATCTGGCCCACGCCTTGAGTAGTGTAACCCAAGCCATACAATCAGTGTTATCACGGAACTGGAGAGTGAATCGACGCCGTCTGCCTTCATTCCTTCGCTAGCGGTCCAAAACCCTACGAGCAGCTCTACGAGGCCAATTGCCACAAAGGTTAGGACCGAGAGCTTGGCGACCCTTTCTCCAATTCGATACGGTTGTGTAGATGCGAAAGTCACGAGATTTTCCGAGTTGCTTTTGCAGTCTCACTTATTAAATGGGTTGTGGCAGCAGCGCATTCCAATGAGGAGAACGCAGGCAGTGCAACCTCAGCGAAACAGCCGAATCAGAGACTCACCATCTGTCCAAATGTCCTGTGCGCTAATTGTAATCTACTTGATCACGGGGGTCGTGGGCGGCAATCTGCTTTCTCTAAACTACGATATGTTCTACCTTGTGGCGCAGGTCAACGAACTCGTGTGGCACGGTGCTGTTTGGATGTTAGTAACCGCCATGTTTCTCCACGCGAACCCGACGCACCTAGGGGGTAATGTGTTATTCCTCCTGATATTCGGCACATCCTTGGAAGAACAAGTTTCGAGGCGGAAGTGGTTTGTAACGTATTTCTCGAGTGGAATCGTTGGAAACACAGCGTTCTTGCTTCTCGGAGGGAACTCCATAGGAGTGGGAGCCTCCGGAGCAATTTGGGGGTTATTGGCGGCGGCAGGCGGTTGGAAGGGGTTAGTGGGAATGATTTTCTACATTGGGCTGAACCTCTTTGCCGGAGGCGGCTTCCTAGCCCATGCTGGGGGCTTGGTGGCTGGATTGTTGCTGCGGCACTATTGGCTGAGACCCATGATGGCCTCGAGGTAAAAGGGGCCGGTTTCGCTTCGCATATATAGAATGAGAATCGAACGATTCGGCCATGAGCTATGAACCGCGCAGCCGTGGGATGCGCCCTCGAAGGATGACCAGCAAGAAACCAGCATCGAAAGATAAGAAGGAAAGCGAAGAGACGCAGTTCGCCTACCAAGAAAACGTTTCGGTAGACCCACAAGAGGTATCGGCGCGAGCGATGAACGCACTCGATCACCTAGGCAATCAACGATTCGGAATGCCGCCCTTCTCAGAACACTTCCGCCGTTGGATGCTTGATATCGAATCGGTCCTGAATGACTTTCGCTCTTCAGTTCCCGACGTCGCGAACGAGAATTTCGACACCGCCGTAGAGCAACTTGTGGCCAACATCCGAAACGAACTCGATGGGAGAATGAAGGCCGAAGAAGGACTGTCCAATAAGATCACTGAGTTGTCAAGGCAGTTGACGGAGAACGACCGTGAGCTAGGCGAACTCGAAAGTGAACAAAGAACCAAAGTGCATGAAGCGAAACGAAAAACGGAGAAGTCGGTGAAGAAGCTTCGCGGCGAGATAGATGAACTCGACGCAGAACGACTGAGACTCCTTCGACAAAAACCGAGATTTTTTGAGCGGCTTTTCGGAGGAACGAAAACAAAAGTCGAGAATAGTTCTAAAGCTCTGCGCTCAAAACAGAAGGACCTCATGAGTAACGAAACTAACCTGAATCAGCGCATAGACACTCTGAGAATGAATTATGAAGAAAAAAGAAAACCACTCATCGAACGTCAGACCGAGCTAAGGAAGAGGCTCGCTGAACTGCGATCAACCACTATGGATGATGCGCTAGAGGTTAGGAGAGGCGCATGCGAACAGATACGTCGGACAATCTCTAGCGCCATCAGTCAACTAGAGTCCCAGCAGACCGGTGAGGCATAAGAGTACTTTCAATACTATTATGCTTGATTAGAACATCACGAGGATCGTGCAAATGACTTGACGAAAGTTGAGGCCGATCAACTACTTACCTTCTTCGATTCGTTGGCTAAGGACACCATGAAAGACCATGAGAAACGCTTCCAAGAGAGAATCCGATCGGTCCGGGATGCATGTAACGCGGTCGAGAATGCCGCTTCTAGATTCGAGGGGGCGGTTCGAAACGCTTGGGGAACCATGGACAAGAGCGCTTCCGAATACGGAACAAGAATGGCTCAGACGATCCAAGAGTCTGCCCGGAAGCTTAGCCGACAGCAGGCTTCTTCGAGCTACGAGGACGCGGAGAAATTCCACAAGAACGCAATCGAAGCTCTCAACACAATCATCAAGACAGTTCGCCGATATGTGCCCAAGCTCAGGCGTGGACTCCGAGTAGAGATGGCCGCACTCAACGTCGCCCTTGGCAGGCTAGAATCAACAATCAAATCACTGGGATCGGCCTTGGACCAGTCACCAGGCAACAAAATTGAACTCATAATAAGAGAGATAACACATCTAACACAAATCCGCGCCGAACTGATGAGCCTCAAGAGCGAAGCAGTCGAAGGGACCAAGTCACTGGCAGTGATCGCAACTAGGGAACAGGAGGTGCTCGCCGAGGCAAAACGATTCGAATCCAACGACTCGGTCGCCGAACTCACCCGCTACGAAAACTCCCTAAGAAGCAAGGAACAGGAAATTAGCGAATTCCTCCAGCCAATATTCAAGCCTCTCACGAAATTAGAACGAAACGAGTCAATCAGCAAAAATCAGACCGTAGATCTTGGAAAATTACGTAGCCTTGTCGACAGGCCTGCGGAAACAGTAACGAGCGAGCAGCCATTCACGTTAATCCAACTCTTAACACAACTCGACGAAGCATTGAAACACGGCCGCCTTGAAATCGAAGAACGGAGACGACGAAAAGCTGAAGAGACAATACAGCTAGCCAAACAAGGCGCAATCGAAAGGTTGCGCGAAGATTACCTGACACTCCAAGCAAACGTTCAGGAAACACTGCGGCAGCTGAAAGCCGCGGGCCTCCTCGAAAAGAAAGATGAGATAGAACAACGCCAAGCTGCCTTACGTGAACAGAAGGAGCACATTACGAGACAAAACGTCGAACTAGATCGACGATTGGATTCCGTCACTTCCAGCATGATCAAGCAGAAACAGTCCATCGAACGAGAGATAAAACAAGTAACTAGCACAGGCCTGGAGATCCAAATTGATTAGACATTTCGACGGTGACTCATCTGACAAATGACGGCGGATGGATTGACGCGCACGTCCATCCTCCGACCAAAGAATTCCTGTTGGACGCCGGTGGTCCGCAAGTTGCCGCAGCGGCCAAGAAGTTCGGGCGCGGGCTCGAACTGAAGACTATAGAGGGAATGCTTGAGGAATACACCGATTGCGGTGTCGAGAAGCTGGTTCTATTTGCTTGGGACGCGGAGACGGCGAGCCATAGACCGCGAGTTCCAAATGAATTTGTGGCACGAATCGCTGACAAATTCCCCGACCGAATCATCGGATTCGCATCGGTGGACCCACACAAGAGGTCCTCTGTACATGACCTTGAATGCGCCGTTAACGATTTGAAACTGCGTGGGTTGAAACTTCACCCTCAAGCTCAGGCGTTCGAACCAAACGACCGTACCTACTATCCGCTTTACGCGAAATGCGTTGAACTGGACATACCGGTCACTTTTCACACGGGCTCGACATATTGGGGCGCAGGCCTAGAGGGAGGGGGAGGCTTGAAGTTGCGATTCTCGAACCCGATCCTGCTAGATGACGTCGCCGCCGACTTCCCAGCACTCAAGCTAATCATGGCCCATCCGGGATGGCCCTGGCAAGATGAACAATTAGCGGTTGCAATGCACAAGGAGAACGCGTTTATCGACTTATCCGGTTGGTCCCCCAAGTACTTCCAACCACTCCTAGTAACTTACATGACGAAGATGATCCCGCACAAGTTTCTGTTCGGAACAGATTATTCTATGTTGTCCCCAAGTAGGTGGCTCCAAGACTTCGAGACATTACCCGTGAGTGCAGATGTGCGGCGGATGATTTTGCGGGAGAACGCGACGAAACTGCTTCGACTCTGCCACTCTGCAACCTTTGGCGCTATCGGTCGCGGCGCATCTACGATGATGCGGAAGGTTGGGCTTGCGTTACTGGTTGTCGTCGCGCTCAACGCACTGGAGGATAATTAGAATGACTACGGCCGAGAAGCAAAGTCGTGAATCCGTTCATAAGATACAGACCGCCGATGTAGGCGTGCCCATAACTCCTGAACCTCCTCGCAGATGTCAACGCCGACATATCCTTATCGAACCTGATCTTGCCGTATCTTCGTATCTTGTGAGCGAGCTTGATATCCTCCGACATTACGCTGTCCTCATCAAAGCCTCCGACCGAAAGGAACGGCGGGCGCCGATAGGCGCAATTGAACCCGATTACGTGCGGCATTTGCAGGTATAGCAAAATTCTTTGCAGGTAAATCGTCCAGAGGCGGTAAGTAATGTCGTCCGAGAGACACCCATCATACGGCAGCGTGGGTCCAGTGAGTCCGACTGCCCGAGGGTCACGTCGGAAGGCTGCGTCGATCGAGTCAAGCCATTGCGGGTTCGCGATCGTATCGGCATCGATAAACGCAAGGATGTTGCCCTTCGCGACTTTCGCGCCTAAATTTCTTGCCGCACCGACGGGAGCCCTTGGTTTCATAAGCACCTCGTCTGCATACTTCTCTGCAACCTGAACTGTATGATCTGTGCTGCCGCCGTCGATGACCAGAATTTCGAGCGACCGGTCCGTCTCTTGATTGATGAGAGACTTGAGGCATCGCGGCAGATACTTCTCTTCATTCAGCGTCGGAATGATTACTGAGACGTCTGTGGCAGCTACCGCGAAGACACATCTCAGCTTGAGTCCGATTGGTACGGATCGCGGACGCATCTCAGTGGTGACCCAATCCCCCCTGGCGACTAGTTGTGTGGAGAAGTTCTGGAACATGTCTATTTGACCGCGAATTAGAGCCACCGCATCTACGCGGAATATTGGATCAAGCGTCGGTGGGGATCTTCCGATAATCGCGACTAATATGGCGGTAATGTCCGGGGACTTGAGCCACCAGGCGAGTAGAGAGCTCATCACCAGGAAAGAGAGCAATAGTGTCGAACCCTCTGATCCGATGATTCCTGGCGAATTCTTACCCAATTGGTCATCCACTAGGTTCGCCAAGCGAACAGGGCGCTATGCTAAAAAGACTTTTGACGACCCTAAGTAGGGCAGCTTGGGCTTAGGGTCGCGCCGTCCAGATTTAGACGATTTGGAGATTGCCGTTGCCTAGAAATGAGATTGGCGGTAGGGAACTGTCTTCAATTGATCCCGCGTATTCATAATTGTAAATTGTTTTGTATATCGAATCCTTGACATCATTTCCCGTAGTCAGGAAACTGACCAATGACCATGTGACCCAATCTAGGAGACTGGGTGGAGCGACAGTCCAGTCGATGGTTTGGTACAAGTCGATCGTTGTTTTTACGCCTGCAGCGATTAGTGCTTGGGCAATCGTTATTGACATGCTTGACATGAGAATTGCGAGCTTAACGTGGGCTAGGGAATTTGGAGAGAAGTTGAAGAAGTTCTGGTTTACTGCGAGCATTCCGTTGGAGACCGCGATTGTTCTAACTCCTATTGCTCCTGCATAGCTCTCGTTGTATTGTGAGCCGAGATACCAGTATGTCGTATTTCCTAATACGTACGTGTTGGTTCGCCAGATGATAATGTCGTACTGATCGAGCTGCGTAGTTGTGAAGAGACTGAGACTTATTGTATTGCTGCTCAGAAATGTAACATTGTACCCCGCTTCCTTGAGTCCCAGAGTAACCTTGTCCACGTAAAGCATTGGAGACTCGTTCTGAATTGACGATATAATGAGAGCACGTGGCTGATTGCTTGGTGAAATCGGCATGCTGCCCAGTGGTGGAATAAAGATGGCCAATGCCATGAAAGCGAAGAGCATGGTCTTCTGCATGCTTTGCACCATTCGAAATTTTCCGCACCCTGCGCATCTGTATGGGAACGGAAAACAATTCATGACAAGGCTGAGTGAAAGGGCTCATCTCGAACCTTTGAAAGTTATTTTGGGGGATACCACGTATCTCGGGACGAGCTTCCCTGGAGCCACGCCGCCAATAGGCGTCTCCGAAGTCAGCCATTAGTACTCGCGAGTGCAAGGGTAGTTTGGCGGCGCGGCTCACGGGCGAGTCGCGTAAACATGAGTGGCTCACCGGCGAGTCGCGGACACGGCGGGAAGGTGTTCACCGGCGAGCCGCGTACACAAAAAGGTGTTCACCCACGAACACCCAAGCATGAAAACCACTTGTTGTGTATGATGTGTTAGGGAAAGGGGTGTGTGATACACCGTGTGATGCAGCCTTTTGGTGGCTTGTTGGTGATCAGTAAGGTACGGACTCGGGCCGCGACCCCCCCTCTACTAGGGGGACCTCAACTACCGAGGCGGACGATCCTGAACAACATCTTGAACAAGACCAGTATGGAACTTGACCAAGGTCACCATGACATAGTCTGAAATCCCGATCGTGCGAGGCGCGTGAAGCTTAGCGGCAATCGTCACGCCACTGCATACTGATGTAGGACGGGTTCGGTGAGGGCGGCAAATAATTCGAGTTTCGTGCATGAGGGGCTTCAGCTCTTGGCCCATAACCGGTGTCGGTAAAGGGCCCCAAATCGATGTCACAGCCCGTAACAAATCGGTGGTTCGGGTTATCGTTTTTGTCCTTTGTTCGTCTTCGTCTTTCGCGCGGTTCTCCGTTTTATGACGAGTTTTCTGATCTGGATGAAATCGTAATTCGTGAGCATCGGAGGATGTTGTTAAATTAGATTGTCTGTGACTGCAATTTTAAACCCCAACGGTGGCTAACGCTGTCCAAATTCCGTGTCAGGAGATAACTTGTCAGGAAGTTGAATGGGGCCTTTCATCATGTGTTCATGCCTCACCTAGGCCCCCATTTGCAGTTTTGATCTGGGCATCTCCAATTCGTGTTAGATGGAGCGGCTGGATGGATTGAATTGTCAACAGGGCTAAACCCGTGATAGAGTTCGTATTCGTATCTGTATGCGTCGAAAGGGGATGTTGCGTAATCAAACCAAAAGTATCGGTAGTCACCTTGCGCACTTGAACTGATCATTCGTTCTTGCAAGTGGAAATCTGAGCGACCCACGTAGACAGGTCTGTCATTCGGACTTCGTGAGAAAACGTATACGCCCATCGTTCGCGGTTCGACACGAGTTGAAACTTCATCGATTGGGAAAGGGCCCTTTAATGTCAAAGGTCACTCATCTGGATGAAGCTCATGTCACTTGAGATGGAAAACCATATTGTGATCGTGACTGTGGAATCGCTTTGGAGACTTATATGTGGTGACGCTTCATGCGTTCATCTAGGGTTATTATCAGGTGGCATCTGGGCCCGGAAGGAGATTCATCAATATCGAGAATGTGGTCGCGACTGCAACTCTCCATCAGAATATTGATTTGAACTCTATCGTACGCATATTCCCCGGCGTAGAATATAGGCCCGAACAATTTCCAGGCTTAGTATACCATTTGAAAAAACCGAAGACCACCACCTTGATTTTCGGCTCGGGTAAAATGGTCTGTACTGGGGGCAAGTCGGAGCGACAAGCTCGCAAGGGTGTCATGAAAGTTGTGGATGAGCTAAAAGGAAACGGAATCGTCATTCTGAGTAAGCCTGAGATTCAGATTCAAAATATGGTGGCGTCGGTCGGTTTAGGCGGCCGTATTGATTTGGAAAAGGTAACCTACGCCCTTAAACGCACCATGTACGAACCCGAACAGTTTCCGGGTTTGATTTACCGAATGGATGATCCGAAGGTTGTGATTCTGATTTTCAGCAGTGGAAAACTGGTTTGCACTGGAGGAAAGAAGGAGACGGACGTTCACCGAGCCGTCGTAAAACTTCAAGCAACGCTTGAAGAAAAAGAGCTCATAACCTACCCGTAGTCCGGGTAACGGTACCTTCTCGTCACTTGGCTCACTCTGTTACTTTTCGTCAGCTCTAGGCAACAGTGAGATTCGTTATCCGTCCTGCTGAGTCTGCGGCCAACAGAATGAAGCCGGTTTTTACGAATACTTTGGGGTTGATTTTCTTTGCTTTGTTCAACGTTGTAACTAGCGCTGCTTTATCATAACCAAAGGCCAATGCTTCAGTTAATTGTCCTAGACCGCGGGTCACATCATCCCTAGGTGTTTTGATCTCAAGTGCAATTCTATAGCCGTTACCGATTACTTCGCCGTCAATTGCTGTGTTGCCAAGTCTGATGGGGCGCAAATGAACTTGCAAGCCTTGGTCGCGAAAGTACTTGGTTATTTTCCATTTGAGCCAGCGGAGATTTGTCATGGTTACTTGAGTTTCCTGAATAGTTTGGCGTCTTGGAAGCTGGTTACGTATTCGAATCCGTTTTCGATTAGCGATTTGGCGTCGTCAATTGTCTTGGCGACTTTGCAGACGTAGTCTTCGGATCCGAAGTTTACTAAGTGCGTGTAGACGAGGGTGTTTTGTATGTTCTTGTGTCCGAGTAGTTGCATTACGTGGAGGATGTCTTTGGTGCGATGGTATTCTGTTGTTGCTTTCCAGTGTCGTAGTGTTTTGAATGTTATCTGTTCTAGGCGCGGGTTTTGTAGTTTGTTTGCGATTCGTTTGCGTTGGTCGCGATAGACTTCTCTGAATCTGAAGGTGCGGGGTCGAGTCTACTGAGGGGTTGCGGAAGATGTAGCTGTACTTTCTTTGTTGGTTGTTTAGCATGCCGATGAGTCGGTTGCTGATGGGTAGTTGGCGTGGGTTGCTGTTCTTTTCGGGTAGGATGTTGACGCATTTTCTTTCGGTGTCTATGTCGATCCAGCGTAGGTTCCATGCTTCACCGGGTCTGATGCCGGTTTCCTTGAGTAATTGGAGGAAGGCGGCTGTTTTCTTGCCGCATCCCGAGATGATGGCGCCTTGCAGTGACTTCTGAGCTTATCCGGTAGCATTGTTTACGGCAAATATTGTGATTTGGTTTGAAATGTCCGTTCTGTCAGACTGAGCTTCTCGGTCAAGAGAGCTATCCGCTTAAACGCTGTGAACGCTGCGAGTTATGGTTTGAGGTTGAGGACGGCTCCGGTAACAAGTTACACGGTCTACACTTTCCCAGGTTCGACAAGTCTAGTTTCAGGGAGGTTGTACCAGCGTTGTTTTTCCCCAATCTTGGAGCGCATTTTCCATTTGAAAGTCTTGGGAACCTGTTCTATCTCTCCGCGAATTTGCTTCAGCTTAGCCAACACATCTTTTCGTTCAGACTCGCTTAGTTGCACCTGTGAGAGGTATTCTGATGCTCGTTCAATTGTCGTAGTGAATGTCTTGAAGATTCCCCAGTCGTCTTTGCATAGATGCGATATGTATCGTACGTTGATTCGATCTGGCACCGAGTCGTCCTGCGCCAATTCATGGCAACGCAATAGAGTCGTTATGTCCTTCAAATCCTTTTCATTGATCTGAACTATTTGCAGTTTTGTCGCAAGCAAATCAGCCACTGGGAGAGTCGGTTTATCTATGTTAAATCGTTCACGAAAGTTAAAGCGGTGAGACATCTCAAAGACATCTAAGAAAACATCGACTCTAGTTCCATCAGTCTCGTCAATGAAGAGCAACCGGCTAGGGTTTATGTAGTTGAACATCCCAGCTGATTTATACCCCATCTCTTCCAAGACTTTCACGACTTTATCTCTGTCTTCTGGATGTGCGACGAAGTCAATGTCTGAGATTGGTCTATCAAGGGACGGTCCGTTGTGGGAGTGTAACCGTATTGATAGAGCACCTATCAGTCTGCCCTCAATGCCATGCGTTTCAAGGCTTGAAAGGATACGCTCCGCTTTTGATGGAATCTCGCTACTCAAGCCTTCCTCACATACTGGCGTTCATGGTCATGCACAATAAAAGATGTGCGAGACAATGCTGAACGCGAATACAACATCGAGAAGGGTCGGTCATTATTGGCAGGAATTGACGGTAGTCAATCAAAGCATTTGTGAAGCGCATCACTGAATAGCTAAAGATCTCTAATTGCTGATGGCGTCTCCGTGCGTTGTATTGGGATGGAGGCTACCGAGATGATGCACCTGGACGCTTGCGCGCTAAAAGGAAGTGTGATGCGATTCGCGATTATCTAATTTCTAGGAAGAGGATTTTTCCTTTCGAATGACGGAAGCGTACGATATGCCGACGACTGCGGTGTTCAAAGTCAAGTATGAAGGTGGGAGGTATATATTATATTATATTATATTATATTCCAGCTAATTGAAACAAGTAGTCTAAGTAGATAAGTGCTAACTACTGTGCAAGTACTATAATCGTGTTGCAGACTTCCAGTGCTGATAAGCTTTGGGAGAAAAAAGACAGCTTTTCGTTAGGCCCGCATCTGGTCTCGTTCGTGAGGTTTCAACGAGTAAGAGCCTTTTCTTCGGAATTGGGGTGACGGTTGCGACGGAACTAGTGTGGCTAACGGCACTCATAACCTATGGACCGAGCTTTCTTGTGGCGGGTTGGAATTCTATCGCCTGGGGCGCTTTGCTTTGTTTCGTATTCCTTGCTTTCGTGCTTGGACCCATCTACGCGTACATGGTGACGGCACTGCCCAGGAGCGGTGGGGAGCAAGTTTTCACGACGAGAATAATCCATCCATTCTTGGGCTTCCTCGAGACTTGGACGTGGATGTTTGGTACATTCTCACTCATGGCATGGCTCGTTATCATGACAACGACGAGTCTGAGTTCGTCATTTTGGATTATGGGGATTTCCGCCGCAGCGCCTTGGAGCTCTTATTCAACATGGCTTCAGGGCACGAACGGTGAACTCGTCGCCGGTACGATAATAATGGCATTTGTTTTCTTGATTTCAATGCAGCCTTCGAGGAGATTCCATAATATCAACTCCATTTTAGTAGTGGGGGGGATAGTTCTTGCGCTCATCGTTGTCCCGTTTGCATTAACCCTAAATTACACAAGTTTCGCGACCAATTTGCAATCAATTACTGGGATGAGTGTTCAGCAAGTGCTAGCCGCAGCTGCGTCCGGTGGATTCTCAGTCGGCACTTTTGATGTTACCGTAATTGGCCCGCTTCTGGGGTTTGTTCTTTTTGAATACGCTGGGCTGAATTATTCAGGTCTGATCGCCGGTGAACTAAAGGGCAACCTGACTAGAAATATGTTAATCTCAACCGTTGGCACCTGCGTAGTCGTGTTGCTAATCCACACTGTTTATCTTCAGATTTTTGTGAACGGCGTAGGATACAACCTTCTGGCATCACTAAGCTACCTCTTCGTATCGACCCCATCAACAGCTCCTCTGGCTCCGACTGCTCAAGTTCTGGTTGCGATAAGCAACCCGGAACTCGCAGGATTGATGGCCATTTCAGCGTTAGCTGCCGTCCTTATGCTCATGGCCTGCATGGTCGTTAACATTGTGGTATTGTCGAGGACAGCTTTCGCATGGGCGATAGATCGATTAATCCCCACGAGGCTCTCCAAGATCAATACAAGAACGAAGACTCCATTGCAATTGACCGTGATCTTCGCTGTGATCTGGTACGCCACCTTCCTTCTTTCTCTTTACGGTGTGAATTACGTCACGGGAGTGTATGCTTACCTGATGCTGTCCGCAATGTTCTGGATAGTGCCTGGATTCAATGCCATACTGTTGCCTTACCGCAGACCGGACATATACGAGCTGCTACCTCTCTCGATGAGGAAGAAGTTCGGAATACCTCTAATCGCTATATTCGGAGTTGTTTGGCTGGCGTTTATCGTGTCCGCGTATAGCATGTTCTGTATTTGGCCACTCATCGGTAGTGCAGCTAGCTTGCACGCGGCAGACGTGATAACCTTTGCAATCTCACAAGGGGTGTTCTCATTCGTTATCGTGTTTGTGGCGGGAATTGTGGTTTATTTCGTGTCAAAGTGGTACAATCGAAGCCGGGGCATAGACATGGACCTTCTGTTCAAGACTATTCCACCGGAGTAAGGTCAAGAGGTATTGACTGTCAGGCTGTACTTCACCTGCGATCTACATGGCTCCGAGAGTTGCTTCCTCAAGTTCGTGAATTCGGGGAAGCTGAACATTTACAAGGCAAATGTTCTAATCGCGAGCGGAGACCTTACTGGAAAGGCGTTGGTCCCGATAGTTGAGCGAGACGACGGATCATATCAAGCAACCTTTCTCGACTCACAAGAAATTGTTAGGTCGAAGGAGCAACTCGCGGACCTCATCAAGCGTGTGAGAAACGTCGGCTACTATCACGAAGTCATGACGGACCAACATTACCGAGAATTAGTGTCGGACCCCAAGAAATACATTGCCTCATTGTCCAAAATCATCCATGACACGATGGAAGACTGGGTCAGAATTGCTGAAGACAGACTGGAGAAGACCGGCGTCGCTTGCTACTTGATGCCTGGAAACGACGATGACGAAGTAATTGGAGAGATAATCAACAAGTCCAGCTACGCTGTCAATCCTGAAGACAAGGTGATTGACGTCGGTGAAGGACATGAGATGATAAGCAATGGATACAGCAACCCGACACCTTGGAAGACTTTGCGCGAATGTGGCGAAGACGAACTGAAGGCAAAGATCGATAATATCGTGACACGTGTGAAGGATGTTAACACCTGCATCTTCAACCTACATTGCCCGCCGTTTGGCAGCGGTCTGGACACAGCGCCTCAGCTCGACAAGGACCTTCGACCAGTTGTCTCAGCAGGAGAGATTGTGAGGATACCTGTTGGAAGCACGGCAGTTCTTAGAGCAATTGAAGAATACCAGCCACTGGCCGGCCTCCACGGACACATCCATGAATCTGCCGGAAGTGCGAAGATAGGGAAAACCATGTGCTTCAACCCCGGCAGCGAGTACCAGAGCGGCATTCTTAGAGGATATATTTTGGACTTTGAAAAGGGAAAGCTCAAACATTGGCTCCGTGTCGAAGCTTAGCGATTATTCGGACATACTGATAATCAGAGAGAGAACCAGGCAACCGTTGAATGAAGAGGTGCGATCAGAATGGAGGTTCAGACTGTAATTGGAAAGATCTTGGCCTCAGAGATGGGAGTGACCCTCCCACACGAACATATTTTCATAGATCTTAATTGTATCCGCGAAAATCCAACCAGCCCTGATTATGAATGGCTCGTCGACGCAAGAGTTTCCTTGGACATTTTTGGTGCGCTATTGCATCACGGAGGTGTCTGCAAGGATAACCTCATCCTGAATGATTCCAGGATAGCATTCAGTGAACTGCTAAATTTTAAGAAACTGGGTGGGAAGACAATCGTTGAGATGACGAATCGAGGACTGTCCCCCAAACCTAACGAGCTGCGCGTCATCAGCAGAGAGGTCGACTTGAACATTATCGCAGGGTGCGGATACTACGTATCATCCAGCCATCCCCCTGAATTGATGAATCGGACCATAGATGAGTTGGCGAAGGAAATGATTAGGGATCTCACTGAAGGAATTGACGGAACCAACGTGAGAGCCGGAGTGATTGGCGAAATTGGCACGAGCCATCCTATCGCCAAAAGCGAAGTGAAGGTCTTGCATGCCGCAGCACGTGCGCAACGATGTACAGGGGTAGCAATCAGCGTACATCTGGCGCCGCGAGCAAGAGGTCATGCCTTGCAGGTTCTCGATTTGCTCGAATCAGAGAACGTGGACCCCTCAAAGATTATCTTATCCCACATGGATGAAATCGCTGACCCCTGTTCAGATCAACGTAAGGCGGCAGCAGAAAGAGGAGCCTACGTAGAGTTTGACTGTTTCGGAGAGGAGGGCTATTATGATGAAAGCAACGCCGTTCTCCCACGTGATACAGAAAGGGTCGCTAATCTTACGCGTTTAATCGACTGTGGCTACCTTGATAACATTCTGGTTTCGCAAGATGTCTGCTCGAAAATGTATACTCGTACGTACGGCGGCTGCGGGTATGACCATATCCAAAGGACTATCATACCAATGTTGAAACGAGCGGATGTTAGCGACGCGGAAATACAACGTATCATGGTCGATAACCCTCTTCGAGCAATAGCTCACTGACGGGATCACAAGGCCGCTGCCGAATCGTGCGGCAACTGTGGCAAATCCACGTATTGATTGGTCAGCCGCGGCTCGTCTGGGAAAACTTCCCCGAAGTAAGACGCATTCTTGAAAGCCACGCGAGTACATATCTATACGTATTCACGCTGCTCAGGTGTCTCTTTGCTGCACACCATGATTGTCGAAACGAGTTTCTATGTTCGCTATCTTGCTATTAACTCCGAACTATACATACATCAATCAAATACTGTGTAAAGGCTCACCTGCACTGAGTCGAGTTCCTGTTGTTCCAACGATTAGGAGCAGCCTACGCTTTACTTTCAAGATTATCTCGGCGGTATAACAGGTTCGGACCTGCTTGGTCCGTGGGCATGAGCACTATTTCGCTGATGTTGACGTGGGCAGGTCTTGTAAGAGCGAACAGCACAGCTTCTGCAACATCATCCGCTGCTAGTGGTGTATATCCTTGATAGACTTTCGCTGCAAGGTTCTTGTTACCGTGGAAACGTACTTCCGAAAATTCGGTTTGAACCATCCCTGGACTAATTGTTGTCACTCGAATAGGAGTTCCTAGCAAGTCTCTCCTAAGCGCGTCAGAGATCATCCTTACTGCGGCCTTTGACGCGCAGTATACGTTGCCATACGGATATGTTTCGATGCCTGCTACTGACGCAATGTTAACCACGTGTCCGCGGCCTCGTTCTAGCATTCCTGGCAGGACAAGTCTTGTTACATAGAGTAGTCCCTTCACGTTGGTGTCGATCGTTTCATCCCAGTCGTCTGTATTGCCATCCTGAAGTTTGTCACGACCTCGCGCTAAACCTGCGTTGTTGATCAAGACATCGATTGTGTTCCATTCCGAAGGAAGTGCCTCTAACGCTGTCTTGACATTCTCGAACCTTCGAACGTCAAAAGGACAGACACAGGTTGAAATCCCGAATCTATCACTTAGATGGCGAGCAATAGATTCTAGGCGGGCCCTTCGCCTAGCATTTATTATCAACTTTGCTCCGTTCGCAGAAATCACTGTTGCGCAAGCTGCACCGATACCGCTACTTGCACCGGTGATTAGTACGGTTTGCCCTGCCAATGACTGCAAGTCAGCACTCTCTCTAACTATCTTCCCATATTTACTAGTAACCTGCAGCGATCATAATGTAAGAAGGCTTCGCTTTGGTCGTACCGTTGAGGTTCTCTCTGGTGGTGGTGCGCACCACCTACCCACACACAGGAATGATGCCGCCTAATTGGGCACCCGCTGCGTAAGGTTGTATTTTCGCAAGGAACTGACCCGTGCCCCAGATTGTTCACTTGCAGTAGTCTAATCATGGCTGCCGAAATCAATGTCGCGGTAATGGTTTAGGTCCTCGGCAACGTTGGCAAGCGCCAGAGAGATGAAAGCAGATGCAATTTTCCCCCATCTGCTAGCCATTCACGCTCACCTTGCCGAAGGGATGGTTGCACGGGAGTTTAACGGTTATTTCGGACACCGACTATCTAGGCAGAAGTGAGAAAGGCGTGAGAAAGACTGTAGGGCTGTCAGGCGCAAACATCCCACATATGCACCATGATCCGATCCAGAGACTCCGATTCGCCCACCGTACCGAACTCATATCAGAAGGAGATACACTGGGTTTGCGAAAATTGCGACTTCAACGAGGAAGAAATCAAAACCGTTTGCGAACCTACTGACCAGATGCGCTTCAAGTCAATCGCGTCGATGGCTGAGAAGAAAGGGGTCTGTGCGTGTTACTCTTCGAAGAAGGCTCTGAATTATCCTTGAGGGAAGAATGTATCTTGTATCTACCAAAATAGAGCACGACTGGCGCCCTCGCGTACGCAAGTTAAAACTTCTTGTCTGCAGCCCAAGAATTGGGTCCATAAACATTGATCCACGTGTGCCGTTATGACCTTTTGGAATCCGGCTCATGAGAGTGTTAGATCGGAAAAATCGCAAAAGGTTTGGGTGCTCGCCGCGGGGCTCTCCTAGTAACGCCAAGTCTTCGACTGCTAGCTGGGTTTGCCGGACCAGAAGCATGGCAGCAAAATATCTTTCATAGTCAGCAAACCTGGGGCCGCAGACAGCAAGTGTGGAACCATGTTTACCGCCATCGCAGCCGTTGCCAATCCTCCTTTCTGGGAGACCTCGCGCCGGACTGTTACTTCTACGGTTGGTGTTCCTTCTAGGATAGCGTAGTCACCGAGTTCGATGCCATCTTCTTGAATTCTGGGATCGAGTAGTCCAATCATTCTAAGCGTGATTATGTTCTTTCCATTCCTGTATCCGTATACCTCCTGTTTGAATCCATACACCTTGCCGGGTGGAATTTGCACGAAAGACGTCTTTCTCGGAACTCTCGTAAGTAGTGGCTCCTTGACTTGCCTCATCTCGTCCAATTGCATACCGAGTGAATGAGCCATGAAAGCACAACTTTCCTTCAGACCAATATGGCCTATGACACCAAATTTGGTGCCCTCACGAAATTCATCCTCTGAAAGTCCTGCGCCTATATGCTTCATCTCGTCTGGACCGTAGGGAGAGAAGTCCACGTATCGACGAACTTCGACACGGTTCACGTCCCAACAAACACTGCTCGCCAAGAGTGGAAGCACGTCCATCACAAAACCAGGATTGATTCCTGTCGCTAGAACTCTGACGCCTTTCTCTTTCGCTTTTTCGTCCAGGAGGCGTGCCTTCTCCCGGTTCTCGGTAAGAGGGAAAAACAACTCTTGGGTGATTGTGACCACGTTCAATCCTCGATCGATGAGTGACCTGATTTGTGGGTATGCCACGTTGAGAAAGGCTGTTGTTGCATGGAGAACTACGTCTGCCTTCGTGCTATCCAACACCCGCTCAGGGGGGTACTCCACTTGAACGCCCAGACTCTTTCCGAGAGCGGCAACATCTCCTACGTCGCGTCCGATTTTTCTTGGATCTATATCAATGCAACCGACGATCTTGGCATTTTTGTTCTGTAAGAGCCGGACCATATTGCTGCCCATTGCACCGATTCCGTACTGGATTACGCGAATTGGTTGAGTCTGCAACAACACATCCCTGACGTGGTCCACATGTAACGTTTTGCCAGACGCATCATAGACAGTTTCATGTCTCGACACGAGCTTTAGCTGACCGGCCATGTCCACCGAGACCTTCGTAGCAATCGATCTTATCGAACTTCATGGAGAAGTCATGTAGCGCCGCGTCACCGCGATTTCGGACCTCGCCGATTATTCCGCGAACATTTTCGTACAATTGTTGTTGTTCCTGCTGTGTAACGGGTTTAGCTTTCTTCACACATTCGACGTCATCTGGCAACTTCTGCGCCTAGCGTCTGGAGTACGCGGACCTCGTAATATAAAGGGCAGGTTTAGTTTTCGATGCAAAATGAATTATCGAAGCGCCCAAACTCAGTACTATGTACGCGGCCCCTGAAGACAGAACCCTCGACGAGTCTTACGATCTCATCTCAACTCAAGTTCATGTGAAAGGGCGAGTACGATTTGATGAACGCTCTGCGGGAATAGTCGTTGTCGTACGGTGGAATGTGGAGAAATCGTTGCTAACTCTTACCAGAAGCTAACGTACGTTTCTTCTCGAAAACCAAGACATCTTCGGTCGTGTCAAGTTTTGATAACTTCAAAGAAAGAGCGGTTTCCAAGTAACCGTGAATAAGCGGTGCGGGGACAATTGCTCCTGTAACTGTAATTCGATCTTGATCGACCTCAAATTTTCCCCATCCCTCGTCCCCTATTACTTGTAACGCTTTCCTTCGGTCCTCAAGACGCGACGGGTCCAGCCGTCGTTGAATTACTACGTCCCTTAGAGTCTTACCCATGCGTTTGCCTGTATCATACAAGTCTGAATCGGATTGCCTCGACATGAGTTCGGATAGACTTCCTTTGCTTATGAGAAGGTTTCTTATCCCATTGATTGTGATGAGAGATCCGTTCCACGCGTTTGCTTCAAATCTAGCATAGATCTCTATGGCCCGGAGGATCACTTCCTTGCGACTGCGAGCGAATCTTTTTTCGATGACTGTATCGATGAAGTTTAGTAACTCTTCCGGGATGTCAACGCTTGTTACGGGCATTGAAATCAATCAGGCTGCCGTTTCCTGCTATGCTCGGGTTAACTGGAATTTATCTTGCTCGGATAGGCGAAACCGTCTTCATGGGCTACCCAATCTTATATCTACGGTTCGTCATTCGATCTGAAGATTATCGGAAAAATGTAGCAGCGCCTTAACGAACTCATTTTGGGCTGGGAGTGTTCTAGGTAAGTGCCTACAGACGAGCTTCGGCTGATCGAGCATGTCCGTCGAGGCCCTCATAGTGAGACTGCTTTGCGGCCATCGCAGCGAGTTGCTTACAGGCTTGCTCAGTTATCATCTGGTATGTTACCGTCTTCAGGAACGAGCCTACAAATAGACCACCCGTGTATCGTGCCGCGCCCAGTGTTGGTAATATATGGTTGGTTCCGTCCAACTTGTCCGATAGGACAACGGGTGACCATTCACCTAGGAACAATGAACCGTAGTTCCTGAGCCTCGATTGTATTTCCTTGGGATTTCTCGTATGAACTTCCAAGTGTTCAGGAGCATACGAATTCGCCAACTCAACAGCTTGATCAATTGTTTTTGTGACGACGACCTCGCCTCTGTTTTCCCACGATTCACGCAGGATAGATGCGGTGTTGAGTGTCTCCATTTGCACATGTACCTGCTTGATAGTTTCTCGCGCAAGATTCTGAGAGTCGGTGATCAAGATCGCTCTTGCCTGTGTATCGTGCTCGGCTTGAGCTAACAGATCAATAGCCACGAGTTCAGGTTTGGCGGAATCATCAGCCAATATCAATACTTCGCTAGGTCCAGCTAGGAGGTCGATCCCGACTCGGCCGAATACCTGTCGCTTAGCTTCGTTTACATACATGTTCCCAGGGCCAACAATTTTGTCCACTGGGTGGATTGTTTCGGTTCCGTAAGCCATTGCAGCTATGGCCTGAGCACCGCCGATACCATAAATCTCGTCAGCTCCTGATTTGGCGAGGGAATACAGAACAGCTGGATCAATTAGTCCTCCTTTCCGTAGAGGAGTGCATGCAACAACACGTTCGACGCCCGCAACCTTAGCCGGAACGATGGGCATAATTGGACATGAAAGAAGCGGAAATCTTCCACCCGGAACATAGCAACCAGCGGAGGATATTGGTATTACTCGTTGTCCGAGAAATGCGCCCGGTGAGTTCTCAACCTCGAAGTCTTTGTAGCATTCCATCTGCTTCTCAGCGAATTTTCTAACATGTTCAATCGCGAAATCTGTGACACTCTTGATCTCAGACGGTGCGGCTTCAATGCCTTGTTCGATTTCATCTTCCGATATTCGAAAACTCTTGCGATCCATCTTATCGAACTTCATGGAGAAGTCATGTAGCGCCGCGTCACCGCGATTTCGGACCTCGCCGATTATTCCGCGAACATTTTCGTACAATTGTTGTTGTTCCTGCTGTGTAACGCGTTTAGCTTTCTTTACAAATTCAATATTATCTGACAACTTAGCGTACGCCCTCGATTGAGTACTCAAAGGTCACGATATAAACGGGTGGTATAGTTTTCGATGTGAGTGGGAAATATTAATTATTATTACTATATATATGCATAAACTTCCATATTCTGTATAGTCAGCCAACGGCTTGCAGGTCTGTTTGTGCATGACGAGTAAACAGACTGTGTTCGCTAGAGTCGCAACGGGATTAGTTCGGAACTAGAGTATGTTTGACGCATTTAATCTGAACTTTGGCACAGTAAGCGTGTTGGTCGGCTCGCTCTACGTGTTCAGCTGGTTATCCTTCGTCTATCCGGGCGCAAATCTGATGCTGTCACTTGCACTTATTGCAGGTTTAACCATGATCGAGGCATTTGTGTACAGCGTTCTTTCAGCGTCAATGCCGCGGGGGCATGAGGCAGAGTGATTCCAAGTTCTTCAGGAGTTATTTCGCCGGTTACAGATTGAACCTTCATGCGCCTCACAACTCGGGAGCTACGAGACCTATGATTAAGTAGCTTTTTATGAAGACTCGCATGCAAAAATCATGCTGACCGATTCTTCAATCTTACTTGCTAGGACCGGGAGGAAGATAGCTTAGCAGGAAGCGACGCATGGAAACCCAAGGTGGGAGCATGATGACCCATGTTGAGAGACTGATCGGTTAGACGGACAAGTGCTCCAGTGTCCGGCTACGGAAACTCAGCCGAGGAATTCTAAACCGCATTTTCTGCAACGCCATCTGATGCTGCTCCCATCCCGAAGGATGATCAGGCCTAGAAGCCAAGAGAATCTGGTTACGACATCTGTGCTCCCACAACGAGGACATTCCCGGGGTTTTTGCTCCATTACAATTACCTTCTTAGAAGTTATTCTACGGCATGGCCGACATTTCTACCAGAACGTATAACCAAGTTAACCTTGTCGCATTGCCAAGCGTGATATTTGGTTGTGTGGAGCGGTAATTGCCGTTGAGGAGGGAAGCGCCCGGTCGGGTCCAAGACATCGTTTGAAGCGCTAGCCTTGGATGGAACCCACGAAATTGGTGGGTTAGTATCCCGCGATGTCGCTCAGAGGGTTTCTGATATCGGTTCTCGTTTACTCGCAAATACAACCCGTAAACTACCGTCGTTCTTCGATGTTTCTTTTTGTGCTCATCGTGTTTAAGGTGCGGATGCAATTATGCAACTCCTGATAACTTCTGAGACCATCGGAAACCGCTCGAGAACAGTCAACTGTTGATCCCGATCACAATCAGACCTATGATGACTAAGGTGAGCCCGACTAAGTGAAATCTATGCAATCTCTCATGAAGCAGTGCTACGGCTAATATTACCGTCACAAGAGGATAAGCGCCGATTACTGGAATTACAAGCGAGGCGTCTCCAATATTCAACGCAAACGAGAAGGCGAAGACCCCGCAGACGTTTAGTGAAACCGCCGTTGCACCGGAAATCCAGTCGCTCCACGCGAGTTTCTCTGTATTCCTCTGTACGTAGCACAGAATTCCTCAACGGAGAGCGATCAGTAAGCAGTAATTCGCTATGCGAATATTCTGCTCAGAACACTATGGTAGACAGCTGCTGTCTTCTTCACAGAGTCAAGCTCAACGCACTCATCTGGCTGATGAAGCCCGGGCCCGGCAGGTCCAAATTCGATTGTTGGAATTCCGCCTTGGCTAACTAAGAGCCGCTGAAATTACAGCATATTCTGAAAAAATTATGCGGGCTTCTACCCATTAGGAAATCTCGCAGCACCGGAAAACCAGCTGGCTCAAATCCGAGCCGTTCGGGCGAGAAAGGGGCAGAAATCGGGAAGGACAAACAATAAATTTGGTGGACCGGGCGGGATTTGAACCCGCGGCCTTCCGGTTTTTCTCCCGGCGGATGCGAACCGGACGTTCTTCGGCCTCGTATGGTCTGAGTATACCAGGCTGAACTACCGGCCCCGGCCTCCTAGAAAACGAAGGCACACTTAAACGGTTTAGGTTCCGACCGGCGGAACGTCTACTAAGCGTCTCATGAATCGACTTTGCTGAGTGGGAGTTCAGTCCCCACCGAGAATCAGGCTGGGTGGACAGTGCATGCAGACGTCGTGTACTCCGGCGCTGCAGATTGTGCATTGCGCACATTCATTACCGTAGCAATCGCGGCATTCGGCGCACCTACCGGTTGTGCCCAAACATCTCACCTCCATTCTCGCGGTCGTTATCTGCTAATTCACCAGGTAGGAAGTTTTCCTTGGCAGAGATCTTGAAGCGCCAACCACCTTGCTTGTACTTCGCTCTTCAACGCGTTCAGTTCTCCTGCATACTCGGGTTTGAAGAGGTGGTTGAATCGACCCTGCATTTTCAGGAAGTCTTCGAGTGGCACTTCATGTGGGTTCATACTGAGTTTGTACTTTCCCCTTTCAACCTCAAACAATGGGAAGTACCGGCTTTGAACCGCCATACGGCCCATTTGAATGGTTTGTTCGGTCTTGAACCGCCAACCGAGTGGGCACGGCGCAATGACGTGTATGAGGGCAGGGCCCTCTACATCCGTCGCCTTCTGCACCTTTGTTATGAAATCATTCCAGTAAGATGGGCACGCTGTGGCCGCGTAATCCACATGGTGAGCCAGGGCGAAGGCGACTAAGTCCTTCTTTGGCCCTACTTTCCCGGGGGACGCTTTACCAACGGGCGTAGTTGTAGTCCAAGCGCCTTCGGGCGTCGCACTAGATCGTTGAATTCCGGTGTTCATGTAGGCTTCGTTATCGTAGCAGATGTACGTGAAATCGTGGCGTCTTTCAAATGCTCCGGATAGCGACTGTAAACCAATGTCAAATGTTCCGCCGTCGCCGCCCAAGATTACGAGGTCAAAATTCTTCTTTTCACCGTTTTCCCTTGTCTTGAGATAGGTTTCGATGCCACTTGCGATGGCGGGGGCGTTCTCGAACAGGCCGTGTGCCCAAGGTACCTTCCATGCGGTGTAGGGGTAGATTGTTGTTGCTACCTCCATGCAGCCGGTGGATTGTACGACGTATGTAGGGCGCTTCATTGCTTTCATGGCCATTCTCGCAGTGATTGCTCCTCCGCATCCGGCACACATGCGATGGCCTGGGCCAAAGAGTTCTTCGACTTGGAGTTCCGCTAACTTTGCCATTTATTCTCGCACTCCTACAAACTCCATCTCCAAACCGGTAGGCCTTGTCGCCGCCTCTAATCCGGTTCGAAAGATTTTCTCGATGCTTTCAGGTGAAAGGTCGCGGCCGCCCAATCCAGCTACAACGTCTAACACCTTTGGCTCTTGTGACCGGTTATACAGTGAACAGACGACGTCGCTTGCCAGTGGACCGGTATGCGAGCCAATGCTTAGCGCTCGTTCGAGCACGATTACGACATCTAGATCCTGAAGTAATCGGCCGATCTCTTCATGCGGAAATGGCCTGTAAGTGGCGATCTTCAATGCTCCAACTGGAAGCCCTTTCTTGCGAAGGTTCCTAGCGACCCATCGTATCGTACCTGAAGCGCTTCCGAGAGAGACTATCGCAACCTTCGCATCTTCAAGCCCGAAGGGTACGTATCGCGCGTAGCTTCTTCCAACCGTCTTTGCAAATTCTCGCGTTACCTCGGTGAACACTTCGGGGACTTGACGCATTGCCTCTTCCTGCTGCCGCTTGAATTCACTGTAGTAATCCGGTAGCGTTAGCGTTCCGAACGTGATTGGTTTCTCAGTATCCAGCTTGAGCGAAGCTTGCCTTGGTGGTAGGAATTTGTTTGTGACCTCTTGGTCAATTAGCGCGATTGGTTCGACCGAGTGCGTGATTACGTATCCATCCATACATACCGCGAACGGTAGTGAGACGCGTTCGTCCTCCGCGATTCTATATGCCTGTAAGACCCAGTCGTACGCTTCCTGTGCGTTTTCTACATAGAGTTGAATCCAACCCGAATCCCTCGACCCCATCATGTCGGAATGGTCACCGTGAATGTTGATTGGGGCTGAAAGGGCACGGTTTGCGACCGCCATAACTATCGGGCACCGTAATCCCGAAGCAAGGTAGAGAACCTCATGCATGAGGGCTAATCCTTGGCTTGAGGTTGCCGTGAAGGCGCGGCCTCCGGCCAGACTTGCGCCGACGCAGGCAGACATGGCTGAATGTTCCGATTCCACGTTTACGAAACTCGCTTTAGTCTCACCTGTTGCCACTAGATCGCTCAATCGTTCAACAATTATTGTCTGTGGCGTTATGGGGTAGGCTGATACGAAGTCAATGTTTGATTGTATGGCTGCCTTGGCGATTGCTTCGGAGCCGCTCATCGGCACGAGTTGTATCTTCTTTGTTTCTGACATCTCTTTCAGTGCTCCTCTATCATCGTGATTGCCTTTACCGGGCATTCGGTTGCACAGATCCCGCATCCCTTGCAGTAGTCGTAGTCGAACGAGATCTTCTTGGGGCCTCGAAGTATTGCTGGTTCAGGACACCAGATCCAACAGAACAGGCAGTTTGTGCACTTAGATTCCTGTAGGACGGGTCGTTTTGTACGCCAATCACCCGTGTGAAAGTCTCGCGCTGAACCTGGCGTTGTGATTATTGCGCCCCTGGTGAGGTGTCTCCAGCCGGGTTTCTCTGCGGTGCTCATAGTTGGTGGACCTCCTTGAAACCAGATCGAATCATCTTTGCGTTAGTTTCACCCATGGATCCGTGAAAACGCTCTTTGACGACGGATTCTAGGGATTCAACCGTCACATACCCTGAAGCGCCCGCCAGTGCGCCTAACATGATGGTGCTGACGGTTGGGGTTCCGATCAGGTCGATCGCTATCTTCGATGCGTCTATCGAGTAGGGGACTACTTTGGCTTCGTCGCCAACTTTCTTGACCGCGGCCGAAGTCTTCTCGCCCGAGTTGACGACTAGGACCCCGTTTGAGACGAGGCCTCGAGTTATCGGAACGGTTTCGAGTAGGCTTTCCTCAAACACAGCGACTGCGTTCGGCGTGTAGATTTGGCTTCTGATCTCTATGGGTTCGCCGTCGATGCGAACGAAAGCCGAAACCGGAGCGCCTAATCTTTCTGGGCCAAAATCAGGGAATGCCTGTGCGTACTTGCCGTCTGATATGGCCGCTTGTGCAAAGAGGCGGCTTGCCGTCAGAATCCCCTGACCGGCACGTCCGTGGAACCTAATTTCATCCATTGCGATTGAACTCCGCATATTTAGGCTGCAGCTGGAGGTAAATGCTAATTATACTACCGCATTGTTTCTATATGTGGAAAATAGAACCCGCTCCGCCATGTGCCTGACGCGCTTTAGGAGCACCCCGCAGAACAAATCCTTAAAGAAAACTGGCGGAGAACGAGCGAATACTTGGGCCTGTAGCTCAGCATGGAAACAGCATGCGCGGTTGTGTAACTGGAGCACACGACTGATACGGTTTCCTCCGAGATCGTGGGGTCGCCGGTTCGAATCCGGCCAGGCCCACCACAAACCTAGGATAAACCTGACCACGTATTTGTCCCCCAACCACCAAAACCAAGAAGGAAACGAACCCCCATGACCACAAACCGCAACGAACCCGCAGCCCGCTCCCCCTACAAGGACCTGCTGAACGATCCCAACCTGAAACGCTGGTTCCTAAACACCAAACGAAGCAGCCCATCCTACGCCTACGAACTCCTCCGACGACTAGGCTGCATCCAGAAACGATTCGGCACAAGCCCCCAAGACCTCATCTAATCTCTCCTAGTAATGCCAAACCCTCCGATCCCGTTCATATGAGCACAGCTTAAGGAGTCCCAAGGGTAGTCGCCGTCGGAGAAGCATGACCTAGTATTAGCGTGATTAACACGTGTGAGTTTGAGCGGACAAAACAGAGTAAGCACAATGCTCCACGGTCGACAGCTTTACCCGACCGACCCACCCTCACCCCACCCAAGAAAGTTAACCCACAAACAACCCCGACCTAAACATAACGTATGAGATCAAGGCGAACGATTGGGGAGCTTTTCCTAGCGGCGTGGACTCGGCGAGTTTTCGTTTGAATGGGTGCCTTTTCTAGTCCACTGCTCACAGGCGCAATCCGGCATAGATCAAGAATGCACCGACAGGTGTGCCCGTGCTAGGAGCATAAGAGAAAACAGAATCTCCAGCAAATAGATCTTGGAGTAAGTCACGGTCCGCAGGTATCCAGAACGTCAAACATCCTGATTTCAAGCAGTAGCGAATCGTTTCTCATTCAGGTGAGACGCAATCAAGCTGGCCTCTTCACGCCATATCCTCATTCGACTCAGTAAAGTATCTGCTTGGGCTTGACTGAGAGGCACATTCGGTGGCAAGCTCTCACGAATCTTTCGCCCCAGAGCGAGTGCTGCGTTTTCGGGAGGCGTTGAGGCAAGGTCGAAAACGGTTTCGAGTCCGGCGTTGCGCATCTCTGCGATGTCACTTGCGTAAATGCGCACGCTCGAAATGTCCGGATTATCCAGGAGCGAAGTTCTTAGGGTGACCACTACTCCGGGAGCGCACCGCCTCTCCGCGATTTTCACATCGTCATGGGTGACAAGGCACCTCTGTTGCGTGAGGGCGCTGTCGCAAGACTTCAGCAGAACTAGGGCCGAGAGTAGGTCTGTCTCATCGTCTTTAAGCCGAATGCTTTGTTGCGCATCCTTGGCAAAATCAAGGATTTCATTCACGATCAGCGGCTGGATGCTGAAGTTCATCTCCTTGGCTTTGTTCAATGCGTCATCAAAGCGTGTTCCCACTGTCATCACCCCAGGCTAATCATGCCGACGGCGAGAAGGACAAGTCCTGCTATGAATATCCAGAATTGAGCTGAAGTCATTAATTGCCACGTATTGAACACATCATTGTTGAGGATTACGGTGCTCTTGCCTGGGTCTCGTTTAGTTATCAAGTTTGCACTGAAAGAGAAGACTAAGATCCCGGCGACTAGCGTGATTATGAGCAGCTGAATACCCGCAAGCGTGTAACCATTTAGACTCGCAGTAAGCAGGCTTGCCGCGCCGATTATAGAAATAACTACAGGCGCGGTTGCGGATACGCCTTTCGAAACGGAGTCGACAGAGTCCACATACCTAGAATCTTGCCACTCTGGCTTCTCCTTCTTTGATTTTCGCTGAGCTGGATCAGACGGTGCAACTTGCTGAGCGTAATACAAGTAGAACGCCAAGCCGACAATCAAAGAAAGTAACGAGGACTGGCCGAGTTGCCACGCCGTTGTATCAAGAGCTTGTTGGGCTGTGCTAACGAGGTCGGTGCTGACGATACCGTATTGGCTTTGATTCGTCTCCTGCTGATTGAAGAGCAGCGGATACCCTTTGACGACGCGACGAATTTGAGGCATCCTGCCACTTGGGTTGGTCCCTATGGCGATCGATTGACCTTGGTAGTACCCAGCCTCAACGGCCAGAAAGAAGCTCCCCACGAGGAACCAAAAGAAGAAACAAAGGAATATCATTCTGTTCCATAGGAACAAGACGCTCCGCTCTTCCATCCTGACTACAAGCTCGTATGATGCTTTAATTTTTGTGTAACCTATCCTAAAGGCGGTGACCGCAAGTCCGGGTTAATCCTGTTCTGATCTTGCCGCCTGCAAACTTGCCGTAAGCGTTGTTAATATTTCCTAGAAGTTCCGTCTGCATCGAACCACGACGTAGTTTTCATCTCTGCAAATTAGGTGGTTAGCAGGCCGCTTAAGAATAGCCCAATGCTAATCGCCGCCGGAGGAACATAACTAAGTATCATCGAAAGTCCGACTTGGTAGCCTGAGCGGACGAACTCCATAGGAGGCAACGTCCGGGAGTCACGTCTGAAACGGTGGGCGGCACCCATATTCTTTCATAAGTTCTTGCTTATCCATTCAAAATGGGTATCTGGTACGAGCGTACAGATATGTGCCTATAAGCGACATTGATAACGACATAATTAGGATGAAGGTACAAAAGCAACCAACCCACCGGGGCACGTAGCCTCCATAGGAGGCAACGTCCGGGTCTAAACGGTTGGTTGCGCCTGACCAACAACACTATTATCAACGAAACAAGCAGCCTTTGCAAAAGACCCCTTCCAACTACGAATCTTACGTTTGTCGAACCACAAACCAGCGAATGGCTGGATTGAATGACGCTGTACCTCAAGTTCCTTTATGGCACCCACCAAGATGTCAGCTACTTGGATAGGAATCGACTCGTGTGATCTGAGAGGCACGTTCAGCGGAGTGAAGTTGCCAAAGCCTGAATCGGTCTTCGCCAACTGCCTAACCAGTATTCTGACGACGTCTTGCGGTGGAACAGATTGAAAATCTGAATCGCAATGCACGGGAACATTGTTAATGAGGGAATAGAAATGAGAACGTAACTTTTGTCTTCTTTCCCCCTCAACTGTCTCGTACCCACTGAAACAACCTTCTACCAAGTTTGTAAGCTTGTCTTTCAGGTGTCCCTTTCCAGATAGAACGTCCGTCTCGATTACAAGCGCGGCTTTGCAACACACTCTGAGGGTCCTGTTAAACTGCTTCAAAACGACGTTTCTGTATGGATCATCTAGTTTGCTCCACTTCCATTCGGCGTGATTGTGCGTCTTGGGTAATCCCAGATGTTTGTCGAAGAGAGTAGCGGCTGCACCGTAGTCGGGGATGACGAAGATACCTATGAATCGTGTCATGTCAACAGACGTAGTATCGATACCGATCGTTTCGGTCGTCATGGAACAAGGAATAAGATATTGCACATTGTCTATGCTAAGTTGCCTGATCTGTTTGGCAGAGGTCGCCTTGTCAATCCAGCCTTTTCCACTTCTATACATCTCGGATTTCGCAAGAGCAACAAATCGTGAATCAAGTTTGGATATGAATTTGTCAAAGTCGTCCTGCGGCGAATCCACTTTCTTCAGCAAATCGTACGGTCGGAACAAACGAGGCGTAAACACGTAACGATTTGCAGCGAGGACTAGATCGCCCTGAAATGTGCCCCTCACGATCCTCAGAAATAACTCATAGCGATCTTCCGACGTCCAGACCACCGCCGGCTCTTCTATGACCTTGACTTGGATTCAACATGCATAAGACATTATGCAACTCACGACTAATTCGGATGGTTAAATGATCGTTCTCTGGCTCTGTAAAGTCCTTGGCGGACAGTTTGAAGTGTAAATCTGGGTAAATCTGGGTTGGATGTGACCCAGCGCACGGGTGAGTACGGCCAGGCCTACCAACCCGCTCCGAATGAGTCCACTGATAGCTCCATGCTGTCCCTCTAAGGTACGGCCCTGCCGAAGTCCCGATTCGGTTATAAGAAGTGCAACGCACGCTATGGCTGAGAGGGTGTCGGAGTTGAAGCTCGCATTCCAAGTCGTCATAGCGACCGCTCTCTCCGTCAGCTTGGGTTTAGTGGTGGCGTTACTTTCGTTTGGCCCATCGCAACCTTTCCCCTTCTCGCAATGCCTCGATTACCAACTCGACTCGGCACCATCATCTTGTGGCCCATTGGCGCCAATCCTGCTTTTGCTCGCGGCCTGTCTACTGTTCCTTTCCGCCGTCAGCTTAGTCCACGCAAGATCAAAAAGAAAGAACCGACTGCAAATAGTTCAGTGACCGGTTTTTCGACGCCTAATAGTGTTGTACGATGCGAGCATTTTCTCTAGTAGGCTTGACTCGCGACTTCGAGGTCGATTCATTTTTCACGAGGAAACGATTAAGCCTAGCCTCTCAGCTTATTGGCGAGAACGGAAATGGTTTTGCTTCTCTCAAAGAACGAGGTAAACTCTCTCCTTTCCATGAGAGAGTGCATCGACGCGGTCGAGGAAGCCTTCCGGGAGTTCGCAACGGGAGCCGCCACTATGCCGAACAGAGTAAGCCTGCCGATTCCGGTGCAAGGGGGTTGGCTCGGCGTCATGCCCGCCTATCTCGCACGTACAGGATCATTAACGACAAAGATAGTGACCGTTTACCCCCAAAACCTAGCGACACATCGCATCCCGAATGTCCTAGCGGTCGTATTGCTAAACGACGTTGAGACCGGTCGAATTCAGGCAATTATCGAAGGATCACAAATCACCGCCATGAGGACTGGAGCCGTATCAGGCGTTGCCACGAAATATCTGGCCCGAGCCAACTCAAATCGAGTGGGACTATTTGGAGCAGGCGGTCAATCCCGAAAACAACTTCAAGCGATTCGAGAGGTCAGAAAGATTGATTCTGTAAAGGTATATGACACGAACAAGGACCTCGCCAAAAGCTTCGCCCTAGAAGTCTTGGCTGAGAAAACCATAGCCGTCTCCGTTGCGAGCGAGCCTGATGAGGTGGTTCAAAACTCGGACATCATCGTAACGGCTACTACATCACCAACCCCCGTCTTTAATGGTCGCCTCCTCCGGCCAGGAACTCACATCAACGCAATAGGAGCGTACACTCCGACCGCGCGTGAAGTCGACAGCGTGACGGTCTCATCGTCCAAGATCGTGGTCGACTCGATAGAAGCGGCTCTCGAAGAGGCTGGGGATATTCTGATTCCCTTAAAGGAAGGAGTCCTTCGCCGTGAAAGTATCTGGGGGGAGCTTGGAGAAGTCATCACGGGCCGGAAACGAGGACGAACCTCCGAAGATGAAACGACGCTCTTCAAATCTGTGGGGCTTGGAATCCAAGACGCCGCGGTCGCGAAGTTGGTATTCCAAAAGGCCCAGAAATTCGGCGTGGGAACGCGATTCAATTTTGAGAAGTGATCTGCCATGATGGATCAAATCTCTTTCATTGGCGGGGGAGTGATGGCCGAGGCAATGGTGCAAGGGCTCTTGTCGAAGAAACTGGTTGGCCCCGGGAAGATACTCGTAAGTGAACCACGAAAGGAGCGCCGCGAGGAATTGAAAGCAAGGTACGGGATCCTGACCTCTGATCGCAATGAAGATGCGGTCACTTCGTCCCGAGTCGTGATCCTCTGCGTCAAGCCGCAAGACGTGAACAATGTTCTGGCCCATCTTAAGCCCATCTTAAGGGGCGCATGAGTAATGGTCAGTTGATAATCTCCATTGTCGCGGGAACACGGCTTGATACGATCAGCGACGGGCTAGGATTCGACCATAGTGTTAGATTAGCAACAAAGTCGAATAATGCGACGATAATCCCGGTAAGTAGGCCAAGTACCGTCGAGAGAATAAACCACTTCTTTATGTAGCCTACAAAAGGCTGACGCGTGCCGCGCTTAGGCCTTCGTAAGTACTTTTGTAGGCGTTGCAAGGTGCTCCTGGCCTCGAGTTTTGACTACAGAAACTGATTCATTTATACCTACTACGTACTATGCCTCAACACCGGCCAAATTCCAAGTCAAAGACACGATGGTCAGATTATCCAAACGTGTTAAGAGTTACTATGAGAACTAAGTCATAGGGGTATAGCGTTGGCATCTGTGCCGGAGCTGGCCGAAAAAATCCTGGCACTTTTTCGTGAGAGAACTAGGAGCAAAGGCTCTGGCGAGATCTCTGCAACTGAGCTGTATCGGGCGTTTGAAGGCGTTTGTTCGCACGATATGATCCAAGCCGCAATTCGTTATTTGTCGGATAGGGACTTCATCGCACCCCACACGTATAGTTTGACTGCTAAGGGTATGGTTAAGCGAATCGATGCGGAAAGACAGTAGAGTCACGAATTCCATCAATACTTCCTCGTGTCTGCGGACAATTGAATTAGTACCCAGTCGAACGGGCGTCGAGGCCGGGCTTTCAATTACGCTCAGTCGGCTTTTTTCTGTGAACTATTTGGGATCGCTCGCCAGACTTCATTGAAGAGGCCTTCGAAGAGGTCAACTAACAGCGTGTTCGTGGTCCATATTGCGGAGTCATGGCCGGCCCGCGTGTCTGCGTCATCAGGCCGGCATTCAAAGACGATTAGTTGTTTTGAATCAATTGAGACGAAATGGGCGAGTGGCCTTTCGGCAGATTTCAATTCTACGATTTCTGAGAATTCTCTGGCGACGGTTGTGTTTGACGGCGTGATTGGGGATAGGAGTCGTACCGTCGCTCCTCGCCTGCGTGCATGTTCAAGGGCCTCTGCGTGTACCTTGTAGGCACGTATTAGTCCGGCTTCGGTTGTGGAATAGTCGATTGATTTGGATGCATCCACTAAGACTTGGTTAACTTTGTTGTAGATGGCTTGACGTCCGTCCATCTTCCAGAATTCTTCCGATTGTTTGGGAGCATCTCGTTTCGTGTACTTACTGGCCTCGAACGTTACTGCTAGAGATTGAACAACATCTTCGGAGTCCTTCATGTCTCTGTTGAATTTACTTATGAGCGGGAAGAGGACATCGTTTGGTGACGCTGCCTCATACAGTTCCGGTTTTCCGGGTATGATACGCAGCAGACCTTTGCGTTGCAGTTCTTTTATTGCGCCGTAAGCTTTTGTGCGGGGTACATGCCCGAAGAAGCTTAGTTGGCTCGCTTTGGTGGGTCCCTGCTTGACGAGGGATAGGTACAAGCGGGATTCGTATTCGGTAAGGCCTAATCTTTGAAGGGCAGTAATCTCCCTATCCTCTACAGCCAAGACGGAACACCGATTATGCGATGGCACATATTCTCCTCTGTTATCCTACCACATATTCTCCTACGTGCGATATTTGGGCACTTTGGCTAGTCGTAGGAAATTGACAATTTCGGCTGAGGATATGCTGTCAATCATCTAAAGAGCGAGGGGAGTTGACTGTCCGTTTTGAATACGAATGTATACACATGGTTGTTAGTGTCTTACAGTAGTCTTTCCGTCATAACAGGGAAACGTAACCTTCGGTGAATTAGCGTGGAAACGTTAGGTGTGGTGTATGTTTCACACCATGCATAGGCCTCGTGGCGTTATCAGACGGTGGATTCCATTTTCAGTTCAACACCTTGAGCGATTGGGGGCAGCGCGCTAAACGCGTCGACCGAAGTCTTCGTGCTTACACGCCTGCTCCATCAAACCCATCTTCTTTGGGAGCCCTCG